>ENA-OPIO01000338-OPIO01000338.1-human-gut-metagenome-genome-assembly--contig:-NODE-338-length-17010-cov-7.188617_pt1 | contig 17010 bp, 11 predicted proteins | sample MGYA00241395_ERZ501636 | MGnify/ENA primary metagenome ERZ501636 (study PRJEB25962, sample SAMEA2042198) | human gut metagenome | biome: human gut; feature: human-associated habitat; material: faeces... | reverse complement strand
CCCTTTTTTACGGGCTTTCAGGCACGAACGGCCTGTCTACCTCTTGCTAAGAGGTGTATGTCTTGCAGATTTCGGACAATGATTTTTTACATATCGTTTAATTTAAATTCAATTAGTCAAATGAAAAGAAAGTTTTTTAGTGCATTGCTTCTGATGACACTTTCAGTGGCGTCAGTGGGCATGTTCGTTTCTTGCAAGGACTATGACGACGACATCAACGGCGTGCGTGACGACGTCACCAACTTGCGGAGCGAGCTTGAAACAGCCAAGGCCGACTTGGAAACGCAGCTCACCCAAGCCAAGGGCGACTTCGCTGCGCAAATCCAGACGGCTACGGAGAACAAGGCCGACAAGAGCTACGTTGACGACCTTAACGCACAGCGCATAGCGGCAGAGACAAAGCTGCAAGAGCAGATTGACGCCGTCAACAGCGCTTTGGAGGGACTTGGCGCCGGCGACATACAGGAAGCCATCGCCACGCTTGCGGCCGTTACCGGCCGTCTTGACGGCGTAGAGGATAAGGTTGCAGCTGTTGAGAAGAACCTTGAGATACAGCAGCGGGCCCTCGCGGCTTTCCTCGAGAACATCCAGGACGCAGGATTTGACAACGCAGAAGAGCTTGTGGCCGCCGTTAAGGACGCACAGGGTAAAATCTCTTCGATACAAAGCGAGGTAAGCTCGAACGGCAGCGACATTGCAACATTGAAGAGCCTGATGTCTGATGCGGAAGAAGCGTTGGGCACATTGGACAAGACCGTAAACGGACTGAAGGGCCAGATTGACGCCCTGACAGTGCTGGTTGACAAGATGTTGTCGAGCCTCGTCTTCGCTCCTGACTTCTATTACGGTGGTATCGAGGCCATGGAGGCCACCACGATAGATTATACTCCGGTACAGCTCAAAAACGACAGCCCCGCCGAGAAGCCTCTGCCTATGGGCGAGACGTGGGAAGGCAAGGGCGAAGGCCACCTTACTCCTGACGTTGTTGCCAAGTACCACATGAACCCGTCATACTTCGACGTGACGAGGATTAAGTCGATGAGCGTTGTTTCCGATGACAAGGAGTACATCCAGCTCGGTTCTTCACGCGCAGCGGCAAGCGCTCCTTCTGTCGTTGACAAGAGTTGGCTCAACTCTAAGGACGGTATGCTCAGCGTGACGCTCAACCTTGACGCAAGCAAAATCGTTTCCGACGCAAAACATGTAACCGTACTCGCCGTGCAGGCTCACATGAACGACGCCGAGGGCAACGATACAACTGTAACCTCAGACTATGCAGCCATTGCCAAGTCTACGATTACAGGCGTGAAGATTGCTGACCCGACGCTCAAGGGCAGCTCTTGTACGTTGACCGACAAGAAGTTCCACATCTACACCAAAGCTTCAGATGCTATCAGCAACAACTACACGCACGACCTCGTCTACAATGACCCCGCAGGCGTTGACCTTATGAAGCTGGTACAGATGCACTTTACACGCAATGGCGCGGCTAACGAAAGCGCGGCCGACGACGTTTCGAAGTATGGAATGAAGTGGGAGTTCGCCGAGTCTCATTATACTGCCGGCGACAACAAGACTTCGGAGAGTGCTCACATCTACCTGAAGGACAACCACGTAATAGCATGTACCGTCGATGCAAACGGCAATCCGCAGCCCGGCAAGCAAGACAGGTCATCTCTTGACCGCCGTCCGATGGTCCGTGTAACCCTTGTTGACACCACGAAGACAACCAACAACATAGTTGCAGTCGGCTTCATCAAGTTCTGCATCACGGAGAAAGAGGCCGAGCCTGCCGACGACAAGAACATAGAGTTCGACGGAAAGGGCTACGACCTTAGCTGCACCGCCTTCACCTACACCCAGACTTGGGCGGAAGTAGAGAACAAGGTGCTGAGCGAGCTCAATATGTCAAAGGCCGAGTTCGAGCAGAACTATACCGTTGAGAAGACCTCGGTTGGCGCAACTACTTGCCAGCTTTACAGCCGCAACTCCGCAGGCAAGCCGTCAAAGGCTTCAGAGTTTGGCTCGGTTGAGGAGAAAGTAGACCCCAACAATCACGAGACTACCGTCCTCTCTTGGACTGTTCCGGCAGCTGACATCTACGCAGAGGTATGGGATGCGGCCAAGGGTGCATACAAGACAGGCGTCAATCTCGAGACTGGTGTAAGGTTTGTATCTAAGGATGCCACCAAGCCTGATGTATATGTATGGTTCCATACGGGTGTAATCACAACTCCGAAGGCCGTTCTTGACAACAGCGACAAGATAGCAGAGAACTGGGCGGCAACCAACAGCGCATTGAAGACAGGCTTCGACGAGATACACAACAACGTTGAAGTTGTAGGCCAGCCCAATGCCGATGACGAGTTCAGCCAGGACATTCTCCGCACTTTCGTGGGCAATGACATCACCCTTGACATTACGGGCAGCGATGCGTTCAAGAACAACCTCGACTACATGTTCAAGTTCATCATTACCGATGAGTACAAGACTCAGGTAGGCCAGTCAGGCAAGTCGTACACACTGTCAGTATCAGCTACCGGCAAGACTCTCTACGCCAACTTCAACGGAGTAAAGCAGGAACTCGCCCGCTTGGGACGTTCGTTTGACGATGTGACGTCTGCACAGAACATCATCAGTGTCGTACAGTATGCCGATACAGAATTTGCAAAGGATTTGTTGAACGCTGTTTCACACAACAACATTGCCAAGACGGTAACCGCTACGGTAGGAATCTTCGTTCAGAACGAATGTGGAATGGAGCTTCCGGTTGAGAACGGCACGTTTGACATCAAGTTCCTGCGTCCTCTTGACGTTGAAGGCGGCAAGGCTATAACGTTCACCGACGCTGTAACGGGCGGCAACAAGAAGGATATGGCAGAGCTCGTCAACTTCAAAGACTGGCGCGACGTTAAGTGGGAAGAGGGCTGGATTAGCTATTACGGCGTAACGAAGATTGAGGCCGAGACCAGCGAGATAACTACCACTCTCAACGGTGGAAAGCTTGGAGAGACAAAACTCTCGGATGTAACCAAGGGCGTTGAGTTCAAGTATTACAGCACTGGTGCGTCCAAGACGTATGGAGGCGTAGACTTCGGTTACCTGTACTACGGCAACAACGGCTCTGTAACGGCTACGTTCCAAATCCGCGTTCCGCTCACCGTAACTTATGACTGGGGCGAGATTACAACGTCGTACGTTGACATTACTGTTGAGCCTACCATCGTAGGCAAGGCGGCACGCCGCTAATATCGCCATAACTGACAAGAGAGGTACGCCATGGCGGCGTGCCTCTCTTTAACGTACTACTGTTTAAAATGTTTCACATGCGTTTATTGCGTTATTCCTGTCTCGCCGCGGCGTTTGTGCTCTGCCTCGCCTCTTGCTCGCATAAGGCGGAGCGGAAGGAAGCCGGCAAGGATGCGCCGGCGATGACTTTGGACGGCAGGGACACTACGGCCGTGTATGATTTGACCAAGCAGTTTCTTGAGCTTCTTAAAGCAAAGAAGGTTGACGAGGCTGTCAACATGCTCTATTTCCTTGACAGCGACATGCAGGTGGTGGCTTTGCCTGACTCCTTGGCGGAGCGGCAGAGGATGGTGTTCAGGACGTTCCCCGTGTTGAGGTACACGATTGACAGCATCATCTTCAACACCGAGACCGACAGCCAGGTGAAGTACACCATAGAGTTTTTCGAGAAACAGCCGGGCGACACCAGGCCAAACACGACGTCGTTCTTCATCAAGCCGATGCGCGTAAAGGGCGAATGGTACCTGACGATGTTCGACTCGAACACTTACAACGGCGGCGGGACAAGTATAAAGAACTGATTTTAACCATTACGGATTATGAAAGGTAATAAGATAATTGCCGTGCTTGCCGCGGCTGCGCTGTGGCTTCCGGCAGGCGCACAAGAGGCGGCGGACAGCGTGGACTTCAATCCCCACTGGTTCGTCGGGGCGCACGCCGGTGCGCAGTACACGCTCGGCGAGGCCAAGTTTGGCGACCTTCTGTCGCCTACGGTGCAGCTGTCGGCAGGCTACCGGTTCACCCCGTGGCTCTCGGCGCGCCTCTCCGTTGGCGCGTGGCAGAGCAAGGGCGGCTTCAGCGGTTACGAGATTGGCGGGCGTTTCGCCACGACTACGTACAAGTATAACTACGTTGCGCCTGCGGTTGACGTGATGTTCAACCTCTCGAACGCCATCTGCGGCTACAACCCCGAGCGTGTGTTCAGCCTCACGGCGTTCGTGGGCGGAGGCGCGAACGTGGCCTTCGGCAACGACGAGGCCAACCGCTTGGCCGCGCAGGGCTACAGCCTGCGCTATAACTGGACGGGCACCAAGGTGCGCGCCGTGGGGCGCGGCGGACTGTCGCTTGACTTCCGCCTGAGCGACCGCGTGAGCCTTGGCCTCGAGGGGGCGGCCAACGTGCTGACTGACCGTTACAACTCGAAGCGCGCGGGCAACGCCGACTGGTACTTTAACGTGATGGCCGGCGTCACAATCAACCTCGGACGCACCAAGAACGTGCGCCGCGCAGCGCCTGCCCCGGTGGCTCCCGCGCCTGCGCCGCAGCCCGTCAAGGTGGAGGAGAAGCCTGCACCCGCGCCGCAGCCGAAGGCTGAAGTGAAGACGGTCAGGCGCGACGTGTTCTTCAAAATCAACTCAAGCGAAATCTCCGCTGCCGAGAAGGCCAAGGTGGAAGAGCTTGCACGATATTTAGACAATCATAAAACAGCAATTGTGGAAGTCACCGGCTACGCCGACGCTGGTACCGGCACGCACGCTATAAACGAGCGTCTGTCGGCCGAGCGCGCCGCGGCGGTGATGAAGATGCTTACCGGCGAGTATGGCGTTGAGGCGGGGCGGGTGCGCGTTTCGCATAAAGGCGACACCGTGCAGCCGTTCGCCGAGAACGACATGAACCGCGTCACGATATGCATTATATCCAATTAGTCGATTGCAGGTAGGAGGAGACGCCTCGTTCAGGGCTTGTGAAAGTCCATAGTCTCCTCCTTTTTCCCCGGTGCCGCAGGCACCAGCCTGCGGCAGTACGGCGTGCAACATGCCGCGGGGGATGTCAGCGTCCAGACTTGCCGTGAGGCACGTCTGCGTTGAGATTAACTTCTTTATGACGGCGCGGATGGCAGTATGCCTTCCGCGCTTTTTCGTTTCTTTCAGACTGTTTTTAGGCCTGCTTGTAACCCGTTGACAGTCAGGGAGTTTCCAAAAGGCCGTCTTTTAGCCTCTAAAAGACGGCCTTTTGCGTTGCAATTCACGGCCTTTTGCGTTGCAATTGATGGCCTTTTGCGTTGCAATTGATGGCCTTTCGCGTTTCAATTCACGGTCTTTCGCGTTGCAATTGATGGCCTTTCGCGTTGCAATTCACGGTCTTTTGCGTTGCAATTGATGCCCTTTCCCGGTTCATCCGCAGTTTAGGTGTAAGGGTTATAACATACATATGGCCTCGAAGAGGTCCAACTATGCTTAACCGCATGTGGAGCGAAGCGGAACTTGCGGTATATATGCAGCCAATAATATCGTCCTCGAAGAGGGCGAACTACATTTGGGGTTATGGGGTCTTGAGGTCTTGCGGTTATACAGTATGACTGTAAAGCCTCATAACCTCACAACCGTAAAACCTCATAACCATAAGTGCTGTTCGCCCCCTTCGGGGACGGTTGGGGTGGTTTCAACTTGCCGCAAGTTCCGTTCCCTTCGGTCACTCCACATGCGGTTAAGCATAGTTCGCCCCCCTTCGGGGACGGGAGTACACAACAAATTCACGCCATACGGTTTAATTTTTCATTGTTAATTGTTAATTTCCGCGAAGCGATAAAACTGCTTCGCGGACGGGATTTGCACTTATACGGCATACACCTGAACTGCGGATGACCCCCTTTTGCAAAGCCGCCGCCGCTACATGCGCCTGATGATTTTGGCGTTGGCCCTGTCTATCGCCGCCCTGTCGATGGATTTCAGATATATCTGCGTGGTCTTTATGGAGTTGTGCCCCAGCGCCTCGCTTATCACGCTTACGGGTATGTCCATGTCTTTGGCTATGCTCGCCCATGAGTGGCGCGCCACGTACATGGTAAGGTTGGCCTCCAGGTGCAGCTGTCGCGCCATGCGGCGCAGCATCAGGTTGATGTAGTTCTGCATGTTCTTGTACTGCTTGCGGCTGTCGCGCTGGGCGTTGCGTATGATGGGCAGCAGGTACGCGCTGCCGTCCGCAGGGTGTGCGTTGACGATGTCCTGCATACACTGTTCCCATTTCACGGTGAGCGTCTGGCCCGTTTTGTGGCGGCGGTAGGTCAGTATGCCGTCCTTCAGGTCGGCTTTCTTGAGGTATGCCATGTCGATGAACGACATGCCGCGCGTGTAGAAGCTGAACATGAACATGTCTCTCGCCATTGCCATGCGCCTTGTGCGGAGTTGCATACGGCTTATCTTCCTAATCGTGTCCATGCCTACGGCGCGCTTGCCCGTAGGGCTTATGCCCGTGTACACGCTGCGGAAGGGGTGGTGGTCTTGGGTCAGCCCCTCGCTTACGGCCATGTTGTATGCCGCGCGCAGCGTGCGCATGTAGAACGATATGGTGTTCATCTTCAGCCCGTCGTGCTTCAGCCGCGCCTCGTAGTGGCGCATGGTGGCCTCGTCAAGACGTTCGAAGGTCAGTTCTCCGGTGCCGCACAGCCTGTCGAGGCTTCTCGCCGCGCAGCGGTAGTTGGCCGCCGTGCCCGGCCTTCCTTCGCCTTCCATGCGCCCGGCAAGCCTCTCTATGTATGCTCCTACGGTCTCGGTGCTCCTTGTGCGGCGTATATTGCCGGCGGTTGAGCCGTCGCAGTACAGCTCAATCTGTATGTTTCCGCCGCAGGCTTGCATTAGTTCGGGTGAAATGTTGATGCTTATTGTTGCCATGTGTTTATGTTTTTATGGTTTGTCTTGTCGCCTTATGGAAACGAAAAAAGGCACGTCCGGTTATGGAAGTGCCTTATGTCATGCAGTGCGCAGCCGCCGTTTTACCGACGCTTGCCGCCCTTGTTTAGTCTGATGCAGTCTTCTTCTATGGTTATTAGCCGCCGCTTGTACAGGTCGCCCACGGCCTTCTTGTAGCTTTTCTTGCTCACCTGGAACGCCTGGTAGATGTCTTCGGCCGGGCTTTTGTCTGTCAGGCGGCATACGCCTTGGTGCGTCTCGAGGTAGTCGAGGAGCACGTCGGCCGTCTCCTTAGTCATGCGCCAGCCCGTAGGTTGCAGCATCACGTCTATTTTTCCGTCCTCGCGCACGGCCTCGATGTAGCCCTTCATGCGGTCGCCCGTGCGTATTTCGCGGAATATCTGGTTGCTGTACACGAGGCCGGCGTAGCGGTTGTCTACTATTACTTTAAAGCCGAGGTCGGTCTTCTGCCATACGAGCAGGCTTACTTCGTCGCCGTAGCGATATGGCGGGAACGACGGGTCGAAGTAGCGTTCCACCTTGGCCGAGGCCACGATGCGGTGGCTTTCGTGGTCTATGTGTACGTGGACTATGTATCTTTTGCCCTTCTCCATCTTCATCTTCTGCTCGCGGAAGGGGCAGAAGAGGTCTTTCATCAGCCCCCAGTTGAGGAACGCTCCGTATTCGTTGACCCACGAAACTTCGAGGCAGGCGAAGTCGCCCACCTTGGCGAGCGGCGTCTGCGTCGTCGCCACGAGCCGCTCCTCGTTGTCTAAGTAGACAAACACTTCAAGCTCGTCGCCCTCCTTGCATCCGTCGGGCACGTATCTTGCAGGCAGCAGCACTTCGCCCTCTTCGCCGCCGTCTAAGTAAACGCCGAAGTCAACAGTCTTGACTACGGTCATGCGGTTGTAGTCGCCTAATCTTATGAAGTCCATGATTTCTTCGCTTTTTATATTTGATGGTCAGGGTGTTCGGGTTGCTCCAGTTGCTTCGGCTCCTTCGGGCAGTTCTCCGTTTCCAACATTCCGTCCTTCATCTTGATGGTGCGGTCGGTGATGGAGGCAAGGTTTTCGTCGTGCGTTACGATGACAAACGTCTGCCCGGTCTTGTCCCTAAGGTCGAAGAACAGCTGGTGCAGCTCGGCCTTGTTCTTGGAGTCGAGGCTGCCCGAGGGCTCGTCGGCCAGTATTACGGCCGGTTTGTTTACCAGCGCCCTGGCTACGGCTACGCGCTGGTTTTCGCCTCCCGACAGTTCGGCAGGTTTGTGTCCGGCGCGTTCCGAGAGACCCATGAAGTCGAGAAGTTTCATCGCGCGCTTCTTGGCTTCGCTCTTCGATGCTCCTGCAATGAGTGCGGGGAGCATGATATTCTCCACCGCCGTGAACTCCGGCAGCAGCTGGTGAAACTGGAACACGAAGCCTATGCGCTTGTTGCGGAACTCTGACAGGCGTTTCGACGACAGCTTCCTTACGTCTGTACCGTCGATGGTGATTTCGCCGCCGTCGGGCTTGTCGAGCGTGCCTATTATCTGCAAGAGCTTCGTCTTGCCCGCTCCGCTCGGCCCTACGATGCTCACTACCTCGCCCTTTTCTATGTGCAGGTCGATGCCTTTGAGCACTTGCAGGGAGCCGAAGCTCTTGGTTATGCCTTTGATGTCAATCATTTTGTTGCGGTTTTACGGTCTTGCGGTTATAAGGTTTTACGGTTTTGGCGGTATAAAGTTCCAAATGTCTTAATCCGAAACCGTATAACCTCATAACCGTACAACCGTATAACCTTATTTAAACTTCTGCCTTATCCACGTTGTCAGCACTTCGTATGCGCTGCGTTGCTCGTGGTGCTGTGGCTCTGCGAACGTCATCGCGCCTACCGGCTCGCCGTATTGGTCGGGGAAGATAATCATGAGGCTCTTTCCCGAGAAGTGCCTTGTAAGCTCTTCGGGCAGGCGTTCCAGCGCCGATTTGTACGATATTGTGCCCTTGCGGGCCGTTATTACGACGAACAGGTGGTCGTCTTCCACGCCTTCGGATAGCTTCGGCATGTCAATCCAATGCGCCATGTAGGTGTATTCGGCGCGCACGTTCGGATGGCGGTTCTGCACGTATTGGTTGATGAGTGACAGCGTTTCGCGCTTCGCGTGGAACTGTATTCGGCATTCAAGGTTCTCCGCTACGCGGGCAAGACGCTCCAACCAGCGGTAAAATCCGGGCTCGAACTCGGCGCGCGACGGCACCGCCACCTGTATGCGTCGTATCGTGTTGAGCGGTCGCAGGCAGCGTACGATGGTGATTTGGCGGTTCAATCCCGAGAAAAGTCCCGGTATGAACTCGCCCCAGAACTTGCCGTCTTCCTCGTCGCCGCTGTGCATTCCCATTATTATCTCGGACGCGTTGTATTCCTTGAAGGCGTGTTTTATGCCGTTGATGATGTTTGTCGCGATGCGCACTTGCGTCTGCACCATCACTCCTGTGCTGTTGGCCGTCTTCACGACGTGCTCCAACAGACTGCGCCCCCGTTCCTGGTATTTCAGCCGGTTGGTGTCGTCGTAGACCACGTTGAGCGCCACTATTCCGCGGTTTAGCACGCGGTTGCGCATCATGGTGGCAAGACTTATGAGCGTGTCGGCGGTTTCCTTGTGCTTCATCGACACCATAATCTTCTCGTCGTCGCCCGTATCCTCCTCTGGAACGGCGGCCTGTGACTCGAGCGCGATGCGCTTTGAGGCGCGCTCGGTCATGAACGAACTGAAGATGCACGTTACGAGAATGAGTATTACCGTGCCGTTGAGCACGTCGTCGTTGAGCAGGCGTTGCCCGTCGGGTGTTATGAGGTTGTAGCCCACCATTACGGCGGCGAGCGTTGCTCCGGCCTGCGCGTTGCTAAGGCCGTAGATTAGTTCGCGCTCCACTCCGCGCATACCGAACAGCTTTTGGGTCAGCAGCGAGGCTATCCATTTGCTTGTGAGCGCCACCAGTATCATGACCCCGGCCACATGGAATGCGGCCAGTCCGCCGAAGAGCAGCTTGACGTTGACCAGCATCCCGACGCCGATGAGGAAGTAGGGTATGAATATTGCGTTGCCGACGAACTCGAGGTGGAGCATCAGCGGCGACACGTTGGGCACGTAGCGGTTGAGCGCCAGGCCGGTAAGGAAGGCTCCGAGCAGTCCCTCCATGCCGATAAGCTCCATGAGCCATGCGCCGAGGAAGGTCATGGCGAGCATGAAGATGAACTGCGCCACGTTGTCTTCATGCCGGTGGAAGAAGTGCTTTGCTATGCGCGGGAACACGTACATTATAATAAGGAACACGGCGGCAATCTTCAGGAACAGCATCAGCCAGAAGCCGCCCGTTATCTCGCCCTTGAACATTCCGCCGACTATGGCGAGCACGAGCAGCGTCAGTGTGTCGGTGATGGCCGTCGCCCCTACGGCTATCGTGACGCTTCGCTGGCGCGTAAGGCCGTACCGCATGACGATGGGGTAGGTTATTATGGTGTGCGAGGCGTACATGCTGGCAAGCAGGATTGACGTCATCACGCTGTAATGCAGGATTGAGCGGTTGATTACGAAGCCCATGGCCATAGGTATGACGAATGCCATTATGCCGTGGGTGAACGTTCGCACGCGGTTCTTGCGGAAGTTGCTCATGTTCATCTCAAGCCCCGCCAGGAACATGATGTAGTACAGGCCTACGTGCCCGAAGAGGTCGAACGAGCTGTCCTTTGCCAGTATGTTCAGCCCGTGAGGCCCCACTGCGACGCCTGCGAGCACCATTCCCACGATGTGCGGGATGCGCAGCTTGCCCATGATGATGGGCGCGAAGAGGATGATGCAGAGCACGACGAAGAATATCATCGTGGGCGACGTTATGGGAAAATATTGCGACAAATCGGGCATGAAATGTTATCTAAGTTGCGATTTTATGTGCAAAATTGCAAAAAAAAATCATCATTTTGCAACATTCGGCTTAAAAGTTGTACTTTTGCAGGCAAAAAACGGGCATTTGGAAGTTAAAGAATTTCCATGACTTCTGTAAATTCTTTAACTTCAAACAGATATAACCAAAACTGAAAGATAATATGAACGTAGCAATTGTAGGCGCGAGCGGAGCCGTAGGACAGGAGTTCCTGCGTGTGCTCGCAGAGAGAGATTTCCCCATTGACAACCTCGTGTTGTTCGGTTCTGAACGGTCGGCAGGCACCAAGTACACCTTCAAGGGCAAGGAGTATGAGGTGAAGCTGCTCCAGCACAACGACGATTTCAAGGACATAGACATAGCTTTCACTTCGGCCGGAGCAGGCACATCGAAGGAGTTTGCAGCCGACATTACGAAGTACGGGGCCGTCATGATTGACAACTCGAGCGCGTTCCGCATGGACGACGACGTGCCATTGGTAGTGCCCGAGTGCAACGCCGAGGACGCGCTCAACCGTCCGCGCGGCATCATTGCCAATCCAAACTGCACCACAATCATGATGGTCGTAGTGCTGCAGCCCATCGAACGGCTTAGCCACATACGCCGCATCCACATAGCAAGCTACCAAAGCGCGAGCGGCGCGGGCGCGGCGGCGATGGCCGAATTGCAGCAGCAGTACCGCCAGCTTGTCAACGGCGAGGAGGTTACTGTAAGCAAGTTCCCCTACCAGTTGGCGTACAACGTCATTCCGCAAATCGACGTTTTCCAGCCCAACGGCTACACCAAGGAGGAGATGAAGATGTTTAACGAGACGCGCAAGATAATGCACAGCGACGTAAAATGCTCCGCAATGTGCGTGCGCGTGTCGTCGCTCAGGGCGCACTCCGAGTCGGTTTGGATTGAGACCGAGCGTCCCGTAAGCGTCGAGGAGGCGCGCGCGGCCATGGCCGCAGCCCCCGGCGTGACGGTGGAGGACGACCCGGCCAACCTCGTTTACCCCATGCCGCTCGACACGGCGGGCAAGGACGACATCTACGTAGGCCGCATACGCAAGGACTTGGCCGACGAGAACGGACTGACGTTCTGGCTCAGCGGCGACCAAATCCGCAAGGGCGCGGCCCTCAACGCCGTGCAAATAGCCGAGTATCTTGTAAAGGTTGGCAACGTGAAATAACGCCACCGCGTAACCTGTTGACAGTCAACGGGTTTCCAAAAGGCCGTCTTTTAGCTTCTAAAAGGCGGCCTTTTGCGTTGCGATTGACGGCCTTTTGCAGTGCGAAAGACCGCCTTTCGCGTGGCATCCGCAGTTTAGGTGTATGCCGTATAGGTGCCAATCCCATCCCCGAAGGGGTAAAACGCTTCGCGGAAATTAACAATTAACAATGAAAAATTAAACCGTATTGTAGGTACTTGAGGTTTACTCTCGTCCCCGAAGGGGGCGAACTATGCTTAACCGCATGTGGAGTGACCGAAGAGAACGGAACTTGCGGTAAGCCGAAACATGTTTAATCGTCCCCGAAGGGGGCGAATAGCTGCCTGTTGTTCGCCCTCTTCGAGGACGATATTATTGGCGCATACATACCGCAAGTTCCGCTTCGCTCCACATGCGGTTAAGCATAGTTGGACCTCTTCGAGGCCCTATGTATGTTATAGCCCTTGCACCTAAACTGCGGATGAACCCCTTTTGCAATACCGTCAGTAATGCAATGTTTTGCATTTGTTGCTTTTTTTGTTTCATTTTAATGATAAAAGCCTTATTTGATAGCTGTCAATTACCATGTTTTAAGTATTTTTTCATATCTTTGCAGATGCCTATTTGCGCCATGTACGGAGACGTAACGGCAACCGGGAGTACGTCAGTGTAGAAGTTATTGGATGAAAAACGAATATCGGCTAAGTAGTAACGAGAGCGCCCTTGCGGTGTTCATGCGGCATGTGGCTTGCGTGCTCGCCGCTTTGGCGTGCGTCGCGGCCGTGTCGTGCGGCGGCAGGCACGGGCGTACCGACGCGCGGGCCGACAGCCTTACGGCCATGCTTGCCGCCGTTGACGACTCCGTGGCGGTCAACTCTCCGCGCGCTTTGGCTCTGATAAACGAAGGCATGGCCAAGGCCCAAGACAGTCTCGACTATTACGACTGGTACCTGCGCCTGATGCGCTACAGCGTACAGCGCAGCGTGCCTGACACCGCCGCGCTGCGCTGGCGGCACGTGCAGGGCTACCTCTCGGCGCAGAAGCAGACGCCGAGGGTGCGCGGCATGGCAGCCTTCCTGCTCAACGCCAAGGGCAGTTACTACTACAAGCTGCACTTCGAACCGGGCAAGGCCATCGGCGCCTACCGCGAAGCTTACGGCCTGCTCTTCGGCAGCGACTGCGAATATCGCCTGCCCGACGTGTGCGCCAACCTGGGCGACGCTTACGTGGCGGCCAACGACATGCCTTATGCTGCGTGGTGGTACCGCCGCGCTTTGTTCCTGGCCGACTCGCTGCGACTGCCCGACCGCGAATACGCCAGCCTCTACATGGGCCTCGGGCGCATATACCTCAACCTCGGAGACTTCGACCTTGCAGGCGAGTGTTACCGCACGGCTGATGCCAAATTCAGCCTGCTGCCGCTCAACATGCAGCTCTACTTCCTCAACAACTACGGCAACTACTATTACTACCAGGCCGATTACCGCGGGGCGGAGGCCGTCTTCACCCGTATGCGCCGCCTGCTCGAGCGCAACGGTATGCAGCAGAGCTACGAGATGTACCTGTGCAAACTCAACATGGCCGACGTAATGCTCAACCTCGGACGCACACGTGAGGCGCGCCGCCTTGTCGGCGAAGCCTATGCGTATTTCAGCAAGATAGGCGACGCCACGGCCATTTACTACTGCCACACCATACAGATGGGCCTCGCGCTCAAGGCGGGCGACAACGCCGCCGTGAGCCGCCTGCTCGCCCTGGAGGACACTGCCGCAACCATAGACTATAACATGGAGAACATACGCAGCCGCTACCTGCGCGAGTATTACGTCGAGAAGGGCGACTACAAGGCCGCGTACCGCAACCTGAGCGACGACATACGCCGCAACGACTCGCTGAAACACAGCATAGCGAACATGCGCGCCTCGGAGATAATGATGCGCTACGAGCAGGACACCTTGACGCTGCATCACCAGATGGAGATGCAGGCCAAGGACGCCGACATACACGAGGCGCGCCTCGGCCTGTACATAGGCGTGCTCACGGCAGCCGCCTTCGCCCTGCTGCTTCTATACGGTTTCACGTGGTCGAGGAAGCGAAGGCTGCAGCTGCACATGCAGTTATTGCAGCTAAGGCTCGTCAACGTGCGCTCACGCATATCGCCCCACTTCATATTCAACGTGCTCAACAACCGCATATCAGGCGCAAGCCGTGACGACGCCGACGAACTGATGGGGCTGGTGAGGCTCATCCGCGCCAACCTCAACATGTCGGGCCGGTACTACGTTTCGCTGAAAGAAGAGCTTGACTTCGTAAGGTATTACGTGAGCGTTGAGAGCAAGTGCGTGGACGGAGGGCTTGACTTCAGCGTCAGCGCGCCGCCCGACGACGTGCTCGAAGGCATCAACGTGCCGTCCATGTTCATACAAATACTCGTGGAGAACGCCATAAAGCACGGCCTTAAACGCCGCGAGGGGAGCAAACGTCTGCGCGTAACGGTTACCGTGGACGGCCGCGATTGCCGCATAGCGGTGACCGACAACGGCACGGGCTTCGACATACGGCACGGCGACCCGTCGTCAACCGGCACGGGACTGAAGGTAATCCGCAGCACAATCAGCCTTGTCAACCACGGCAGCAAGCGCAAGATAAGGCTCGCGATAAGGAACTTGCACGGTGCCGGAGGCGGCGTTGAGGGCTGCGAGGTGACGGTAACCATACCCCTGGGGATGAGGCTCCCGGGGCTGAAAGGCATTGAAACGAACTGAGAAATGATAAACGCTATAATCGTAGACGACACTCCGGCGGCCATAACCGACCTGGCCGCGAAGCTTGGAAAGTATGAAGACGTTACGCTGGCGGCCACCGCCACCTGCGGCGAGGACGGCATAGGGCAGGTGATGAGGTACAAGCCCGAGTTGCTGTTCCTCGACATGGAGCTGCCCGACATGACCGGTTTGCAGTTTCTCGAGCGGCTGAAGGAGGAGACAGACTTCTGGTGTTACGTCGTAATCTACACCGCTTACAGCGACTATATGCTGCCCGCGTTCAGGAACAGGGCGTTCGACTTTCTGCTGAAACCTATCGACGACGGCGAACTGGACACAATCATGAACCGCTTTTATGCCGACAGCCTCAACGGCAACGGCAGCGCCCGGCAAGACGACACGCTGAAACGCGAGGACGGGAAACTGCTGTTCTACACCAACGCCGTAGACTTCAGGCTGATCCAGATACGCGACATCTGCGTGTTCCACTACGACCACGAGGCCCGCGTATGGACGGTGATAGCGGCCGGATGCGACCGTCCGCTGCGCCTGAAACGCAACATAACGAAGGAGAACCTGCTGAAAATAGACGACAGCTTCATACAAGTAGGCCAGAAATACATCATCAACATAAACTACCTTCTTGAGGTTCGCGACAACATCTGCTGCTTTTATCCCCCGTTCGACAAGATTGATTACGTAAAGGTAGGGCGCTTCTTCCGTCGCAAACTCATAAGCAGATACAACTCGCTGTAGGTTTTTATAAGAAGTTAAAGAATTTTCTTTTAGGAGTTAAAGAAGTTAAAGGAGTTATCACTTCGCTCCGCTTCGTTAGGAGTTAAAGACAAACGCCTTGTCTGTTATACGTGATTTACTACGGCAAAGACGTTTTCCGGATTTATTATTATCGCCATCATATAGCGCTTTTACACAAAAAACGCGCCGCAGGCGATTGCCTACGGCGCATCGTATCATGATAGAGTAGAGTACTTAGAACCTCACACCTACACGGAAGAAGAACTCTCCAGGCTTGGTGTCGAATTCCTTTACCATATTGCAGAAGCCATACTCATAGCCGAGCTTGAGCGACAGGAACTTCCATGCTCCTGCAATACCGCCCTGCCATCCGAAGTCTACGGTATTAGTTTCTTCCATATCATCCTTAGCTACAAGGAAACCGAGATACGGACCGGTAAAGATTCCGACCTTGGCATCCTCGCCCTTAACAAAGTTCCAGGCAGCGTTTCCCTCCAACTGGATGAAGCCCGGATCCCAATCCTTGCAGCCTTTGGTTACATAACCTACACCTGCCGACCAATCGAATGCGTCTGAAATTGGAGCAGTATAAGACACACCGATGTTCAAGGCCTTGAATTCAGACTTAACGTCAAAGTCGCCTGACATGTCAGCAACGTTTCCTCCCCACCAAATCGTAAAGTTCTTTTGTGCACTTGCGCCTACCGCAACTATTGCGAAGAGCGCTACCATTAATAACTTCTTCATATTGATATAAGTTTTGGTTAATAATAAATAAACTTAACTTTTCGCAAAGATACGTTTTTTTATCGAATATGCAATGCCTAAATAAATATTTTTTTACATTATGCACAAAAATGTGTTTAATGTGTTTTTTATTGTGCTTATTTGGTAAAAGACTGTCGCCTTGAGGCGCAAAAGCGGCATTCCGCATGTGCGATGGAAAGTGTTTAAACATCATAACGGGCATCCTTACGACATGTTAAAACGGCTTTTGCAAGGCGTCAGGACGGCCTTTGCAGGACGGCATGTAACAGGCTGGCAATCAAGACGTTAACGGCAGGTGTGTAAAAGGCCGTCTTTTAGGCGGCAAAAGGTGGCATTTTACCGTGCGAAAGACGGCCTTTCGCAACGTCGTTTGGGCTCAACCGCAATTCATTTATTATGGGAACTGTCAGCGAAAGGGCGTCTTTTTATCAGACGGCCGCATTGCGGTGTGGAGAAAAATGATTAAATTTGCGCCCGAAATACAAAACAACACAAGGTATGATGACAATTAACACGAGACGCAGCATACGCAAGTATTCAGGCAAGGAGATTGGCGACGAACTGCTCAACCGCCTGCTCACCGAGGCCGCACGTACCCAGACCATGGGCAACATGCAGCTGTACAGCGTCGTTGTGACACGTTCCGAAGAGATGAAAGCCAAGCTGGCGCC
>ENA-OPIO01000337-OPIO01000337.1-human-gut-metagenome-genome-assembly--contig:-NODE-337-length-17118-cov-3.874407_pt1 | contig 17118 bp, 10 predicted proteins | sample MGYA00241395_ERZ501636 | MGnify/ENA primary metagenome ERZ501636 (study PRJEB25962, sample SAMEA2042198) | human gut metagenome | biome: human gut; feature: human-associated habitat; material: faeces... | reverse complement strand
GCCTTGCTTGGCCAGCTCTTCCTACATGGCCCACAGCGCTTCGGGCGTGCCCTGTTCGGGCCCGTGCCCGGCGTATCCGTGGATGTGCAAATCAATAAATCCCGGTACGGCAAACGCGCCCTTTCCGTCCGTGCGCGGCAGCTGCTGCGCCTGCGGCGGGAGTTCGCCGTCCGGCAGGAGGCGGAAAATCTTGCCGTCTTTTATCCACAAAGCGGCGTTTTGCAGGGTGTCGTCCGGCGTAACCGCGCATATGTTGGCGAGTAAAAATTCGGGCATGGTTATGCCTCCTCTATTTCCAGCGTCCAGTGTTCGGCGTCCGGTTCGGCCTGCATCCGCGCGTCCAGCTTGGCTTTGGCGGCGGCGGCCAGGAGCGAGCAGGCTTCCGGGTCCGCCAGCAGGGTGGCGTGCGGGTGGAGTTTTAGGGCGGTGATGGGCCAGTTTAAGTCTTTGCCGGGCTCAAACAGCCGGGCCACGGCCTCGGCTTTTTTTGCGCCCGAGGCCAGAAACAGCACTTCTTTGGCGTCCGTTACCGTGCCGATGCCGACGGAAAGCGCCTGATGCGGCACGCGCCGCAGGTCGTTTAAAAAGAAGCGGGAATTGGCTTCTATGGTGCTGGGGGTCAGCTCCACCGGGCGCGTGCGGGTGTTAAAGGCCGAGCCCGGCTCGTTAAACGCAATATGTCCGTTGCGTCCCACGCCGCCCAGGAATAAATCAATGCCGCCGGCTTGGGCGATGGCGGCTTCGTAATCCGCGCATTCTTTGTTTAAATCCGCCGCCTGACCGTTTAAAATATGGATGTTTTCGGGGCGGATGTCCACCTCGTTAAACAGGTTTTGGCGCATATAGCTGTGGTAGCTTTGCGGGTGGTCCTGCGGCAGGCCGACGTATTCGTCCATATTAAACGTGATGATATTTTTAAAACTCAGCAGCCCTTCTTTATAAAACAGGCGCAGGTTGGCGTACATATCCACCACCGTCCCGCCGGTGGGCAGGCCCAGCACAAACGGTTTTTCGGGCGAAGGCGCGGCGGCGTTGATTTTTTCTTTTACGTACGCCGCGGCCCACAGACCCAAATTCATTTTTGTTACGACTAAACGCATATATCCCCCAAACGTTTATTTTAAATAGGGTTTAATTTCGTCGGAAATTAAATCCGCTTCCGGCCCGATAACCACCTGCACGCTGCCCGCCGCGCCTTTTACTACGCCGCGCGCGCCCAGTTTTTTAAGCGCGTCCGTGTTGACTTGGTCGTCGTGCGCCACTTCCACGCGAAGCCGCGTGGCGCAGGCGTCAATGGTTTTGATATTGTCTTTTCCGCCCAGGGCCGCCAGGTATTTTTGGCCGCGGGTGTCTTGCCGGGCGGGCGCGGTTTCGGCCGCATCGGCGGGTGCGGCGGTTTGCCGTTCAGGGGCGTCTGCGGGTTCTTCTTCCCGGCCCGGCGTTTTTAAATTCCATTTGGTGATGACGAAGTAAAACACCGCGTAATACACCCCGCCGTACACCAGCCCCACGGGCAGTAAAATCCACGCGTTGGTGCCCAGGCCGTAGCTTAGCAGATAGTCAAAAAGTCCCGCCGAAAACGTAAAGCCCAGCTTTACGCCCAGGACGTTCATCACCGTCATGGAAATGCCCGTTAAAACGGCGTGCACCACGTACAGCGGAAACGCCAGGAACATAAACGAAAATTCAATCGGCTCCGTGATGCCCGTTAAAAAGGACGTCAGCGCCATGGAAAGCAAAATGCCCGCGGTGGCTTTTTTGCGTTTGGTGTCGGCGGTTTTAATCATGGCCAGGCACGCGGCGGGGAGGCCGAACATCATAATGGGGAAGAACCCGGCCATAAAGGCGCCGGCTTCGGGATCTTTGGCGAAGAAGCGCGTCAAATCCCCGTGTACGACGGTGTCAATGCCGTTTTGCACGGTCATAAAATCGCCGAACTGGAACCAAACGAGGTTGTTTAAAATGTGGTGCAGGCCCAGGGGAATGAGCAGGCGGTTGGCCAGACCGTAGAAGAACAGGCCGATATTGCCGGAGGTAATCGTCCAGTCCCCAAACGCGCCGATAACGCGGCCGATGGGCGGCCAGATAAAGTACGCCGCGCCCGCAATGACGAGGCACGCCGCGCCCGTGACAATGGGCACAAAGCGCCGTCCGCCGAAGAAAGCCAGGTAAGAAGGCAGCTTGATATTTTTGTATTTGTTATACAAAAGCCCCGCCGTTACGCCCACGATAATACCGCCCAAAACGCCCATATTGATGTTTGGGTCCAGCACTTTTAAGGCGGACGTTAAAATCACATAGCCCACAAAAGACGCCAGGGCCGCCGCGCCGTGGTTTTCGTCCGCAAAACCGATGGCTACGCCGAGGGCGAAAATAATGGGCAGGTTGTTAAACACCGCCCCGCCCGCTTCGGAAATAAACGCGATGTTGAGTAAATCCGGCTGTCCCAGACGTAACAGCAGTCCGGCGATAGGCAATACGGCAATGGGCAGCATTAACGCTTTGCCCAGTTTAACAAGTCCTCTTCCCGCTGCGGCTGCGAAACTTTTTACGGCGTTCATAGTTCCTCCGGTAATGGTAAATTAAACGGCTGTTATTATACGTCAAATTCTTTGCGCGCCAGCGCACGCACTTCCTGTGCGGACGCGAGTCCGACGGCGGCTTGTGCGGCGGCGGCGCATTTTTGTGCGTCCAGGCGGCGCACCAGCGCTTTTACCTCCGCCACGGCTCCGGCCCCGACGGCCAGCTCCGTTACGCCCAGGCCGATTAAAAACGGCACGGCGGCCAAATCGCCCGCCATCGCGCCGCAGACGGCTACGGGTTTGTGGTGCTTTTTAGCTCCCGCGCAAGTCATTTCAATCAGCTTTAACACCGCCGGATGCAAATGGTCCGACAAGGCGCTCAGCTCTTTATGGCCCCGGTCTATCGCCAGGGTGTATTGCGTAAGGTCGTTGGTGCCTACGGAAAAGAAATCCGCGCGGCGCGCCATTTGCTCGCTGGTCAGCGCGGCGGAGGGAACCTCCACCATAATGCCTACTTTTACGTCGGCGGTTACGCCCAGGGCGGCTTTTTCTTCGGCGATTATTTTTTTAAAAAAGTCCACCTCGTCCGCAAACGCAATCATCGGCAGCATAATGCGGGCGCGGTCCGCGGGTGTTACGCTAAGCATCGCGCGGATTTGCGTGCGGAAAAACGCTTCGTTGCGCTTGAACGCGCGTACGCCGCGTATGCCGACGATAGGGTTTTCTTCCGCCGGGATATCCACGAACGGGAGCGGTTTGTCGCCGCCGGCGTCCAAGGTGCGGAAGGTAACGGTTGTTCCGCCCGCCGCGTCCAGCACCGCCTGATAGGCGGCCTGCTGTTCGGCTTCGGACGGAGCCTGCGCGCGGCCGTGGAACAAAAATTCCGTGCGCACGAGCCCGAGCCCGTCCGCTCCGTTTTGGGCGGCCAGGGCGGCTTCTTTTTCGTTGGAAACATTGCCCTCCACCCAAATGCGTACGCCGTCCTGCGTGGCGGCGGCGTCTTGCGCGGCGGCCTGCTGTTTGGCGCGTTCCTGGCGGCTTTGTTCCAAGCGCGCGGCAAAGGCCTGGCACTGCTGTTCGTCCGGGTTGACAAAGGCGGCGGCCGCGTCCCCGTCCAGGCAGACGGCTGCTCCCGCCGGTACGCTAAGTACGTTTTGCCCCGCACGCACGACGGACGGAATGCCCATGTTGCGCAGCATAATGCTGGCGTGCGCGGTAGGGGAGCCCTGCGCTAACAGTACGCCGGCCACGCGTCCGTCAAAAGCGGATACTTCGGACGGCAGCAGTTCGTCCGCCAGTAAAATGCATCCGGCCGGAATTTCGGGCGCGGCTTGCTGGCCGCCGCTTAAACGCAACAGAAGAGCGCGGCGCAAGTCTTTCAAATCGGCGATGCGTTCCATTAAAAAGCGGTTGTTGGTTTTTTTAAGCACGTCAATGCTGTAGCGCACGGCTTCGTTTACGCCGTAGGCGGCGGACTTGCCGCGCGAAATGGCTTCCTGCGCCGTGTTTAAGAGCACCGGGTCTTTTAAAATACCCAGATGGGCCGACAAAATATCTTTGGCCGCGTCGCTTTTCTCCGCCGCGATTTTGGCCTCGGTTTCGGCGGTCAACGCGCGCAGCGTTTCATCCAGCAGGCGGCGTTCGGCCTGAGGGTCGGAAGCGTTTTCTTCAAACGCCGCGTCTTCGGTTTGGAATAAAAAGGATTTTCCCTGCGCCAGGCCGCCGCAGGCGGACAGGCCGGAAAGGCGGACGGGTTTGGAAAAATCGGCCGGAGCGTCTTCTGCCGCGGTTTCGGGGGCCGCGGAAGGGGCGGAAACGGCGTCTTTCTCGCCGAAACCTTCTTTAAACCCGGCTTCTATTTTGGCCAGTGCGGCTTTGGCCTGGTCTTCGGGCCCGGCGGCGCGCACGGTGATTGTATCGCCGGCGCAAAGCGCCATGCCCATAATGCCCACAATGCTTTTGGCGTCGGCGGCGTGGCCGTCTTTAACCAGCTGCACCGTAAACGGATGCGCCATAGCCAGCTGGGCAAGCACCGCGGCGGGGCGTGCGTGCAGGCCGTTTGGATTAATGACGGTAATGGGGGCGGATTCGGTGAACGTTTCCTGTGCGTCCGCGGCGGCGGAAGCGCCCCCGGCGGCCACTTCAAACAGCGGCTGGCCGGCTTTGACCAGTCCGTCCGCCTTTTGCAGGGCGGGCGCGTCGGCGGGAGCCGTCACCACCACCATCACAAACGGGCTGGCGGCTTTTTGCGCCAGCACTTCCTGGCTGAATTTTAAAAGCGGCTGGCCCAGGGTAACGCTGTCGCCCGCTTTGGCAAGCGGCGTAAAACCTTCGCCTTTTAAAGAGACGGTTTCCAGCCCGACGTGAATGAGCACTTCCGCGCCGTCTCGGCCCAGCACTAAGGCGTGGGAGGCTTTATTAAAATTGATGATTTTTCCGTCAAAAGGGGCGAAGACGGTGTCGTTTGCGGGGTCAACGGCGATACCGTCGCCAAGCATATGTTCGCTGAATACCGGGTCCGGCACTTGTTCCAGGGGGACGACTGCGCCGTCCACGGGAGAAAATACTTTTAGTGTGTTGGGCATAGGAGCTCCTTGAAAGGTTATCTCCATTATAGTATATTCTTGCGCATTTTCCAGCAGGAAAATACGCGCGGCGTTTTCCGTCGGTGTCTGAGGCTGTAAGCCTCCTGCCTCAGGTGTTTTAGAAGAATTTTTGCCCGGCAGGGCGCGCCGGAGCCTTGACTCGTTTTTTTTTTTTGATAAAGTGGGTAAAGCAGAGTTGAGTTTAGGCTAAATAAGAGTAGAATATGGATGTAAGCCTTAAATTAACTTGCTAAGGAGTTTCTTATGAAAAAAGGTTTTACTTTGATAGAACTGTTGGTTGTGGTGTTAATTATCGGTATTTTGTCGGCTGTGGCCCTACCGCAGTATGAAAAAGCGGTGGAAAAGTCCCGCGCGTCAGAAGCGCTGATGATGTTGAAGACGCTTAGGGAACAGCAGGCTGTATGTATACTCTCTCACGGGGATGACGGAATTTGTTGGCAAGGGAACGGTGCCGGGGATAATTTATTTACTGTGGCCGATGTAGAGTTAAAAGGGGAGGTTTCGTCTGCGTGCGAAGAGCCGCTATGCGGGCCAGCTACCAAAAACTTTAGTTATTATTTGGATGGACAGTATATTGGTGCGGAAAGACGGCCGGAATATACCAAATATGATTTAGAAACGACAGCCTTGTTTCAGAATACGGAAAAAGCCTTTAACCGGATTATTTGTTCTAATAGCGATAATTCAAAAGATTATTGCAAAATGATTGGTTTTAAAAAAGAAGGCGATACATATGTTCAGCCGTAAGACAGAGATTAAACTGTATATAAAAAGCCCCGGAAATTTTCCGGGGCTTTTTGCGTGCATCGGTAAAGCTTATTTTTCTACCGTCAGCGCGGCGGCCGCGGTGTGCGCGCCGAACTCGGGCGCGTACATGGACTGCGCCTGCGCGGGCAGCGCGTGGAAACGGCCTTCCACCGTCGGGCGCAGTACGTAGTTAAACGTAACGGTGCCGGCGGGCAGCCAGTTGATGAAGAAGTTTGTTTCCGCGTCGCGGTTTTCGCGGTAGAGCCAGAGCGGATCTGCGGTCCAGCCGCTTAACAGCTCGTCGCTTTCAAAGCCGGCGGGCTTCGGGTCCGACAGGCGGACGTATTCAAACGCGCTGTCGGTGGTAAGCGTCAGCTGGACTTCCACCTCGTCGCCCACTTTTACTTCGCCCAGGTCCTGCACCGGGCGGAGTTTTTGCACGCCGTCCTGCGTGAAGCGGGTGAAGTACTGGCGCGTGACGTTGATGACCCCTTTGGGAGACGCCTTGGCCTCGGCCGATTTGTAGATGAGGGAAAGCGAAGCAAAGTCCGTCATCACGCCTTTCTTTTGAATCTGCGCGGAGAAAGCTTCGGGCGTTACCTGCCGTCCGCGGCGCACGAGCTGGAGGTCTTCCGTCCAGTCAAACGGTTCAAACGAAAAGTTTTTCGTTTCGCCCGCCCAGGTGACGGTGTATTGCACGGGCAGCGAAAGCGCGCCTTTGTGTTTCATAACGTCCAGGAGCGTAAACACGGCCTGGGCGGCGGCTTTGGTGTCCGTCCAATCGTTTACCTGACGGTTGAACAGCAGCCACTGGGTCATCGCGTCAATTTTGTCGGACTGCGGGCGCAGTTCCAAAATCGTACGCAGGGTAACGGTCTGCGTGGTCAGCGTGTCGCGGTACCACACCCAGCTCTGCGGTTCGGGCGCAAAGTATGCGCCGGTCAGGTCGTTTTGTTTCATGCGCGAGAGCACCAGATCCAGGTAGCGGTTGGCTTTTACGTCGTCGCCCAGGCGGTGGTATACCGCGGCCGCGTACGTTTGGCCCAGAGCCGTCATAAAGCGGGACTGCTGGTCCGCATAGTCCGCCCAGCGCTGGATGTAGGGCTTGGCTTCGGCGGTTTGGGCCCAGCTCTGCGGGAAGGCCGAGAGCGTGTACGCCGCGTACAGCGCATACGCCACCGCGGATTCGGAACCCGTCCTATCCTGCTGAAGGCGTTTTTCAATGCGCGGGCGGATATAGGCAAACGCTTTTTGGGCCGCGTCCTGCGGAATTTCAGCGTTGTAAGACAGCGCCTGCGCAAACGCATTTAATGCGTAGAGCGTCAGGTAATCGTCGTCCTGGCCGCCGGGGAACCAGGCAAACGCGCCGCTTTCGTTTTGGAATTTGGCGATCTGCGCGAGTTCTTTGGCCTGCCGGTCGGACACGATTTGCGGGTTAAAGAGGTCAATAATATCGGCTTCTTTCACCTGTTGGCCCCGGGCCTGGCGCAGCCACGGCGTTTGCTCCAACAGCGTCAGGCGCAGCGGGTCGGATTCGTTCCACGAAGCGGTGAGACCCGTGCGTTTGGGCAGTTTGGAAACGGCGTTTTTTAACTGCGGATAGGCGGTGTAGAATTTGTTCACCACCGCCAGCGGCACGTAGCGGTTGAGCGAGGACACCAAGTCCTTATACGGCGAAGAAAGCAGATTGGGCATGGAGTTTAACACCGAAAGCGCCAGGCTGGGGTTTAACGTCAGCGCGGCGGTTTGGAGTTCGGCGTCCGATACGTTTTCAAGCTCCGTCAGTTTCAGCTCGTTCATCCCGTTTTTAAGCGCGATGTTGGCGGTGGCCAGCAGGCGTTCTTTCCCCGGGAAAACGGGCAGGGTTTTCTGTTCGCCGTCGCTGTTTTTGCCGCTGCGCGCGGTAACGGTAATGCTGTAGAGCGCCGGGTCGGCCGGGGCGGTAACGTCCCAGGTTACGAACTGAGTGGCGTCGGCGCCCACGGAAACGGTCTTTTTGGCCTTGGCGATGCCAAAAGCGTCGTTGGCGGAGGCATTGTCTTTTTTAACGGTAATTTCCACGTCCGCCGAGAGTTTTTTGGAGGTCAGGTTCGTTACCGCGGCCTGGAGCACGCCTTTGTCGCCCTCGCGGTAAAAGCGCGGCATCTGCAGGCGGACCATAAAGTCTTTGCGGGTAACGGTCTGGGCGGAAAATGCGCCGAAATCGGCGTTTTTGGTAAGCACAAAGCCCAGGATGTTCCACGCCGTAAGGCTTTGCGGCATCGTCAGGCGTACGGAAGCCTGGCCGTTGACGAGCGGAAGGGCCGGGTTGAAGTAAGCGGTTTCGGAAAAATCCGTGCGCAGAACGGCTTTTTCTGTGCCTGCGGTTTCTTCCGCAGCGGATTCCTGTGTCTCGGCACTCAATGCTATGGCCATATCCGCTTCATCCACCGCGCTGCGCTCAATGGCGTATTCCACGCCTTCCTCATAAAATTCCGAGCCTTCGTCATAGCCTGCTGCCTGAATCGTATTAGCGGATTTGGCCATAGCCATCCGCGGTACGGCCATGGCGCTGCGGGTGCTGTACAAAGCGCCGCCTAAGGCGCCGTAGAAGCGGCGGGGCATGCGCAGGTTCAGCGTCGGCAGCTGGGGCGGTGCGTAGAACGGCTGGTCAATTTCATCGTAATATACGCTGGCGTAGCCGGTCAGGGCGCTGTCGGCGCGGTCCACAAATTGGGCCGTTTGCGGGAACAGCGTGTCCAGCGTGAAGGGATTATTTTTCTTGGCGTAGTAGTCCAGCGATTTATCGTATACGGTTACGCTGGCCTGGCCCTGCACGGGGCTGCCGGTGGCGTCTTTGGCGGTCAGTTTCCACGCGGCGGTTTCGCCGGGGCGTACGGCGTTGGGGACGTCAATCACTACGCCGAGTTCTTTATTGTCAAAGGGCACCTGCACGGTGGCGGAACCCTCGTGGAACGCATAATTGCTGGCGCCAAACCACGTAAGGCCTACGCCGCCGCGTTCTTCCTGTTCCACGGGGAAGGAATAGACGGACACGCCGCCCGGAAGCAGGTCTTTGCGCGTGAGGAACGTGTCGCCGCGCGAGACTTCCACGCGTTTGGAGCCGGTTAAAGCCCCCGCACCCAGCAGGATGCGCGCGGTTTCGCCGGGATAGTATTTGGCGTGCTGTACCAGCGTTACGGCCGGCAGCTGAAGGGCGGACTGGTCCTGCGCCACCACAAAAATCATTTGCTGCGTGTCGGCCTTGTCCGCTTTTACCGTCAGGCGGTAGACTCCTTCGGGCAGGGCGGGCAGGCGGATAGTCTGCGGGCCGGGCGTTTTAAAGTTCAGTTCCTGGATAAACGCTTCGGCTTCTGCTTTGGCGTTGCGGTAGATTGTTTCCAGTGAAGAGCCGCTGCCGGGGTTGACATAGCCGTCGGCTTCGCTTTGTTCTTCCCGGGGAAGTACGTTTTCCAGCCGTACGGCGCGCACGGTTACTTTGCCGGAAACGGAGCGTCCGTCCGCGTCCGTCAGGTCAATTTGCGCGAGCGAAGAAGCTTCGGCGTTTGCGTCGTAGAAACCCTGGGAAAATTCCACTTTAAAGAGCTTGGGCTGTGCGCTTATTTTGTACGTGCGCGACGCACTGATGGCGCGGCCGCTGTCGTCGTACGCTTCGGCTTTGACGATGTACTGCGTAAACTGTTCGTCTTTGTCGGCCGGGGCGGGGGTAAATTCAATTTTAAAATCGCCCTTGTCGTCCGTGCGGGTTTCGCCCTGGGCGACTTGCGTGGTTTCGTGGCGCAGGATGCGCGTCCACCACCAGTAGAAGGGGGGAACGTAATCCTGGCGCGAAACGGTATATTTCACCGTGGCTTCCTGCAAAGGCGTGCCGAAATAGTATTGGGCGTGTCCGCGCACCGCGGCGGTTTTGCCGTATTCCAGGGCTTTTTCGGGTTCCGCAAGGGTCAGCTCGTAATCGGGGCGTTTGAAATCTTCCACTTGGAAATTGTCGTAAGTGCGGTAGGTGCGGCCGTTGACGGTAACGGAAACCGCAATCTGAAAATGGCCCAGCATCGGGTTGTCCGGCAGGGTCATTTCCGCGCCGGCGGTGCCCATGGCGTTTAAGAGCGGACTGGCGGAAAAGACCGTGTCGCCCGACGGGCTCGTTACTTTAATTTGCACGCGGCGGCCGGGCAGCACTTTTAAGCCGCGCGGAAGCGTTTCAAAGGCGTTGACGGCCAGCTGTACTTTCTGCCCCGGGCGGTAGATGGCGCGGTCCGTCTGCGCGTAGAGGCGCACCGGGTCGTTGGCGTAAAAATGGAAGTAGACCGAACTCGGCGTATAGGCGAAGCTGCCTTCTTTTTCCGCCAGGGCGTTTACAAAATGGGTGTTGTTGGCTTTGCCTTCCGCCGGGGATACGGTTATGGCGCGCGCCAGCGCGGCGGTGCCGTCCGCACCCGTGGAAGCTTTTTCACGCGTTCCGTTCCAGGCGGTGATAACGTCCAGCTTGGCGTTTCCCTCCGGCATACCCGTTTTGAGGTTGACGGTGTAGAAGCGGAACAGGTTCGGGCGGTAGGTTTTGGTTTTGGAAGAGAGCGTGGCGGTGTATTTGTCCGGATTGTCTTCAATCGCGGCGGTAACGAAGAGCGCCAGATCCGTGGCGTTGATTACCACGCCCAATACGGGGGAATCTATCATATCAAAAGATTCGTCCCAGCTGGCGAGGGCGACGTAAAAACCGTTGTCCAGCTCCGGCAGGGAGACGGATACTTTTTGGCTGCGGTAGGGCTTTTGATAGGAAATCTGCGCCGAGGCCGTTTTAAAGGGGGCGCGGTCCAGAAATTTGGTAATGTCGCGCCGGTCCAGCCTGGAGAGAAAATCCCACGAGTTAATCGTGCTTCTGGGGTTCGTCCGGCGGTAAAGCGTTTGGAGTTCCTCAAACGATGTTTTGTACACGCGCACGTAAACATTTCCGGCGTTGCGGACCGTAAAGGGGAGCCGGGCCTTGTGGGGATTAAAGGCGGCGGGCATCGGGCCGAAAGACAGTTCTTTGCGTACAATTTCTTTAGCCAGCTGGCCGGCCTGCAAGGTGTAGTAAGATTCTTCCAGCGTTTGGCCGTATTCGCAGAGTTTTAAAGCGTCCGCCGGGTCGTCATTTTGCTTGAGGAGCTGGGCGGTGCGGTAGGCCGCGTAGGCGTGGCCGTAGTCGGTATCTTCCGGGGAAACATAGCCTTTTAATTTGCTCCAGAAGTTCAGTTTCTGCGGGGTGTAGCCGCTGATGAGCTTTAATTGTTCCACTGCGGTTTGCAGGGCTTTTTCTTTGTTTTCAAGGGTAAAGTAGGACGGATTGTCAAAGGGGAGCAGGATGAACTCGGTCCGCCAGATAATTTTGGCGTTTTGGCGGCTTTTTCCGTCCAAGAGATAAGCCGTTTCCAGAATATGGGCCAGCTGGCCGGCCTTGGCCTGTTGGGCGGGCACGGGCTTGGCGGCGCCGTCCAGATAGGTGTATGCCGCGGCGCGCGCCAGCGGGACGATTTCGCCGCCGGATTTCAGCCGCTGCGCCCAGTTGTACACAACGAAGTCAAACAGCGTGGGGATGCGCCGGGTGTCCGTGTCTTTTAAATTTAAAATCAGCGTTTCTTTTTCCACCGGGGCGTTAATCAGCGCGGCGCGCAGGGCCCAGAGGGTTTCGTAGTCCTGGTCAATTTGCGCGTTCCACTGCGCCTGCGTCCACTGCTCCAAAGAGACGGCACCGTCCTCGGACGCAATTTCCCGTTCGTTCATTAATAAAGGATAGACGGAAACCACTTGTTCCGCTGTTTGGATGCGGTAGAGGAGAAAGCGGGCTTTCCATAAATCGTTTGCGGGCAGTTCATAGCCCAGTATGGTTTTGGCGGCGTTCATATATTCGCCCAGGTTATACTGGCAGGCCGCTTTGCGCAGCTGGGCCTGCAGGCGGTCTTCGCCGGTGGCGGTTTGCAGGATTTGCTCGTATTGCGCCAGCGCGGCGGTATAATCCCCTTTGGCATAGGCTTCTTCGGCCTTAGGCAGGCTTTGCGCGCTTACGGCCAGCGGGAACAAAATAAGCCCCAACAGCAGATGAACGGTTTTTTTCATATTCCTTCTCCCCTTGTGTATACTGCAGTATTTCCAGAAGAAAAATCTCCGTCCGCCCGGCGGGGGAAAGAGATTTTTCTTCTTGCGGCTGTTCAAATTTTCTCAGGCCTACATAACTTCCGGCGCGTTTACGCCGATAAATTCAAGCCCTTTCTTAATGCGTTCCGCGACGCGCTGGCAGATGAACAGGCGGGACTTGGTCTGTTCCAAGTTCTCCTCGTCCAGCACGCGGCAGCTGTCGTAAAACGCATGGAAAAGCCCCGCCAGCTCAATGAGGTACGTCGTTAAGTGGTGGGGGCTTAAATCGGCCACGCAGTTGCGCAGCACCTGCTTAAACCAAACCAGTTTTAATAAAAGCGCGCGTTCCTGCGGCGCGAGCGGCGTGGTGATGCCGTTATATTCGGTGATGCCTTTTTCGGCGGCCGCTTTAAAAATGGAATGGATGCGCGCATGTACGTATTGCACGTAAAAAACGGGGTTTTCGTTGGTGCGTTTTTTGGCCAGGTCCATATCAAAGAGCATATGGGCGTTGGGGGTGCGGCTGGCAAAGAAGAAGCGGCAGACGTCCGTGCCCACTTCGTCCATCAGTTCGCGCAGCGTAATAAAACGGCCCGCGCGTTTGGACATTTTTACCTGTTCGCCGTGTTCCGTCAGGTGCACCAGCTGGTGAATAATCGGCACGAAAGAATTTTCTTCGCGGCCCAGCGCGTGTACGGCGGCTTTCATACGCGGAACGTAACCGTGGTGGTCCGCGCCCAGGATGTCAATCAGCGTATCGTAGCCGCGGTCGTATTTATTTTTATGGTAGGAAATGTCGGCCAAAAAGTAGGTCGGGCGGCCGTCTTTGCGCACGAGTACGCGGTCTTTATCGTCCTGCGCTTCGGCGTCTTTGGTGGAACCGAACCAGACGGCTCCTTCTTTTTCGTAGGTAAAGCCTTTCTCGCCCAGCGCTTCCAGCGCTTTTTGCGGGGCCTGTTCTTTGTGCAGGTCCGATTCGCGGAACCAGCGGGTAAAGTCTACATGAAAGTCTTTCATGTCCTGCTGCTGGGTTTTAATCAGTTCTTCCATCGCCCAGCGGCCGTAGTCTTCTTCTTTCAGGTCCGCCGGCATGCGTTTGGCCAAATCAATCAGGTAAGAGCCGTGATAGCCGTTTTCCGGCGGCTCTTTGCCTTCTTTTCTGGCTTTGACGGATACGGCCAGCAGTTCGGCCTGGTTGCCCGCGTCGTTGACGTAGTATTCGCTGTCGCACGAATAGCCCAGCGCGCGGTGTATTTTTACCAGGCTGTCGCCCAGGCTGGCGCCTCTGCCGCTGGCCACGTGCAGCGGGCCGGTGGGGTTGGCGGAAACGAATTCAATTAAAATATTGTGTTTGGCGCTTTCGGCGTCGCGGTCTTTGATGCGGCGGTCCGAAGCGGTGGTGATGACGAAATTGTCTTCCAGCTTTAAATTGATAAACCCGGGCGGCAGGGCCGACGCGTCGGCCACGGCGGTCATCTCGCGCAGCACTTTGCAGGCTTCTTTGGCGATTTCCAGCGGGTTCTTGCGCATTTTTTTGGCGGCGGCCATGGCCCACACCAGCGAAATATCCGCCCCGGTATGGGCGGGCGCGGCGGAAAATTCCACTTCCGGCAATTCAAAACCTTTGAAGTAGTCCGCGTTGGAGAGTTTTAAAGTAATGTCTTGTTTCAGTTTTTCTAGCATGTTGGGTTATTTTTTCTTAGCGGTTTTCTTCGCCGCGGCGGATTTTTTGGCGGCTGTTTTTTTAGGCGCCGCTTTTTTGGCGCCGGCTTTGGCTTTTGGAGCCGCTTTTTTTACCGCAGTTTTCTTGACGGCCTTTTTAACGGCGGTCTTTTTGGCCGCAGTTTTTTTGGGAGCCGTTTTCTTGGCGGCGGTTTTGGCCTTGGCAGCCGGCTTTTTGGCCGCGGGTTTCTTTTTTACCGCTTTTTTGACGGGTTCTTTGTAGCTGATTTCTTTGCCGAAGCTGAAAATTTTGTCCAGCGCGTAAAAATCGCGCGCTTCCTGGGTCATAACGTGGGCGAGGAAACCGCCGTAGTCGCTCACGCGCCAGAGGTTGCTGTCGCCCCCGTCGCGGTTTAATTTATAGTAGCCTTGTTCTTTGAGCTTTTTGCTGATTTCTTCTTCCACGGCGTCCAAATGCGGCTTGGAGGTGGCGGTGGCGATTAAAATATAGTCGCACAGGGAGGAAAGGCCGCCCAGGTCAAGCACTTTGATGTTTTCGGCTTTCTTTTCATCCGCAAGTCTTGCGGCCAGGCATACGAGTTCTTTGGTATTCATAAACCACCTCTGTATAAAACGGTATAAACGACAATAAAATTAGTCTAGCATTTTTTGGGCGCAGTCTAAAGCAGCATCTGGAAATCTTTGCCCAGGATGATGCGCGTATCGCAAATGGCGTTGGCGTTGGTTTCCGATTTGATTTCGCTGTTTACCCCGATGGCGCGGCTTAATTGTTTTACCTGCACCAGCCGGCCGCTGTAATCCACAATGGCCGATTCTTCCTGCAGGGAGGGGTAGTTGTCGTACTGCAGTACGTCCACGCGCAGCAGGCCTTTTTCGTTCTGTTCGCGCAGGTACTGCGTCAGCGCGAGCGCCAGGCCCCGTTTGCCCGAAGCGTTTAAAATTTCCACTACGATGGGCCGGTCTTTCACCGCCAGGGGCGCCATGTCTTCCACCTGCGCCGCGGGCTGCGCGGTCGGCGTTTTGGTTTTGCGTCCGCGTTTGGCGGGCGGGAGCTTGACGGCAAAGTCGGCCGCTTCAATTTGGGAAAGCTCCAGCGACAAAAGTAAAAATTCGGCCGGGGTCAGGTTGGTGCGGCGGTCGTGCCAGGCGGCCAGGTAAGTCCACGCCGCGCGGGCGGCCAAAAGCGGGTTATAGCGCCAGGCGGCCAGCGCGTGTTTGAACTCTTCCCAAAATTCTTCCCGGTTGGATTGCTTGGGGATGAAAAAGCGCGCGCTGTGGTCCGGCAGGCATTTTTCGCGGGTTTTGGGGTTGCATTTATCGGAGCCGACGGAAACGATGGCTTTTTGGGTGGACGGATTATACGAAAACAGCATGGCCGGCGACGTCAGCACCGCCACGCGCACGCTGCGGTTTTCTTTGCGGGCCAGCGTCTGCGCCGTCTGGGACGAAAACTGCGCCGCGGCCGCCAGTAAAATGACGGCCATCATCAGCCACAGCAGGCAGCGTTCTATTATTTTTCTTGTTTTATAAGATGGTTCCATAAATCAATCCCCAGCGGGCAAAGCCATTTTTGCGAGTCAATGGTAAACAAGAGCTTGCGGTTGGCGGCGTAGAGGAGCGCCTTGTCCAGGTCCTGCAGGGCCAGGTTGCGGATGACGAAAGCATCCTTATATTTACGGTCCTTGGAGGAAATATCGGCCACGAACAGGATTTTGGACAGCGTGCTCATTTGCAGGCTTCCCAGCGTATGTTCGGCGATGGCTTTTAGTACGTCTTTGTCGCGCACGTCAAACAGGTGCTGCGCAATCCAGGCCGAAGCGTAGCTGTGCAGCAGGCTGGGTTCCAGGCGGCAGATATCTTCAAAAAACGGCACCTTGATTTTATGTTCTTTGCAAAAGCGGATGAGTTCCGGGCCGGAAAAGCCTTTGCCCGCGTCGTGCAGAATGCCGGCTTTGACGGCGGATTCCACGTTTACGTCGTAAATATCGCTAAGAGCGGCCGCCATTTCCGCCACGTTTTTGGAGTGCAGGTAGCGGTTGGTTTTTAAATGGGCTTTCAGCCAGTCGTGCACCGCGAGGCCGTAGAGCTTGTTCTGCCGGATGGTGGGCGCGATTTGGGGCGGCACGGTGTCGGGCACGTCCCCGCACGCCAGGATGTGCGCGCGCACGCGGCTGGAAGAAAGCTTGGGGAAGAACCCGGGCAGGAACAGGTGTTTAAACGCGGCGGGATTTTCGTTATAGCCTTTGCGTTTGCCGGCCACCACGACGGCATTGTTAAAAATATAATGGGGGTTCTTCCAGTTGTGCAAATCGTTTAAACAGTCCGTACCCACTAGGAGGTAAATTTCCGGGTTGTCGTAACGTTTTTTTAAATACTGCACGAGCTCGTAGGTATAGGTTTTGCCGCCGCGCTTGAGTTCGTAATCGTCAAACACGATTTTTTTGCTGCAGGAGGCAAAGGCCTGCTTGAGCATTTTCATACGCAGGCGGAACGGCGTGGGGGATTTGGCTTTAAAAGGGGAATGATAGGCCGGCACAATATGCGCCACGTCCGGCGCGATGACTTTCATCGCGCGGCGGAACAGGGAAACGTGGCCTTTGTGGACGGGATCAAAACTGCCGCCGAAAACGAGTACTTTCATAACACCTCAATTATACAAGTTTTTCTGCCGTTTCCAAGCCCTGAAGGAGGGAGGACTCCATAAAAGAGTATTCCCAGCGGCCGTAACGTCCCGCGCAGAGGCATCCGCGCCCGGCCAACGCCCCGAGGGCTTGGCGCACGGCGCGTGAGCGGCGCTTATCGTAAACGGCGTAGGCGTAGGGCAAGGTCTGCCAGAAGGAAAACAGAACTTCGTCGTATTTACTTATTATACCTTTTTGGACGAGCGCCTTCCAAATGCGCTTTTCCGCCGCCTTGGTGCGGGGCGTGTCCCCCGGCAGTTCTATATAAAAGGACGAAGTGTTTTTGGGCGCGTTATGGGGTGAAAACGAACTTTGCAGACCCACGCGGTAGAACGGGTCCTGTTCGTCCGGGCAGTAAATCCAGCTGAAAGGCTTGCCCGGGCCGCCCTTGACGGCCAAATTATACACCGCCACGGACGTGTGGACGAGTTTATCCGCCAGTTTTTTAAGGGCCGCTTCGCCCTCCAGCAGGCGCAGAAATTCCGGCAGCGGCAGGGTGTTGACTAATTGGTCAAACGACACGGTTTCGCCGCCCACAACGGCGGTTTTCTTTTTTAAATTCACGCGGGTAACCGGCGCGCTCAGGCGCAGATTTGTAACGCGCTCAGCCAGCGCGCTTACGAGCGCGCCGCAGCCGCCCGTTTTAGGATAGTAAAAATAGGCGTTGTAGCCGTAGGCCTTTTTAGCGGGTTTGCGCGCGCTTTTTATAATTTCCTGCGGCGCGGGCAGGGGGACGAACGGGCCGCACCAGTCGCACGTGAGCTC
>ENA-OPIO01000334-OPIO01000334.1-human-gut-metagenome-genome-assembly--contig:-NODE-334-length-17167-cov-15.153927_pt1 | contig 17167 bp, 13 predicted proteins | sample MGYA00241395_ERZ501636 | MGnify/ENA primary metagenome ERZ501636 (study PRJEB25962, sample SAMEA2042198) | human gut metagenome | biome: human gut; feature: human-associated habitat; material: faeces... | reverse complement strand
GGTCACTACTAAAACTTTGTAACCTGTCCTTAAAATGTTCCTGATTTCCATAATTTTCTGTTGTTTAAAATGATTGTTAATAATGTTGTTTTCCTAATACACAATTAAGGCTTTCAGGGGATTACAGACGGAAGAAATCAAAAAGTGAAAGGGTGAAAAAGTGAAATAACGGTGAGAAGGTGAGAGGGTGAGAGGGTGAGAGGGTGAGAAGGTGAGAATAAAAGGTAAAAAAGTAAAAGGGTAAAACGGTAAAAATGTAGGTGAGGAACGGAAGTGTTTTACAAGGTAATAAAAGTGGTGCTCATGGATATTTGCCAACGTAGTTCCTCTAGTGATACAATGGATAACAATTTTTTACTCTGAGATAATCCCTTTATATAAGAAACTTGGTATTTTCAGTGAGAATTTTTGTTATTTTCAACTGTTCACTAGCAACACCTCTGGTAGAAAGTATCCACAAGCAGCACAACAAATGATGGAGAAAAAATAAAAAAGGTCGAAACACTATGTTCTTCACACAATGTCCCGACCTTTGCTTTAGGTTCCACGTACTTCCAAAAATCTACACATGAGGTAAAAGCAGGTCATACGCTTCGTCACCAAGGCCTTAAACTGACAACTTTTTCTTGGTTGCCTTTTCCACAGATTCTTCATAGTGGTGTCTCTTGCCTGATTGTTGTTTGGCCCGTAGATTTGTTTTATTTTCTATTCCTACAAGCCGAACGATAATCCGAGCCAGCTGTTTTCTTGACTGTCGGATAAGGGTGATATTGTGGTATCGTAATCCCTCATTATTAAGGCTTTGGATGGTGTTCGATTATAAAGGCTTTAAAACAGACACTACAAGTATATTTCCCATTTTACAAAAAAAATAAATTGAACGAAAACAAAGTGTCAACAAGCTATGCCCGATGAAAAACAATATTGTTGACATCTTTCAACTTAAAAATCTCATATCTATATGCATATCTTAAACGATTATTAAAACTTCCAATCTTTTCATATAGTCGATAATAGAATAAATTTCTATAATTTTGTCCCCGATAATCATCGTTGAATATTTTTGCAACTGTTTGATTTTCATCTATAAAGATACAAAATATTTACCTATTACCAACTTTTCATATGCTTTTATTATCCCGAACTCGAATATTATTGTTTAATTATTATTTCATTTTCTCACAAAGGATGATTTTATTCAATATTAATAATCAATATGCTTTTCATCACGCATAATGCTGTCCTTTAATTGTATTTAAGATCATTAATTATCAATTATTTGCATCTTAAAATAATAAATGATAATTAGGCTTTTATTTAAAATGGAAAGATAAACATTGGCATAAGTGTGCGATAAAAAGTTTTATAACAATTATTTTTATTTATTGATTATTTTATATAACTTTGGAGAAATTTTTAAAATGCTCAAATGAAAAACAATTGTGGACTAAGTTGACATTGTGTATATTAATGTGTCCAACCTGACACCATACGCATTATATAAAATTTAATAAAATATTTAAAATTTTAAAAACATCATTTCCTGTAAAAAATTATCTATATGTTAAGTGATAAAAGACTTTTTGAAATAATGATAAAATACCACCAAACATTTATAGGGTGGCTTATTAACAAAAAGAAAGTTGAAAAATTAGAGGATAGATTAACAGTGTGTAAAATTGAGACACAAGAGCACGAACAAACCTATATAAAAGAATATAAAGGCGAGGTTTGTCATACATACAATAATGGTATTCGGAGAATATATTCTAATTGGCGTGGAAAACCTGATTTTACAAAGATAACAAGTTTTTCTGGAAGTAATATTGATGATGTTATTAAAAGGGGATTCGAACTTTTCGATATCGGGAATACTTCTGATATATTTTGTCTAACTTCCCAGGTTGAGAATCTTCTTATAAAATGCTATGATATTGTTGGTGATATAAATTTACCGGAAAAATTTCCAAGATTTAAGGGGGAAGCCGTATCTTATTATATAAAATGGTTAGAACATCGACATAATTTTCTCAAAGAGAGAAATTACAGATTCGTGGCAGCACTTCCTCAAATAAAATATATAGGGCATAGCGGTTTTTCTAGTGATCAACCGAAAGTAATAGAAAATATCATTAAACATGGAATCTTTGCATATAGACCCATTTACAAGGAAATTGAATGGTCCTTTGACTTAGTTGAAAAATATAAAGATCAAATAGTATGGAAACTTCTTATGGATGAATCAAATTTAATATGGGAAGAAGATAAGTTAATACAATATGATAAGTATATACCATACTGTATAGATGGAAAAGAAACATATTGCGAAATGTTTGAAAGTGAGGAAGTCTTTAACGATTATACAAAACTTGGCTTTTTAAGTAATGAATTTTTAGAAAGCCACAAAGAGAAGTTAAATTGGCTAAATGTATTTGAAAAATGTTCATTTAATTGGAATAGCAACGAATTAAAACACTTTTGTAATTATGCTTTAAGTATTGATTTACCTTATTCTGTTCTTTATAAAGGAGAAAGAGCTGTCTCCCCTATAGATTTGACAATCTTGATTGATAATAAAAACTTTCATTGGACATCAGAAAATCTATACGCTTGGCTATCTATTAGCGAAAACAGCTGGGAGGCATTAGTTGAAAAGCATCGTCCTAAATTGTTCAAGTTATTTTTAACAATCCCCAATATAAAAAAAATAGCAGAACCTCATGCTAATGATATAAAGAATTTTTGGGAAATTATATGTAACGAAAACGATTTTCCATATGATGAATTGACACAAGAATTTACAATTGAAAATATCAAAAGAAATATTGAAAATTGGTCTATCCCTTTAGAAAATAAATTCTTGACCGAGCGTAGGACACCTGATACAAATTATAGTTACTATTATGTCGAAACACAATGGGATATATTTTTGAAACGAAGAAACATACCGTTAACATATGAACTTGCCAAATTTTTACTCGGAATTAACATTAAATTGGGAGGAACCTATATGATGACTGATGGTGGATATATAGAGGAAGATCATAGATTCCCAATTTTTAATGGATTAGAAGCCTTTTCAGGCCATCATATGGCCAGCTTACAAGATTGCATAAAATGTTTAGAAGACAGAAAAATTGCAGATGTGTTATTACATTATGCAAATATCGATTTGATTAAATTAATTACAGATTCATTTTTTAAAGATTATCAAATTAAGGATTACATTAATATCATTAATATGTTAAAGGATTGGTATCACATAAAAAAGTTTTATGGGGATGAAGAATGATCATTAGATTTAAATTCCAAGAAATTGTATTTTATGAAAATAAATGATATAGACTTCGGGGATATGAATAACAAATTAATCCCATTATCGGAAAGAAAATCTATAGCCTTTTTATTGGGAGCAGGATTTTCCGCGCCTAAGGGCTATCCAATTGGAGAAGCCATAAATAAAAGATTACTAAATTTTAATGATAGCACACTTGATTTCTCTCCTGCTGGCAAATTAGCGAAAATAGATAATAAAACTCCTAAATTTCAGATTGACAGAGTATTAAACAACCATCAAAAGTATTTTGTCTTTTGCAAAAGACTTATCAAAGAATATACTATAACCCATAACAACAAGTTTGACTATGAAAAATTTTATGATTTCATAAAGACAAACGAGGCTATGGATAATCGCTATAAGAAATTATGTGATGATTTATATGAAAATAATGAAACTTACGGTAATTATTTATTCAACGTCCCACATATTTATAATCAAATGGTAGCTCATTTGATTAAAGATAAAACGGGCAAGTCTTGGTATGATGATGAATCTTTTAAAGTAAATTTTTTTGATGGCTATACTGGATTTCTTATGTACCTTTCAGAGCTGAGTAAAGAGTTCATAGTTAATGTACATACTCTTAACCATGACTTATTATTTGAGTCTTTCAACAACACGGGCTTTATCAATGGGGATCTATCTGACGGTTTCGATGAGTTTGGCTCGAAATATTATGGGGAACTAACAACTCAAAACAGGACATATCATTGTCGTTTGGAAAGGTATAAAGGCAGATATAATACTCCAATACGGCTATATAAACTCCATGGTAGTTTGGATTATGTTCCATTTTATCGGCAGAATAAATATGGTGTAATGGTTCCTGAGAATTATGTCAAGATAAGATATGATATAGGTGCAGGAAATATAATAAAAGAACGCAAATCAAAAATAGGGTATGATATATCACCATTTGAGTACCATGCTGATTTTCTGACAGGTACAACGTCAAAGATACAACGATATAATGAACCTCTACTTTTTAGAAAATTGTTTAAGACGTTCAGAAAGAATCTCCGAAAAGCAGAAAAACTTATTATTATTGGATATGGTTGTAAAGATGAAGGCATAAACGAAATGATAAAGGAAAATTTTGACTACAAACATAAGCCTACTTTCTTTATTGATGCATATGCAAAAGAAGGAGGCCAAGTTGAAATGTTCAAAAATGAACTCCATGCGAAATTGCTTAGAGTTCAAATAGATGAAATCAGCAAGGCACTTTTTGATTAGTAGTCTCAGTCTCTAATGTATTATAATGCCTGAAAATAAAACAGCAGCAAAAAACGTTAAAATAGTTATAATTTTCAATTATTCTGCGCGACGGAAGATTAGACAGGAAACAGCCGTTTCTCGTTTCTTTTTATCGCTGTAAATTAAAATCCAATCCCACATACGAGAAGCATTTATCTCGCGTTTCGATAACAATATGGCCGAGTACTATTATGTAATCAGACGACGTGGCAAATCAAAGCCCATTAAATTTCCGAGGAACATAATTGGACTTAAATGGTAACTATATTGACAAACTATTTTCATACATCAAGAAATCGTAAATGTTCATGATTATAACACCGTCGTTGTTTTGATAAATTGGCATAGGTATACCCACGATGACGTGCTTCATAAAAATACTCAAGTTTGGGATAAGTAATCAGTTAAAAGAGCCAAAGTTGCCTGTCATCTTTTTCGAATTTAACCGTTAATGCCTTGAGCTTATTGTCGAAAAACGAATAATGAAAATAAACCAAACACCTTCAATATAGCGGCATTTGGCTTTCATTTCCAGAAATTTATCCTCTACATTATTTGCTTGCCAGCAGTAACATTGTACTATACCTTTCTTTTAGACGAAAGGTTTTACCTTATCAACATTATCATAAATCCCTTCATCTGTTAAACGATACTTTACTTTTATACTAACTATTGGATATTTTTCTGACTTAAAAAATAACTTTGGATTCCATATTGCGGTAAACAATGAATTCTGATTTGCTTTATCGCCAAGTTCTGTCTTTATTTGTTCATTAAGCAATTCTGGATGTTCGAATATCTTTTCAAGCGATAACCATAAACCATACAATTCGCTCTTATTTACCAAAAACATTTTTTTCTGTTCTTCCTGTGATGGTTTACTGAAATCAAGAAATGGACGATCTTCATATCTCATGATATAAACCATCTGAGAGAAGAATTCAGTGCTGCAATCTAATGCAAGAATCTTAATATTTTTATAGGAATACTTATGGCATTCATCTTTTCTTAACTCTTTTATTAGCCCAATATAGTAATCAAAATAGACTCCAAAGGTAATTATATAATGCTGCTCATTGAGTCTAAGTCTATCAATAGCTTTAAATATATCTTCTGATGACAGACAGTAATCAGTTTTATTATGTTCTGAAAAAAAAGAACTTGCAAACATATATTGAAAGTTGTGTAGCATATAGGATGACATACAATCTGCAATGCCGATATGACCAACGTCAGGGTTATCCAAAAATGCAGTATTGGGAAATGGCATTGTTACAGAAGAATTAAGACAATAGTACTTATTTGATGTAAACCTTCTTTCCAACAAATCACCATAAGGCGTCATTGCACGCAGAATATTATTAGTCAACAGTTCTTCTTCTGAATCAACTTTCTCATCACTTAATGAAAGAGTTTCTCTTAACTTATCCATTTTTGTAAGAATCTCATTTTGCATGAGAGAAACCAACTCATTCGGCTTCAAAAGTTCCACTTTGTTATAAACTTTGGCTTTATCTTCAATTTCTTTTTCAAATGATCTAAACTTTACAATGTTGAGTAAATCCTTATCATCCTTGATTCCATCTATCCATCGCTTAAAAACATCTAAATTATCTCTCAAAGCGCCTAAAGCAGCCAACGTGTTAGGTAGTGCTCCGGTATTCAAGACAGATTCATACCCCAAACTCCAACGGATAACATAAATGCGATAGGCCAATAGTGCGAGAAAACAATTGGCGGCACCTATAATTTTTCCTTCTGTAATACCGTGCATATTGGGCATTGGGTATCTTGTTTCATAATAAAATGGATCAACAGAATTATTACGGTTTATCCTATTGAAGACATCTATTATCTCACTTAAAGTTGATGGTACCAAAGGATAGGAAGGAGGCTCTGATTGTGTAAACGAAAGCATTAGTGCCAGCAATCTATATTTTTTCTGTTGAATAAGCATTGAACATAACATAATGTGAAACTCCATAAAATCATCACGTTGTTTCTGATTATTTTCAATCTGTTCTGCCGTATACGGTTTATCCACCTCGGCATAATAATACAGATGCATAGATTTCATAAACAGACCAATCTTTTGCGAAGCCATCTTCCAATACTCCATAATCCACTCATCCTTATCGTAGAAAATCTGTATTCTAAGATTCCTCCATAAATACCTATAAGTCGTTTCTGAAACGATAGAATCACTAAAAATTAGAGATGTTAAAATAGAGTTCCCGTTGTTCACCGAGACAGGTTTAAGTTCGCCTCTACTCAGAAATTCATTTATGCGAGACACACCCTCATAAAAATACAGATCGAAAAATAAAACATTACCTTTATTCTCATTATACATCCTTACAACATAATCATATAATACTTCATATACACTTTGTACAAGCTTATTGTCTGCTGATTTCAAAAGTTTCTCAGATATGTCAATCCATTGAGTGAAATATTTAGATTCTTTCGCTTTGTCTTTCTTATTTACAGCATTTTTATAGTCGTCTATGATTGAATTTTGTAAGTCCGTAATGTTATAGTAATTAATGATTTTCGAAAAGAGAAATAAAGCCGATGAAACCAATACGATAGCACCTATACATTGTATACACATTATGATCCTAACATATGTACAGCCATCCATCAAAAATGGGAATAGCGCTGCCATAATAAGATTAGCAACTAAAGTAACCTTGAACCATTTAAACGAGAATTCGCGCATAAATCGTTCGGACAATTTTGTAGAACCGAATTTATCGTCTATCTTCTCTATACATCCTATCACCAAAGGATAAGACAGACCAAAAAGAGTCGAAAGGATAGACAATACTCCACTATATGTATTGTTTACGAAATCGAACATAGGAATTATTTATTTTTTAATAGTATTTGCTTTTGAAGATTTAGAATCATTTTAGAATTATATTTTATTTGCTGAATATCAACCTTTATAGTAGAGTCGGTTGACTTGTGGTCAAAGAATATTGAATCCAACATAACAATTTTCTGAAGTAAAGAATCATGTACTTTTGACTGCCTAAGCAGCAGGCTATCTCTTGATACTTCTATAGAATCCTTACGTTTTTTATCCCTGTTGTAAGAAATACTATTGAACATTGATAATCCTATAATTGTTGAACATAAAACAATCACCGTAATAATGTAATATTTTTTCATACCATTAATTATATTTTATAAGCATTACAATTCTTTTTTCTTAGTAGTTACATAAATATATAATAACTCAACGTAAATCTAATGACAATCTCGTTGTAACACAACTATATAACGTCGTGAGTTTTATGAAAATATAATTATGCTAAATTACAAATAATTACTGTGCTCACCAACTACAAAAATACTAAATTATTTTGTATGGCAGGTGATTACAACAAATTTTTTGACTTCAAAATAAAAAATACTGTGTTCGTAAAAATAGGATGTCAAGACTATAGGAGTATTGATAATAATATTACATTACTCTAGCTATTATATGATTTTTTATTATTTTAAAATAATAACATCTAAAAAATAAATTATAAATCAATATACAGTTATTTGCAATTTGATTATTATTAATATGCTTCCAAAATCAACAGTCAGATTGATTCAACAATACTGGCAGATAAAGAAATAGCGTCCTTAAAACCGTAAAAACCTTATTATTGAAGAAAATAATCATCTATTTACGGGGCAACTTCACAAAAAATAGCTAAATTTGCCACAGGCTTCGGGGAGAAATCCGGAGCTTGCAGAAAGGCATTTGAGCTTTAGTTCTTTATTCTAAAATCGCCAAATTTAAGAATCACCAAAGAACACAAGTGAAGGATGCCCCTTTTGCTGTATCGTATATGCTGATGGACGGGAGAATTGCATCCTGCCCTTTCGCCATATCGGTTCGGCGTGGGGTGATTGTTTTCTTCCGTTCTTTTGGTGACAGTGTTTGGCGATACTGAGAATAAGAGGACGTGGGTGATAATCAAGTCCGCGCCTTTTCTGTATGTGCCAATATCAAAAACAATGGCTGAATTAGACGGACTTATAGGCGTATAAGAAGGAAATATTTTATGGGAAAGTCAAATTTTGAAAAGTAATTTTAGGCATACTGATGAACTGATTTCTCATCAATGAATAGGATTTTATTATCAAATATAGTAAACAACAATATATCAAGATTACGAAGCTATTTTATAACTTTTCTTGGTATTAAATATCATTGAATGCAATGAAGGCTTTTTATAATGCCAATTGAAAAATAAAAGCCCGATAGCACGTAGATTTATAAATGCACATTAAAAACTAAAAACTTTATATCATGATTAAATCCTTAAATTTTTTGTTTTTGTCATTGTTGGCGATTTTGACAATTTCTTGTTCTAATGAGGACACGGACATTGAATATGATTATCTTCCGGTCAAGCTGGTCGGGTCGGAAATGTGGAGTATCCTGAATGTTCAGACGGGCGAAGTGTTGTATAAAGACGAGTTCAAGAATATGCCCTCTGCAATCTACCACGACTTGTTTTTGGTTGAGAACGACAAGGGAACATTCGACTATTACAACATTAACAATGTTAAGACCCCTGTGAACAAAGCTTCGTTTTATATGGCTGCTGATTTTGTCGGTTCTGATGTAACTCCAGCTACGCTTCCCGGCAAACAAATAACGTTGATAAACACTAAATGTGAGGTCGTGGCTACACTTGACAAATCAATAGAACGATGCGGAAAGTTTGTGGAGGGCTTGGCTATGTTTATGGATGAGACAGGGAAATGTGGCTTCTTGGATAAAACAGGGAAAATCGTAATCAAGGCCAAGTATGATAACGGATTGTCATTCAGCGATGGTGTCTCGGTATGTTGGTTGGTTGATGAGGATGAGGACTTGACGACTTATTATGTCATAGACAAGACTGGTAAGGAGCTGTTTAAGTTTACATCTAATGAATACGTGATAGCCGGAGCTTTTAATGAAGGCCGTATTCCTGTATTCAAGGATAAAGAGATTATATATCTTGATAAAACCGGCAAAAAACTTCAAAGCCTGTGCAACCTTGAAGATACCATAAATTACAGCTCAAACCTTTTCAATTATAATATCTTCGCTTTGCGTGACGGACGTTCTGTATTTTGTGAAGGTGATGTGTTCGGATTGAAAGACAAAGAAAGCAATATAATTTTAAGGGCAAAATATGATTTGCTTATCAATAGCGGCTATGGCGACGGAAGGTATATTGCACAAAAAGGAGACAAGTTTGGCATAATAGACTTTAATGACAATGTTGTGCTTGACTTCAAGTATGACGAGATATTCTTGTTACGCAGAAACGTATTCCTTGTTGGCAACGGTAAGACAAGGACTCTTATAAACGACAAGGGAGAGGATGTGACAAATGTCAACATTAGCGAATTCTCATTGCAACGAATGAGCATGGTGAAAAGCAACTTCTTAGACCCTGATGCTTTCGTACAAAAAATAATGGATGATTTTACAGATGACTCATGTGCCGGATATAAAAATGGCACCACGTTGGGCGACGTGAAAAGCGAACTTGACAATGATGCCGGATACTATTCTTATGAAACGGAGCTGACTGTTGCCAAAGGCAATGCTGACCGCCCAGTGACGCTTACGTTCGACAGATACTTGGCACTGCCGAGATACACTTATGAAACATATTATTATGAGAGCTATCGGGTCCCGGATGGATATGGGTTTAACTATGACGCGGAACTGGCAGTCATCTCAATGGAATACGACATTTCCGAGCATGAGAACATGGCACAGACAATAGCGGAAAAGTTTGATGCCGCCCTTTCAGCCAAGGGATACAAAAAGCTTGCCAATGGCTTTATGGAAGCGCCCAACGGAACAGCCGTGGGGTTAGGATACAAGGGCGGCACCATGAGTCTGACGTATTCCTTCAATAAAGAGAACAATGAAGGGCTAGCAAGGATTGTGCGTGGTTCTGATGGGGGTGAAACGCAAGAGGACAGTGTAGTCCCAAATTCAAACCTACAAGTTGACGTAGAGCTTAGCTCTATAGATGATGAAGCTACTGTAGATACAGTAGAAATATATGATTATGACGCAGGTGTAGAACAATAACTGTAATTTTATGCAATTAAATCAATTAAAAAACCATATAATTCTATTTGTGTTGCTTATCATGTCTTTTACGTCTGTTGATGCAAAGAGATACAGCTTTAAGATAGATGCGCAACGTGAAGTGTATGTCTGCCGTAGTGCCAAGGCCGGATTTAAGATGGTCGAGGTCATTGCTTATGGGAGAAACGCCGATAAAGCAATAGACAAAGCAAAGATGGATGCGGTAGTTGCACTTACATTCTTTGGTGCATCTGGAACTGGAGAAATGGGAAGTATCCCTGCAATCCTTTTAGGTGGACGCAAGGAGTATGACAATAACCGTAAGTTTTTTGACAAATTTTTCAAGAAAGGCCAATTCATGTCTTATGTGGAAGATGTGAACAGCGGCTATCCTACTGGGAGCAACAACATAAAAACCAGTCGTGGCAGGAGAGTACGGATAATACTTTTGGTAGACTGGAACGGTCTGGCCAAATACTACAAAGAAGCCGGACTAAAAACGGCTGTAAGTGAACTTTCTGAATATTAAAAACCATAAGTAACATGAAAAAATATTCATTGGCGGTCGTCTTTTTTATATTTGCCATTTGTACCACAATGGCGCAACAAGAGAAAAAGATGTTGAAACCCAAGGTTATGGTTGTTCCAGAAGAGGCGTTTTGCATCAATTCCGGAATGTTCAAATATGACCAATCTGGGAATAAAATTGCTGATTATGGAGCGGCAATGTTAAATGATAACGTGTTGGATGTAATAAATACGTTTGAGAACTTAATGGCCGGGTATGGCTTTCAATTAACAAACTTGCAACAGACTTTGGACGAGCTGAAAGAGGAAACAGCCTTGGATAATGTTCTTAAATCAAAAGATGACGGCAGTGTGGTGGAAGACGACCTTGATAAATTGTCAAGAGTTGCAGGGGCTGATATCTTGGTTAAGATTTCCCCAAAGGTGTCAATGTATGGGCCTGAACGAAGACTAGAACTACGTGTATCCTCCATCGACTGCGCATCCAAAAAGGCTTTAATGGCATTTGGCCCTGTAACAAAAACATCAGCCGGCTCCATTAGTATGTTGCTTAAAGCTGCCGTAACAGATAATATAGAATCGTTTGCACTTGGCCTGACTAAATATTTCGAGGATTTGAAGACGAAGGGACGTGAAGGTACTATTTTCATTAAATTGTCTGACACATGCCCTGTAAATCTTGAAACAACAGTGAAGTATAAGGGCGAAGAAGGCGAGCTTGCAGACCTTATGGAACTATGGGTGTCAGAGAATGCTGTGAATGGAGCCTACACTGGTTCAAAAACATCAAGGACAAGTATGAAATTTGACCAAGTTCATTTTCCTTTATTCGGAAAGGCTGCCTTTGGGAGGACTAAGGCCTTGTCTATGGAAGATTTTGTCAAAACCGGTCTTATTCAATTATTGGATGACTACGGAATTTCTGTTTCCACTCATGCTGTAGGAATAGGCAAAGTATATTTAACATTAGGAGGAAAATAGTTATGAATAATAATTTGTTAATCTCAATCTTTCTTCTATTTGCTATGAATCTATATGGGCAAAAGAAAGATTTTGGGCACATAACCATAACGCCCTATATATCTGACAAGGTTGATTTGAATGAACCGGGGAAAAGACAGTTAGAAACAAAACTGAACCAAATTGTAACTTATGCAGGCGTAACTGGTGGGTTTGACAGGCGTTTCATTATAACACCGAACATTAATGTCTGCTCTGAAAGTACCACTGCAACCATACCACAGAAAACATCAATCAAAACAGACATAACTTTTTTCATTGGTGATGGCGTAACAGGAAACTTGTTCGGCTCTGTTGTAGTAAAAGCTACAGGAGTCGGCGACAATCACCAAGATGCACTATGTTCGGCGATAAAGAAAATTAAAATTGACGACGAAGAATTACAGTCGTTAATATCAATGTGCAAAAAACGTATTATCGAATATTATGATGCAATGGCTCCTGATATAATAAAAGAAGCCAAAGAACACATGAATGGTGGGGATTATGAAACGGCCTTGTCAAAATTAGCAATAGTCCCATCTTTGTGTGATGAATATAGTACAGCACAGGAGCTTATTTCAGAATGTGGCGGCAGACTCATTGCAAAAGACAACGACGAACTCATCATGAAAGCTAAAGCGGCATGGAGTAGAAACCCAAATTCCATCGGTGCTTCTGAAGCAAGTGAGTATATTGCCCAAATAAACATAACGTCTCCATCTGTAAAAAGAGAAGTTGATAAATTGACAAATCAAATCGAGACAAGACTTATTCAAAGTGAAAATAAAAAACTGGAAATTGAAAAAGCAAAGATTGTAAGTCAAGAAAACCTTGAAAGAGCTAAAATAGAAGCTTCATCAAGGGTAACAACTTCTTTTTTTGAAGCGCTGCCTGATATTGCTTATTATATATTCCGTTGGTTTTAAAAATACATTTTATGAACAAATTATCTTTTATCCTGATATTTTTTGCCTTTAGTCTGTGTATGCAGGCTCAAAAGATAGCCTTTGATGCAAAATATATAAAAGTTGGTGTTGTTACAAACATATCTTTACCTCAAATAGAAAATAATGCCAATATAAGAAATCTTGGGCAAATAAATTACCAAAATATTTATGAGAAAAAAGTTGACGGAAATATTATCGCCGACAAACTCAATCAAGAAAAAGTTGGGAAAATAGTCCTTGACAGGTTATTAAAACGTGATTCCCATGGTCATTTGGACATGAATGGTTTATACGAAGAAGCACTAAAAAATACGACACTGCAAGAAACGGAAGTTGCAATGCAAGATTTTAGTGCTGAAGCTAAAGATGTGTTAAAGAAGGAAATATCCTACCAACTTCTAAAAAACAACTATATAATTATCATACAAGAGATACCCAAAAAGAAGAATCCGCAAAAGAGCAAATGGTATTGGCAGGCTTTCCATGTAGACATAGATGATAGGATTATACAACAAGTATTCTTAAACTGGGAAAATCCTTCTGTATATGATGAAATTAACGTTCCTGTAAGTTTCGTTGGGGAAGGACGTTTCTATACAGATTCGTTTTTGTTTGATTTAGGTAAAAAAGTTCCTGCATTTGCCATTCGAGGTTCAGTATTCAGTCGCCGTCCATTTCTTGCTAATACAACAGCGCAGCAAGGAGTAAAAAAAGGTGACAGGTTTTTTATTTATCGCTTCAAAGAAAACAGAAAGGGTGAAATATATTCAAAAAAAGTATGTACCGCAAGAGCAACTGAAGTTACAAGTAAACATACAAGATTGTACACTATCAGTGGAAAATATGCTTCAAAAAAGAGGGGCGATGTTGCTGTTCAAAAAGACCGGCATAACACATCTTTGTCTTTCATGGGCCAATACAGTGCAGGTAATGATTCCCGTATAGGCGGAAGACTCCTTTTTGATTATATGACACATTTTTCTAAAAGGGGTATTGCCCAATATGTTTTGGTAGGTCTTGATTATAACAGGTATAAAAAAGAGCCGGAAGGTGTTTGGTGGAACGAAAATGGACAAGTGGCACAGCCTGCACTGAATGATGTCAATTTCTCTTTAGGCTATGGCATTGGTTTCAATTTACTTGGGCGAATAGAATTTATGCCTTATGCAATGGTTGGTTATCAACGTGCATTTTTGACAGGTCGTGAAAGCCTGATATATTGGGACGACGATTCAAATGATTGGGCTACGCTTGACTTCGCAGATTCAAAAACAGGTGAAAAACACTACGGATACGATGCCTTTATCGCACATGCAGGAATAAGACTGAGCGTCAACATATGGTATCCATTACAATTGATGGTTGCGGCTGACTATAACTATACCACAGAAGATAATAGGTTTAAGCCAATAACCAATCGCCACGAAATGAATAGAATCAACCTTTATGCAGGGTTCAGGTTACACTTTTAAAAGACAAAGATATGAAAAAGATATTAGAATTAACGATTGCTATATGTACCATGATGACAATATTATCATGTACTTATGATTATCAATTCCCTGATTATACAGCTTTAGATAACACAGAGGCTAAATATAGGTACACGGTTGCAGATATTAGCTCAGAAGTAACACAACAATTACTTCCAGTTGCCATGGAATGTGGTGTAACACTTCAATATGCTTCGGAACAATGGAGAATAGTTGTGACAGAAAAGGATGCAGCTGGGAATATATTATACCAAGGCGAGCCAAGAGACAGAGCGGACAATAATACCAAGTTTTTGGAAATATCATATATTTGTTCATGCAGGCTTCAAGATGCAGATTGGACTTATTATGATATTTGCAGATTTGATTTTGAAAAGAAATATTCAATAGGAGATACGCCATTGCCTATATTTTTGTCAGTTTCACCAGGTGATAAATATACCGTCACTAAATATCCTATTTATGTTTACAACATAGACAGGGGAGGCCTTAACGTGATAGAGAAAATACACTCATTAGGGTACACCCTTTTGGATGTTAAAACTATTATCACAGAAAAAGACGAGAATGGAGATACAATTAGATCTTTTGAACATCGTATGGTTGACGGAATGATTATTACCACAGTAGCGAAAACAATAGATGTGGAAATTCCGTTATATGGACAGCCTCAAAATTCTGCCGAAAAAGTATATGTTGGTTCTTATTTCTTTAGAAACATAAAAATTAAAGAAATCAACGGTACGACTCTAACTTTAACAGAAGACATGGAACATGAATTTGTAGGAAATGAAAACATGACATATTTCTATAATATAGACAGAAATAATTTATCGGTGATGGTGATAGAAAAAATAAACTCTTATGGTTATTCAGTTGCTGATGTAAATATGATTATCACCGAAAAGGATGGAAATGGCAGGGCCATAAGAACATTTGGACATCGTGTTATTGATGGTATGATTTATTCGGCGGCAGGCGCAAAAACAATAGATGTCGAGATTACATTATACGGGTTCAATGAGAATAATGATAAAATCTATGTTGGCTCTTATATTTTCAAAGATATAAAACTTGAAGATATTAATGGCACGACGCTCACCCTTACTGAAGACATGGAACATGAATTTGTAGAAAATGAAAAAATGCCATATTCCTATAATATAAACAGAGATGATTTACCTGTGGTAGAAAAAATAAACTCTTATGGTTATTCTGTTGCTGATGTAAATATGATTATCACGGAAAAGGATGGAAATGGTAATGACATACGAGTTTTCGAACATAGAACTATTGACGGTATGATTTCAACAGAAGCAAAAACAATAGATGTTGAGATTGCATTATACGGATACACATCAAATTATGATAAAGTTTATATTGGCTCTTATATATTCAAAGACATCCATCTCGCAAAAATCAACGGTACAACATTAACCTTAACAGAAGATATGGAACATGAATTTGTAGAAAATCCAGACCTATAAACTTTAAGATTTTTGGTCGTAGCAATTTCAAAATTCAACATACTGTTTGAACATTTAAAATAAGAGATTATTATTCAATCTTATTTACAATTCTTTATTACGCGCTAAGATTAATTTCTTGGTGCGTTTTTATTTTTTCAAGCAACTTAACAAAACATTCTCCTGCAACTCATTTTGTTTTCATTGTAGAAAGTCCTCCAAAGCGATAAAACGCGCCTGCCAAACCTTCAATGCCTAACTTGTGAAATGGATAAGAGGTTACATAGAGCGGTATAATTGTCAATCAAAGCTACAAAACGCTCTTACTAGACCTCCAAATCCTAACTAATGAATAAAGAAAATTTAATAATAGTAAAGTTATGGTTATTCAAAATCTGATTTATAAGTTGACAGGTGAAGTAGAGCACCCTGAAGACCGTTTGGATCGTGTTTCTTCAGATGTAATCACAAACAAAGTAAACACGGTGATAGTGCCGGACAAATTCAAGAGGGATATAGAAGCACTTGAAACTTACATCGGCAGAAAACTTGAAAGTGGACTCTGCATTAAGGTTGACTTGTCCGAGCTTCTTACTGTAATACCGAGGGAGAGAAAGAGGACTGATGCTTATAACACATTAGTAAAGTTCCTTAAAGACGAGTTCGAAATAGACTTGATTATCAACTCTAAAAAGCAAAAAGGAGATATTTATGAAAAATGAAAAGGTAAGGAACGGCGTAAGAACCTGTAAACACTTTGCCAAATCGATTAAAATCTCCGAAGACGGTTTATTGGTGGAAAAGGAATTTACAGGCCATGGAAATGGGAACAGGGTAACAAGGCTTGGTTTCTTTAATCACGAAAGCAAGAATAGTAGTTCAATTGGGTGCCAAGTCCCTTAACTACGGATATGCAAAATGGCAAATAACAATGAATTACAAACAGATAAGAAATAAAAATCCAAGAATGATATGATGAAAATAAAAAGACAGAACGATAATAAAGCAAGAGTCATAATGAGCAA
>ENA-OPIO01000330-OPIO01000330.1-human-gut-metagenome-genome-assembly--contig:-NODE-330-length-17299-cov-5.598527_pt1 | contig 17299 bp, 17 predicted proteins | sample MGYA00241395_ERZ501636 | MGnify/ENA primary metagenome ERZ501636 (study PRJEB25962, sample SAMEA2042198) | human gut metagenome | biome: human gut; feature: human-associated habitat; material: faeces... | reverse complement strand
AAGAAATGTTCTCTTATGCCGGTTCCGACATGATTGGCAATATCTCCGTATTGGCGCAAGGCCAGGGATTGAACATACTGTTGAACATGTTTTTCGGGCCGGCGGTAAATGCCGCCCGTGGCATAGCTTACCAAGTGCAAGGAGCCATCACACAATTCAGCAACAATTTCATGACTGCTGTACGCCCGCAAATAATAAAGTCATACGCTGAAGGGAAGCCTGACGACATGATGCGGCTAGTGAAACAAAGCAGTTGCTTTTCTTTTTACTTGATGTGGATAATAACACTTCCCATTTTCTTGGAGTCTGATTATATATTGACTCTTTGGCTTAGGCATTATCCAGAACATACAGTAAGTTTTTTGCATCTTGTATTGATTCTTTGTCTTATCCAGACATTGAAGACCCCACGCTCAACAGTTTTCCATGCTACGGGTCATCTTAAATTTGTGAATCTCGTCGTGGGCGGAATTTTGTGTGCCGCTTTTCCGCTTGCATATATCTTGCTGAAGTTCGGTTTCTCGCCGGAAAGTGTATTTTATGCGGCAAATGCGACCATGCTAGTTTCTGAAGCGGCCAGTATAATTATATTAAAGAAGTACATAAATTATTCTATTCTTGATTATGTGAAAGTTGTATATGGACGTTGCATCCTCGTTGTTGCAACATCTTTTATAATACCGTTCCTTTTTTATCAAAATATCACTTCACCGGGATTTGTCAGGCTTATTTCAACCTGCATCATAACGACATTCTCATCAGTGTTCTTTATTTATTGTTTTGGAATGAATAATGTTGAAAGGAAGAAAATAAGAAATATCATTTGTAGAAAACTAAGAAAATGAATGATTCAAATCATAAAATAACATTATCCAATGGAAAACTTATGCCTTGCATGGCCATAGGCACCAATTGGATGAAATACGATGAACTTAGGAAAATACTCGTAGCAGGGTTTTCCGCAGGTTTCAGGGCAATCGATACGGCTCGTGATTACGGGAACGAGGCTGTTGTCGGCAAAGCTCTTCAAGACGCCTTGAAAGACGTTGGCCTGCGGCGTGAGGAAGTCTTCGTCACTACAAAAATAGGGAACGGGCAGCAGCGTTTAGGCAACATAAAGGAGCAGATGGCCATATCGCTTGACAATCTTCGTACCGATTACGTTGACTTATGGCTTATGCATTGGCCATATCCGGGATTTTATGAAAATACTTGGGAGAAAATGATAGGCGTATATAAGTCTGGGAAGGCTCGTGCCATAGGTGTCGCCAATTATGGCGTCCGTCATTTTAAGCAACTTTTGGCCGGTAACCCGGAAGTTGTCCCAATGGTTAACCAAATGGAATACCATCCTTTGCGAACAGCCAAGGATTTGACAACATATATGCGCCAGCATGATATAAGAATACAGGCTTATGCGCCTTTATGCCGTCTTGTCCCTCCGCTAAAAGAAAGCAAGCTGTTAAAATCTTTAGCCGAGAAATATGGCAAGTCATTAGGGCAGATAATTTTAAGATGGCATGTACAACAAGGAGATGTAATGCCGGTATTCAAATCATATAAACCCGAACGTTTCAAGGAAAACATCGACATATTTGATTTTGAATTGACGGAAGACGAGATGGTAGAGATTGATACGTTGAACCAAGATTACAAATATCATATAGAATCGGTTAATTGCCCTGGATATTAAACAAATATTAGAGAGCTTAGGGTGTTCCTTACATGCCCTACATTATACAAAAGGTTGATTTCCCGCTTAAGAAAGTATTGTTAATACCTGTTGATGGGATTATTTGTGCGCCGTTTATGGCGACACTTTCGATTTATTGCATTTCGCTGGCTTTTATTTACGGTTTTCACATACTTCAGACAAACTTGCAAGAGGCATCCTTTTGCAGCGTGAAAGGCCGTCTTTCAAAAGGCAAAAAGATATGTCTTGAAAGCTGAAAGGGCACCGTTTGAAACCGTAACCATCGCCGTGCCGCCAAAGCTAAAAATAATCCACAAACTGGTTGTTCATCAAAGATTCATTAAAGATTAATTTGAAATGAAAAAAAAGATATTTACATCAGGCTTGCTTTATGCCGCCTTGTGTCTACTGTCTTTGGCTGCAAGTATCAAACTTGCAATATTACTGCTCTGTGTGGGCATATTGGCATTGTTTGCATTTGCCGCCTTGCTTCACATAAACAAGTCTGTAAAAAAGACGCAGTGGTATCAAAACGTGATTCCCAATATGTCGCTATACCCTACTAATGAATGGTACAGGGAGCATTTGGAAAGAAACTTCGATGTTGTAAATATTGGCAGTTCATCGGCAAGATATGCTTTTGATTATTCAGGATTGCCTGTAAAAGCATTCAATTGGGGCGAGCAGCCTCAATCTCTTAATAACGGCTTTAAAATCTTGAAGACATACTTCAGTATATTAAAAAAAGGCGGAACGGTAATTATTTCGTTGGGTCCGCTGTCAGGGTTGGACGTAGAGGGAAAATGGCAAAAGGACGCAAATGATAAATACTATTATATTCTTCCATCTGAATTAATAAACAATTATTCCTCTGTTGCAAAAAGGAGGAATTACCCGCTCGTATATTACCCTATAACATCCATAAAGAATCTTTTGAGGAGAACTTCAGGTAAAGAAAACGGACAAAACACGGAATTGATAAAAACTTTTGTTGATGATTCCGATAAATGGATTAAGATATGGAAGGATGAGTTTGGGATAACGTCTTTTGAAGAACCATTGTCTGAAGCAAACAATAAGGGGAAAGAAAAACGTATTGCATTATTGAAAGAGATACTTGCTTTTTGCATTGAACGCGATTTGCGACCAGCTATTGTCATCCCACCGATGCATTGCAGTCTTGCAAGTAAATTCACTCCTGCATTTAGGGAAAATTACATTTATTCTTTTGTCTATAAGGCAAACATATTTAATGTCCCGTTCCTGAACTATATGGATGATGAAAGATTTGATGACGACAAATACTTTTATAATTCCTTCTTCCTTAACGAAGAAGGGGCTAAGAAGTTTACAAATATTGTATTAAAAGACTTGAAAGTATTATGAGAATCGGAATACTTACCCTTCCGCTCCATACCAATTACGGAGGCATACTTCAGGCGTATGCCCTGCAGACCGTGCTTGAAAGAATGGGGCACGATGTATGCTTGATAGAGAAAAAGAGACAACCGTTAAGATTGCCTTTGTGGAAAGCCCCTTTATCATACGGAAAGAGAATTATAAAAAACTTGACAGGGCATCCGTATCCAATATGTTTCGAGCAGAAGATTAACCGTGAAGAGCCGTTGGTTCGACAAAATACAGATAAGTTCGTAAATAAGTATATTAAACGTCGGTTTGTTGATGACTTCTCGGAGATTGGCAAAGATGATTTTGATGCCATAGTTATCGGTAGCGATCAGGTTTGGCGGCCAAAATATTTTATAGACGGTATTGAAAACGCTTATCTTACGTTCGCAAAAGAATGGAATATAAGACGGATTGCATACGCTGCGTCATTTGGCACAGACAAATGGGAATATTCTTCAGAACAGACGACAAGTTGCAGACGATTATTAAAGAACTTTGACGCAGTTTCTGTCAGGGAAAGTTCTGCTGTAACTCTTTGCCGCGAGCATTTGGGAGTCGATGTAAAACGTGTGTTAGACCCAACGATGTTGCTGTCAACTAATGATTACATGAAATTGTTTGATGCAAACGGTACGCCAAAGAGCAATGGTAATTTATTATGTTACATAATAGATGAAACACCTGAAAAAATGTCTTTTGTGAATAAGATCGCTCAGGAACGAGGACTTATTCCTTTTCGTGTTAATTCAAAGGTTGAGAATCTCATCGCTCCATTACAAGAACGCATACAGCCACCTGTAGAGCAATGGCTTCGCGGTTTCTATGATGCTGATTTTGTTGTTACTGACTCATTTCACGCGTGCGTGTTCTCCATTCTCTTCAATAAGCCGTTTTTTGTCTTAGGTAATGAAAAGCGGGGATTATCACGTTTTTCTTCTTTATTAGGAATGTTTGGAATGGAAAATCTGTTAGTAACAAACAAAGACCTAAATGAGAAACAGAATGACATAGATTGGGCACGTGTTATGTCTTTGCTCGCAGAAGAAAAAAAGAAAGCGATAAATTTCCTTAATGAAAATTTACAACTGAACAATGAAAGATTATAATCCTCTCTTTTCTGTGATTGTACCAGTCTACAATGCGGAAAAATATTTATCACGATGTATTGATAGCATCCTCAATCAGACATATCAAAATTTTGAATTGCTTTTGGTTGATGACGGTAGTAAGGATAAGTCTGGTAGTATTTGTGATAAATATGGAAAGACAGATTCAAGAGTTATAGCTATTCACCAAAGTAATAGTGGTCCAGGAACAGCCCGTAATAATGGTTTGCATAATGCAAAAGGCAGATACATAATCTTTGTTGATTCAGATGATTATTTGGATTCGGCGTATTTTGAAGTAGTTGCAGAAAATATAAACGAATACGATTTGTTAAGTTTTGCCCATTATAATAACTATGGTGAAAAATTAGAAAAAACAGATAGTAAAACTTCAAGCCTTAAGAAAGATGATGCGACGGTATTATTCATGGATGCACTTAACTGCGGGATGACTTTGGACTATCTTTGGGATAAAGTTTATGATGCGGATATAATATTAAATAATAAAATTACATTTGCCGATGTAAGAACAGGTGAAGATACCATCTTCAATATTAAGTATTTATCGCATTGTAAAAGAATTCGTACAGACGAAAATGCATATTACCACTATTGGATTACTCCTAATTCTATATCAAAAGGGTTTCAGCCAGATTACCTGGAAAGCAATCGTCTGCAAATTATGATATTGAAAACAACTTTTGATATTTCAAATGTACAATTCAAAAACTTTCTAATAAATATAGAAACCCAAAGATTGGTTTTTGGACTGATATGTAATTATTTCCGGTACAAAACTCCTCATATTTCATTTAGAGAGAAGATATCAATCATTAAGAATGAAATAATTGGGAATAAAGATTTAATGAACTTATTGTCATTGCGTGAATGTCATTTAGCCAGTTTTAACCAAAAAATAATTCGGAAATTCATTTTAACTAGGCAAGTCTTAATTCTTAATTTGTATTGTAGGTTTGTATATTTATTAAAACATTAAATCTGGGAATATATAGATTATCCAAAATGTATAATAATCAAACAAAATAAAAACTAACAATAATTTAGAATTTGGTAACAACAAGATGACATTTAACATCTCAAACGAAGATATAAATAAATGTAAAAAATGGTCATATGAAAATATATATTTTTTCATAATGGTCATATATATGGCAATGGCCAATGGATATACACAAGTGCTAAGTTATCCTCCGTCAAAGGGTATTTGGACATCGTTTATTCCATTGTTTTTAACAATATATTTGATTAAAAGGAATAAAACATGTTTTACGAGACAATTTAAAATGTTTGTTACTGTCATTTCTGTATGGATAATTTTACAGATAATTAAGTATCAACATTTTTATGCAATGAATTTTTTTCTTTTGTATAACGTTGTAATGGCTTATATTATAGTGAGTGTATTTGGATTAAGAATCATTTTCTTATACGAAAAGCATGTTACGTTGTTAGCAAAGATTAGTCTTTTTGTTTGGATTGCATATAATATTTTTCCTAACTTTATTGCAAGTTCTTTTCAGGCCTTTTTTTCTGAAGGAACAGGAACTTTAATTGCAAACGCTTTTGTTGTAGGTCTAGTTGATACACGAGATATTTTAGGATTCAGAAATGCAGGTTTCGCACAAGAACCTGGTTTTTTCGCTTCTTTTTTAATTATAGCAATGTTTCTCAATTTGCTTATAAATAATTACAAATATCTTAATAAACATTTTATAATATTGTTGTTGGCTCTAATCACGTCACAAAGTACAACAGGTTATATTGCGTTTGGAGTGATATTATTACTAATAGTTTCTCAATCAAAGAAAGGTAAAACTGCAGTTATTATATTACTGATTATCACTTTACCTTCAATAATTGCATTACCTTTCATGCGTGAGAAGATTATAAATTATAAGTCAGATAAAAATTCTATAGAAAATGTTGTTATGACTGCAGATTATGTAGAAACGAATTATAATGAAGCTGTTTATGTTCCACAACGTTTTGATGGCTTTATTCTTGAATGTATGAATTTTCTTCACGACCCATTATTAGGATACGGAGTAAAAGAGAAAGAAACAAGTTATGTTTGTCGTGAATTATCACCACTCATTTCATGTTCAAATGGTAATATTAAGGTCTTTTCTCGTTTTGGCATTGTACTTGGAATGTTGTTTTTTATTATGCTTTATAAGACAGGACGAATTTTAGATGTCAATAATCCTAAAAAGATAGCTTTTATTTTTTGTTTATTATACTTAATGATTTCAATGTCATATGAGATTGCAACAATTCCATTATTATTAAGTATTTGGAGTCTTGGTTATTATGTGAAAAGATAAATTATAGTATGAAACTTATTTCAATTATTATTGCTACTTACAATGCTTCAAAAACCTTAAAAAGGTGTCTTGATAGTATTGTTCCACAATTAACAGATGAAGCTGAATTGATAGTTGTTGATGGTGCATCAACAGATGATACCAACAAAATTATAGACTCGTATGGGAATAAAATCTCAGTCCATTTGTCAGAGCCAGATAAAGGAATATATGACGCATGGAACAAAGGCATTAAAGCTGCAAATGGAGAATGGGTTATGTTTGTTGGAGCAGATGACAGTCTTCATGCCGATGCTATAAGTGTATATTTAAAGAAAATACAAGAAGTGCCTAATGATTGCCTGCTTATATCTTGTAAACGCAACATGTATAGCTCTGATGGGAAATTAATTCGTACAGTAGGACGGGCATGGACATGGCCTACGTGTTTAAAAGGTATGCCAATTTCGCATCCAGGAGCACTTCATCGGAAAACGTTGTTTAATGAGGTTGGCCTCTTTAATATTAAATATCGCATATCAGGAGATTATGACTTGCTGATGAGAAAGGCGAAATCTTTGAATGCTGAATTTATAAATATAGTAAATATAGATGTGTATGAAGGAGGAATCAGCGACTCTTATGAAGCGATAAGGGAATATCATAAAGTGCTAGAATCATCTCCGTTAGTAAATAGTTTTAAATCAAATTTGTTGTATGTGACGATGTTAACGAAATATACAGTGAAAAAATATTTCCGTAAAATTGGAATAAATCTACATTCATAATGGATAAGACATTAATTGTATTGGATTCGTTTGAATACAAGGAGAAACAACACTTATTAGAAGATGTCGTTTGTGATTTTTGCATACCTGTATTCGTGTACACTCAATACGAAAACAGGATAACAGAACGTTTCCAAAGGATGAAATATGTTGGAGGGCTTTTCACACACATGGCATATTGGCTACTTTCGTTAAAGTATGCATTTTCTTTGATTAAATACAAGAACATGCAATCCATCATATTTATAAATCCTATTGTTGGGATATTTTATGCTGGTATTGCACGAATATTCCATTTCAAGCAAACTTTGACTATTGCTGGATTCCTTTTTGAAAGGAAGAAAAATCATTTTTATTATAACATTCGGAAGAAAATGGTCTCATTTTGCTATAGACAAGTAAAAAACATTGTTGTTTATGGGCAAAAAGAAATTGAATTTTACTCAAAAGAGTTTCCTGCCTTTAAAGACAATTTCCGTTTTGTACAGTTTGGTAAAGACTATAACTATAAAATAAAAAAAGATTTTTCATATCCAAAGAAATATATCGCAAGTGGTGGACGTAGCAATAGAAATTATGAAACTTTATGTGAAGCTTTTTCTATATTCAGACAGGACATAGACAATTATGATTGTCTTGTTGCCACTCGTCCGGAATGCGTTACTCCTGCAATGGAAAAGAGCAGTGTGAAGTTTGTTTACGGCATTGTCTTGAACCAATTTGGAGCATTTGTCAAAGGCTCAGATTTTTTTGTATTGCCATTAAAGAATATCGGTTTGTCGGCGGGCCATATGGCTATGATGGAAGCTATGTCATTAAAAGTGCCTGTAATAGTCACCGATATTCCAGCAATAAGAGATTATGTTGACGACAAGCATGTTTTTTTCTATGAGGCAGATAATGCAAAATCTTTATGTGAAGTCATGGAATTGGTTTCAAAAAATAGAAATAATAAGATTGTAAAAAATAAGATTGATAATGCATTTGAGCTTTATGAACGGCAATTTTCGTTTAAGGCACTGTTACGTCGAATAGTTTTTGTTTCTATAAAGGATTAAGACTGTATTGTTAAAGCCTAATTCATTTAAGTATTAAATGAATTTTATAAACACTTTTGACTTGATATAAAATAAATTTAAGGTCAAAGGTAGAAACTTGAAGTTAAATTTTTATGTTGAATATTTTATTCATTGGTGGGGCTGGTTTTATCGGTTCCAACCTTGTTCATACATTTATTCGTGACCCCAAATTTAAGATTTTCGTCTTTGAACCTGTGTTCGCTAATACAAACAGATTAGTTGACATTGGTGACGGAATCACGATAATCAGAGGGGCAGTAGCAGATTTTGACTTGTTGAAATGTGTGATTGAGGACCACAATATAAACATTGTTGTCCACCTTGTTTCAACACTTGTTCCCGGCAGCACGTATGAAGATTTTAAGCGTGAGTTTGAGAACGTGGTATTCCCAACGTCAAGGCTTATGGAACTTTGCGCTGGCAAGAATGTGAAGTTCGTATATTTTTCATCAGGTGGAACCGTGTATGGCAACAGCAAGAGCGGAGAGAAGTTTAAAGAAACCGATATGCTTTCTCCTATTTCTTATTATGGACTGACAAAACAGATAATAGAGAGCAACATATTGTTTGAAAACAGACGCGGAAATTTGGATTATCTCATTATCAGACCTTCAAATCCGTTTGGCAAAGGACAATCATTGCATGGAAATCAAGGTTTCATTGCAGTGGCGATAGGAAAAATTCTTGGCGGCGAGCCAATTGAGGTTTGGGGCGACGGCAGCAGTGTGAGGGATTATCTTTATATAGAAGACCTTGCTGACGCATTTTATAAGCTAATAAAATCAGGAGTCAATGATGAAATCATAAACATCGGAAGCGGTTATGGCTATTCGGTTAACGACATTATTGGCAGGCTTCGCAATTGTATCAACATTCCGTTTGACGTCGTATACAAAGACAGCAGAAGTGTCGATGTCAATTCGATGGTTCTGGATATATCAAAATTGAAATCATTGATAGACGTAAAACACACCCACCTTGAAGATGGAATAAAGATGTTCTTTGAATATGTGAAACAAGCAATAAACAAGAAATGAATCCGATACTTTCAATTTGCATACCGACATATAACCGTTTGGACATCTTACGGAATACAATCTCGAGCATTTATTCTGATTTGGACGGTGTAAGCCTTGATGATTTTGAAGTTGTAGTTTCAGACAATTCAAAAGAACATACCACGCAGCCTGTAATTGAGGAATTCAAGTATGAAAACCTGCACTACTATCCTACCGACTGTGAAGGATTCCGAAATTCATTTTTTGCATTGTCGTATGGAAAGGGTGACTACTTGAAACTTAATAACAATTATACCATGTTTCGGAAAGGCTCATTAAGGATATTGATTGAGCAATTGAAAAGTCTTAAGCACAATAAGTGTCAAGTAATATACACCAATGGACTCCGCAAAATAAAGGATGTAGCATATTATGATACGTTCGACAGTTACATGTCCGGACTTTCATATTTCTGTTCATGGAGTGCTGGCTATGGAATGTGGCGTGAAGATTTTGAAAGAGTAAAAAACAATGTGGAAATTGACAAGTATTTTCCACAGACCTCTTTGCTACTTTCCCAAAGTTACAAGCATGATTTTGCCATTGATGACAGGAGCTTATTTGAAGACCAGCATGTGCCTAAAAAGGGTGGATATAATATCTTTAAGGTGTTTTCTGTAGATTTCCTTAATCTTATTCATGGAGCATACGACTATGGTACAATATCCGAAAAGACATATAAAAAGATAAAACGAGACCTGCTCTATAAATATCTTTCGGTTAGGTATTTCAAAACGGTGATAGCCCGTCTGGATAATTTTGAGCATACAGGCATAAAGAAAAACATCACGGTCTATTATGCTAAATGGCAGTATATCTTAATGTTGCTTGTGGCTGTATGTACTCCATTGATAGTTATTTATCGCAAGATAAGATAATCTTTTTTGTTGTGCGCCTTATGCCATCATGCGCATGACGGCTTCGATTTTTTGAAGCATTTTTCGCCAATAAAAACCAATCATATTTTATGAAAATAGCATTTGTCAGCACCCGTGGCATACCTAACAACTACGGGGGCTTCGAGCAGTTTGCGGAATACATATCCGTCGGACTGGTCAAGAGAGGGCATGAAGTGACTGTATATTCACCGAATTTTCATCCTTACAAAGAAGACAGTTACAAGGGCGTAAGGATAAAGCACATATACAGTCCCGAGACGTGGATGGGCAGTTCCGTAGGAAGTTTCTTTTATGATTTCTCATCGTTGAAAGACGCACTGAAGAACGAGGACTTCGACATCATCTATGAAGCCGGCTATACGAGCATCATCCCTGCCTACATCTGGTTCAATGTAAAAAAACGTAAACGCCCTATATTCACGACGAACATGGACGGACTGGAAAACAAACGCTCGAAGTTCGGCCCAATGGTGCGCCGCTTCCTTGATTGGGAGGAGAAGATGGCTGTGAAATACAGCCATTATCTCATTGCCGATAATATGGGCATCCACGATTATTACAAGGAGAAATACGGCAAGGAGAGCAAGTTCTTGGCTTACGGTGCAGATGTACACAATGATTTCAATGTTGAATACTTGAAAGAATATGGGTTGAAACCTGAGGAATATTACATTCTTATCGCACGCCTTGAACCAGAAAACAATATCGTTATGGCCATTGAAGGTTACCTCCATTCAAGGGAGAACGAACGACGGCCATTAATAATAGTGGGCAAGACGAATACTCCACACGGAAAGGAACTTGTGACGAAATATGGCAAGGAGAAAAACATTAAATTTGTCGGCGGCATATATGATTTCAGGAAAATTGATTCTGTACGCCATTTCTCGCTTGCTTATTTTCACGGTCATAGTGTCGGTGGTACTAATCCATCCCTTCTTGAGGCAATGGCGGCAGGATGCTTCGTCTTTGCGCATGATAACATATTCAACCGGGCTGTACTAAGAGACAACGCCTTGTATTATCCGTCGGCGGAAAAGGTGACTGAATATCTCAACGACATTGACGAAATAGCCAAGAAAGACAAGATAACGTTTACGGCAAACAACATTGATGTGATAAAGAATGAATATTCTTGGGAGCACCTTGTGGATGAGCACGAAAAATACTTCAAGTGGTTGCTTGAACAGAAATAATAGTTCAAAAACTAAACTTCAGAACATATAGATTAGATATGAAAGGAATAGTATTGGCAGGTGGCAGCGGTACACGGTTGTACCCTATCACCAAGGGAATCAGCAAGCAGTTGATACCGATTTTCGACAAACCGATGATTTACTATCCGATTTCGGTGCTGATGCTCGCTGGTATCAGGGAAATACTGATTATCTCGACACCTTACGACCTGCCGGGGTTCAAGCGGCTGTTGGGTGACGGCAGCAATTTCGGGGTGAGGTTCGAGTATGCGGAGCAGCCGTCGCCGGACGGACTGGCACAGGCGTTCATCATCGGGGAGAAGTTCATCGGGGATGATTGTGCCTGTCTTGTATTGGGAGATAATATCTTCTATGGCGCAGGACTGAATGACCTATTGGAACAGGCGGTTGTTGATGCAGAGGAGAACGGCAAGGCAACGGTGTTCGGTTACAGGGTGAGCGACCCCGAGCGTTACGGTGTGGCGGAGTTCGACAAGGACGGGAACTGCCTTAGCATCGAGGAGAAACCGGCACATCCGAAGAGCAACTACGCCGTTGTCGGTCTGTATTTCTATCCCAATAAGGTTGTAAGCATTGCAAAGAGCATAAAGCCATCGGCACGAGGTGAACTGGAAATCACCACGGTAAACCAGGAATTCCTGAAGGACAAGGGACTGAAGGTGCAGACTATGGCACGTGGCTTCGCATGGCTTGACACGGGAACGCATGACTCATTGTCGGAGGCATCGACTTTTATTGAAGTATTGGAAAAACGGCAAGGATTGAAGGTCGCCTGTCTTGAGGGTATTGCCTATCGCAAAGGATGGATAACGGCAGACAAACTAAAAGAGGTGGCACAGCCGATGTTGAAAAACGACTACGGGAAGTACCTCATGTCCATTCTTGACGAAAGAGAGGACGACATAACGAAAAACTTGGAGTATTAAAGCCCCCTCTCAATCTCCCCGAGGGGAGAAGCCGGTTTGCAAATAAAATAAACATTAAAAACGATGGAAGTAATAAAGACAGACATAGACGGCGTGGTAATCATAGAGCCACGCATTTTCAAGGACGCACGGGGATATTTCTTCGAGAGCTTCTCGCAAAGGGAGTTTGAGGAGAAAGTCGGGCATGTGGAGTTCGTTCAGGACAACGAGAGCATGTCTTCGTATGGTGTCATGCGTGGGCTTCATTTCCAGCGTCCGCCATATACACAAGCTAAGTTGGTGAGGTGCGTAAGGGGAAAAGTCCTTGATGTTGCTGTTGACATAAGGAAAGGTTCGCCCACATACGGAAAGCACGTTGCGGTTGAATTGACCGAGGACAACCACAGGCAGTTCTTCATCCCTAAAGGCTTTGCACATGGTTTTGCCGTGTTGAGCGAGACGGCGGTGTTCCAGTACAAGTGCGACGAGTTCTACCATCCCGAAGCGGACGGAGGGATAAGCATACTTGACGACAGTCTTGGCATAGACTGGCGCATACCTACCGAACACGCAATACTGAGCGAGAAGGACACGAAGCACCCGCTGTTGAAAGATTTTGACTCACCATTCATTTATAAGTGAGAAGGTGAGAAAATGAGAGGGTGAGAAAGACCAGTCAATTATGAATTCTTAATTATGAATTGAAAAAGGCATTTCTACTTACTCCTCCTCTCCTTACTCCTTTAATCCTAAAAAGACAAACAACATGAACATACTCGTAACAGGCGCAAACGGCCAGCTCGGTAACGAGATGCGCATAATAAGCAAAGACACGAACGACAGCTACACCTTTACGGATGTCGTAGAGGTCGAGGGTGTCGAAACGACTATCTTGGATATAACCGATGCCGACGCTATACGGAAAATCGTGAAAGAAAAGGACATACGGTGCATCGTGAACTGCGCCGCATATACCAACGTGGACAAGGCAGAGAGCGACGAGCCGCTTTGCAGGAAACTCAACGCCGAAGCACCGAAGCTTTTGGCCGAGGCGATGAAGGAAGTAAACGGACTGCTCGTGCAGATTTCAACAGATTATGTTTTCGGCGGCGACCCGTACAACACGCCCTGCCGGGAAGACCAGGAAGGAACGCCTACTGGAGTTTACGGCAAGACAAAGCTCGAAGGCGAAAGGAACATAGAGGCCGTTGGTTGCGATTACGTCATCATCAGGACTGCCTGGCTCTACTCTGAGTTCGGCAAAAACTTCGTCAAGACGATGCTCAACCTTACGGCAACGAAACCGAAACTAACCGTTGTCTTCGACCAGGCTGGAACGCCGACATACGCATACGACCTGGCAATGGTAATAAAAACCGTGCTTGCAGATTACGCAAATGAAAACCCGGAAAACGGATACAGCAAGGCGGGTGTTTACCATTTCAGCAACGAGGGCGTATGCTCGTGGTTCGACTTCACGAAGAAAATCGCCGAGCTTGCAGGCAACACGGGTTGCGACATACAGCCCTGCCACAGCGACGAGTTCCCAAGTCCGGTTAAACGACCTGCGTATTCAGTGCTTGACAAGACAAAAATCAAGGAGACTTTCGGCGTGGAAGTCCCATATTGGACGGACTCTTTGAGGCGTTGCATGGCGAACATGAAGACTTTAAAAGGATGAACAAGGCGGAAGTTCTTAACAATCTGACAATAAGCAACTTACGGAACGCCTTGCAAAAGACGGCAAACGGATGCGTAAAAAGCCGTGTTTCAGGCGGCAAAAGGCCGTGAATTACAAGCCGAAAGGCCATCTTTCATAAAACGACATTTCAATTAACAAACCAACAACAGAAAAATCATGGAATTCAAGAGAAACATAATGATAACGGGCGGAGCCGGATTCATCGGCTCACACGTAGTACGCCTGTTCGTGAACAAATATCCGGAGTACCGCATCATCAACCTCGACAAGCTGACGTATGCAGGCAACCTGGCCAACCTCAAGGACGTTGAGGACAAGGAAAACTACGTGTTCGTGAAGGCCGACATTTGTGACTATGGAACGGTAAAGGCGTTGATAGAGAAGTACAACGTTGACGGAATAATCCACCTTGCGGCAGAGAGCCACGTTGACAGGAGTATAAAAGACCCGTTCACTTTTGCACATACAAACGTAATAGGAACGCTGACATTGCTTCAAGCAGCCAAGGAATACTGGGAGAGCCGCCCCGAAGGATACGAGGGAAAGCGTTTCTACCATATCTCAACGGACGAGGTTTACGGTGCGTTGGAGCTGACGAATCCCGAGGGAATAGAGTCGCCATTCACCACGAAGGCATCATCGGACCACCACCACGCTTACGGAACGGAGTTCTTTACAGAAGAAACGAAATACAATCCTCACTCACCTTACTCTGCATCGAAGGCAAGTTCAGACCATTTCGTCCGTGCTTTCCACGACACCTACGGAATGCCGACTATCGTGACCAACTGCTCCAACAACTACGGGCCTTACCAGTTCCCCGAAAAGTTGATACCCTTGTTCATCAACAACATCCGCCATAGGAAGCCGCTGCCTGTCTACGGAAAGGGCGAGAACGTAAGGGACTGGTTGTATGTGGAGGACCACGCAAGGGCGATTGACCTGATTTTCCATAAGGGCAAGACTGCAGATACATACAACATCGGCGGCTTCAACGAGTGGAAGAACATCGACATAATCAAGGTTGTCATAAAGACCGTTGACCGTCTGCTTGGAAGAAAGGAGGGCGAGGACATGAACCTGATAACCTATGTGACCGACCGCAAGGGCCATGACATGCGTTACGCCATTGACTCAAGGAAACTACAAAGGGAGCTTGGTTGGGAACCGAGCCTGCAATTCGAGGAGGGTATAGAGAAAACCGTCCGCTGGTATTTGGATAACCAGACTTGGATGGATAATGTAACGTCTGGTGATTACCAGAAATATTACGACGAAATGTACAAGGGCAGGTAAGGATAAAGCAGGTATAAATGACTTAGAATTATATTTATTTGCACGAATAACAGAAAAATTACCGACGAGGGGTTGTCTTATATGGCAATCCCTTTTTGTTTTATTTCCATCCGGTGATGTTTTGTCAGCAATTAAGACAGTCATTAAATCCCTGTTAAATGCTGCCTTTATTAAGCAGCCATTTCCATGCAGGAACGACATTCACTTTTTTCCCGTCAACCTCTATACTTTTTTCTTCGTCATCGGTTATAATCAACAGGTTGTCGCAACCAGTGACTGACGATGCTTCAAGCAACCCTTTAATTTCACGTTTACGGGTCTCGTCGTCAGCCATGCTCCATGTAACCTGGATTAACTGGATTACACTGTCTTCACGCTGGATTACGAAATCACACTCGGCTTTTTCCTGGTAATATGAGATTTTGTCCGAGGGCATACGGCGGCGGTAAAGCTCCATAAATACAGTATTCTCAAGGTTCTTGCCGTTGTCGTTACTCTGTGGCATTAGCACGGCACTGCGAAGCCCGTTGTCGATGCAGTAAAACTTGTCGAGCGACCTGTGTTCCTTCATTATCGAGCGGTTGTAACGTGGTGCCCTGACAAACATGAAAACGTTGCAGGCGTAGTAAGCCCAAAGATACAGGTCGTCCTTGCTTACCTTCAGTCCCTGCGATTTAATGTCGTTGTAGATTGCGTTTATCGATGTAGGCTTCGTAAGGTTTGCCATGATGCGTTTGACGAAATATCTTACAACTCCCGTATTCGTTATATTGTAATGCTCGGCAAGGTCACGCAGAATCATCGTGTCAAAGTAGCCATGGAGCAATTTCAACTGTTCCGACCTTGAAGGGGTGAGAACAATCTCCGGGAACGCGCTTGCCCTGTTGTATTCATCAAAGGCGTTTTTCAACCGTGCCCTATCCTGTTCAAGGTATATATCGGTGGCAATCCCCTTGAAACGGCAGAACTCGTTGAATGACAACGGGTAAGCCTCATATTCCAAAGGATATCCCCTAAGGGCTGAACCGAGTTCGCTTGAAAGCATGGCGGCGTTGCTTCCACAGACGTAAATGTTCTTGCAGTATGACTTGTAGACACGCAGGACAAAATATTCCCAGCCTTTTATAAGCTGGATTTCGTCAAAAAACATATAGGTGTCCTTTATCGGCACGTCGGGAAACATCTCCATGTAAGACACTATCACATCGTCCAGCTCATCGGAAGACATATTGAAAAGGCGCTCGTCATCGAACCCTATCCATAGTATGTTCCGTTTGGGCACTCCCTCTTTGACAAGATTGTTTATTGCTATCTCCATCATTGTAGACTTACCGCAACGTCTTACTCCCGGCACGGTTATTATCTTCTTGCGGTTTATTGGCAATTCCACGTCACGTTCAATCACTTCGAACGGAATATCATTCTGTCTTAGGGCTATTAGCGATTTTATAACGTCTTTTCTCATATTTTCCTATTTTAGGTGACAAATATACTGATTATTTCCTAAAATAGAGGAAATAACGGTAAATAATTTCACATTTAAAATGAAACAACCAAAAATATCCCCCTCCTTGCCACACTTTTTATCAGTACGGTTTGGAGGGGTTCTTGGTTTTAAGGGAGATTAGGCCGCAGTTTTATTGAACAGAATTTTTATGCCAGACTTAATTTGAATTCCTCAATGCGTTCCATCTGTTCCTGTTGTAATTCATTCCGTTATTCCTTCGTTGGTATATCTCGTTTCTTTTGCTCCCGAAATTATTACGATTTGAGTTGTAGTTGTTTATTGCCATCGCCTCTATATCCTTTTCATCAATACCAT
>ENA-OPIO01000324-OPIO01000324.1-human-gut-metagenome-genome-assembly--contig:-NODE-324-length-17597-cov-5.434215_pt1 | contig 17597 bp, 17 predicted proteins | sample MGYA00241395_ERZ501636 | MGnify/ENA primary metagenome ERZ501636 (study PRJEB25962, sample SAMEA2042198) | human gut metagenome | biome: human gut; feature: human-associated habitat; material: faeces... | reverse complement strand
CTACACGCAGGGCCTGCTTTCTTCGCTGGCGTCCGTGCATAAAAAAGAGGACGTCCTGCCCGTGATTACCGGCCACCCGCCCGTGCCGGGGCAGATTTTAACGGGCTGTCCGTTTGCGCCGCGCTGTCCGCACGCGTTTGACAAATGCCGCCAGGAATGTCCGCCGCTTTTTGAAGAAGCCGGCCGCCAAACCCGCTGCTGGCTTAGGGAGGGGAAATGACGGCTCCCGTAGAAATCAAACATCTTTTTAAAACCTATACGCGCCGCCGCTGGTTCGGTAAAAACGCGGAAAAAGCCGTGTTAAAAGACGTCAGCCTGACGCTGGCGGAAGACCATGTGCTCGGCCTGGTGGGTGAATCGGGCTGCGGCAAAAGCACGCTGTGCAAGGTGCTTCTGGGGATTGAAAAAGCCACTTCCGGCCTGGTAAAGGCGGACGGGAAAGATATTGCTTTCCTTTCCAAAAGCGGGTTTAAAAAACTACGCCGCGTGATGCAGGTGGTGTATCAGGACCCGTATTCCAGCCTGGACCCGCGCATGAACGTGCGCCAGCTGTTAAGCGAGCCGCTGGATATCCACGGGCTTAAAAAAGACCCCGCCGCGCGCAAAGCGTTTTTGGCGGAACTGCTGGCGTCCGTCGGCCTGAGCGAAACGCAGCTGGAGCGTTACCCGCACGAATTTTCCGGCGGTCAGCGCCAGCGCATCTGTATTGCGCGCGCCCTGGCTTTGGACCCTAAAATTTTAGTGGCGGACGAGCCGGTGTCCGCGCTGGACGTATCGGTGCAGGCGCAGATTTTAAATTTGCTGAAAGAAATTAAAAAGGCCCGCCGCCTCTCTATGCTGTTTGTTACGCACGATTTTGCCGTCGCGCGTTTTCTGTGCGACGATATCGCCGTGATGTATCAGGGCCGCATAGTGGAGCGCGCCCCGGCGGAAGACCTTTTCACCAATCCCCAGCACCCGTATACGGAAGCGCTGCTGGCGGCCGTTCCGTCGGCGGACGTGTCCCGCCGGGCGGACGGAAACGGCGCGGAGGAAGCCTCCGAACACCCGGACCGCGCCGGCTGGCCGTGCCCGTTTGCGCCGCGCTGCCGTTACGCGCAGGCCGTCTGCGCCAAGACCCCTTTTGAACTCAAAGAAGTATTCCCGCGCCACGCCTGCGCGTGCTGCGTGATGCCGTTTAAAACGGCAAAAAGCAAATCAGCCGTATAGGAGACGCATATGAAAATAAACGAAAAACGCCTCACGGACACCTTTTTGGAATTGGTTAAAATAGACAGCGAGTCTTTTAACGAAAAAAACATTCAGGAAGTTTTAGCTTCTAAATTAACAGCCCTCGGCTGCAGCGTCTATGTGGATAACGCCGGGAAAAAATACAATACAAACGCTAAAGGAAACGTCATCGGTTTTCTGCCCGGAACCGTTAAAAGCAAGCCCATCGTGCTCAGCTCCCATATGGATACGGTAACCCCCGGCAAAAGCGTCAAACCCGTGGTGAAAAAGGACCGTATTACCTCGGACGGCACCACCATCCTGGGCGCGGACGACAAGGCCGGCCTGGCGATTATTTTAGAAGTCCTGCAAACCTTAAAAGAGCAAAAACCGCCCCACCCGCCCGTGGAAGCCGTGTTTACGCTGACGGAAGAAAACGGCATGCAGGGCGCGAAAAATTTGGATTATAAAAAAATAAAAGGCCGCGAAGGGCTGATTTTGGATAATGAAGAAGTGTCCGACCTGCTGGTGCAGGGCCCGGCGGTCAACACCATTGAGGTGTGGATTAAGGGCCTGGCGGCGCACGCGGGCGTAGTGCCGGAAAAAGGCATTTCCGCGCTGGAAGTGGCGGCGTATGCGCTTTCTTTTATGAAGCTGGGCCGCATTGATAAAGAAACCGTAGCCAACTTCGGCGTTATTCAGGGCGGCAAAGCCACGAATATCGTGATGGACCAACTCTATTTAAAAGGCGAGGCCCGCAGCCTTAAAAACGAAAAGCTGGCCAAACAAACCGCCCATATGAAAGCCTGTTTTGAAAAAGCCGTCAAACATTTTACCAAGAAGATTGACGGCAAAGTCCGCAAGCCGGAAGTGAAATTCGTTTCCGTCCAGCGTTACCCGGCGGTGAACGTACCCAAAAATCACCCTATGGTAAAATCCGTGGTGGCGGCCGCCAAAGAGCAGGGCCTTGTCGTTCGCCCGGCGGCCTCCGGCGGCGGGTGCGACGCCAACGTGCTGAGCGGTTTTGGGTTTACGCTCCCCAACCTGGGCGTGGGCTGTCGCGGCTGTCATACGCTTAGCGAAAGCCTGGAACTGAAAGAGTTTTTTGCGGCGTGCAATATCACGCTTTCCGCGGTGCTGGCGTACCGCAAATAAGCAAATAAAAAGAGGAAAAACGGCGGGTATGGTAAATTATATTGTAAGAAGGCTTTTGTTACTGCCCCTGGTGGTGCTGGGGGTAACGTTCCTGCTGTTTTTCCTCACCCAGCGGTTAAGCCCGGAGATGCGCGCTTCTTTGTACGTAAAAGACCCGCGCCAAATGGGCTCGCTGGAAGAAGTCATCCGCCAGTACGGTCTGCGTGATAATGTATTTAAACAATACGGCCGCTGGCTTTCCAATGTGGCCAAAGGCGATTTGGGCTACAGCCCCAGCGCGAATATGCCCGTCTCCCAGGCCATTAAAGAATATCTGCCCGCCACCATCCAGCTGGCGTTTATCACGATTCTGTTTGTAGTGCTTTTTGGCGTGTGGTTCGGGTGCGCTTCGGCTGTACATAAGGATAAATGGCAGGACGTGCTGGCCAGGCTGGCGTCCGTAGGCGGGTTTTCCCTGCCGATATTTGTGCTGGGGCTTTTGCTGTTAATGGTTTTTTATGGCCGGCTGGGCTGGTTTTCGCCGGGGGGATATTCCGTGCAGACGGATATCATCATTCACGGCGGAGCGTTTAAAACCTATACCGGGTTTTTGCTGTTGGATTCCCTGTTAAACGGCAATTTGCGCGTGTTTTGGGACGTACTTTCCCACCTGGTGCTTCCGGCGGTAACGCTGTGTATCGGTTCGTTTGCGCTGATGGTGCGCGTCATGCGCTCCAGCATGCTGGAAGAATTAAACAAAGACTATGTCCGCACCGCGCGCGCCAAAGGGCTTTCCGATTGGCAGGTGGTGTACAAGCACGCGGGCAAAAACGCCGTCATCCCCGTCATTACGCTGGCGAGCATCCAGTTTATCCGCTTGCTGGGCGGGACGGTGATTGTGGAAACGATTTTTGATTACCCGGGCATCGGGCGTTTTGGCGTAATCGCCGCCCAGCAGCTGGACATTGCGGGCATATTGGGCTTTTCCTTGATGGTGGCGGTGTTGTTTGTGCTGGGGAATTTGCTGTCTGACATTTTATACACCGCGGTGGATCCGCGCATACGGCTGGAATAATTATGATAAACGGACGCATTTTTAAACGTATTTATACCAACAAAACCTCGCTTATCGGGTTTGTGGTTATCTCCTTTTTTCTTTTAATCGCGCTCTTCGCGCCCGTTTTGGCGCCGGTGCAGAACGCCAACAATCCCTACCAGCTTCCGCAAAAAAGCTACCAGATTACGCCCCAGCCGCCGTCCGCCCAAAACTGGTTCGGCACTACCGAACAGCAGTACGATTTGTATTACGGCGTGGTGTGGGGGACGCGGCTGGCGTTTAAAATCGGGCTGACGGTTACGTTCTTTGCGTTTTTAATCGGGCTGTTTGTAGGCGGGGTGGCGGCGTACTTCGGGGGCAAAGTAGACGAAACGCTCATGCGCCTGACGGACGTGGTGTTTGCCGTGCCGTCCTTGGTGCTGGCGATGGTGATTGCCGCCATGCTGGGGCCCGACATCAAAAATATGATGATTGCCTTAACCGCCGTGGCTTGGCCTTCGTACGCGAGGCTGGTGCGCGGGGATATTTTATCCGTCAAACAGCGCGACTATGTTACCGCCGCCCGCACGCTGGGCGCGCGCGGCCCGCGTATTCTTTTGCGGCATATTCTGCCCAATTCCATTTATCCGTCCGTCGTCGTGGCCAGCCTGGACATCGGCTACGTGGTCCTCACGGCGGCCTCGCTTTCGTTTTTGGGCCTGGGCGCGCAGCCCGGCACGGCGGACTGGGGCCAGCTGATTGCCATGGCGCGCAACTGGGTGCTGGGCACCCCCGGCCATCCGTTCGCTTACTGGTACACGGTGGCGGCGCCGGGCGGCGCGATTTTTCTGTTTGTGCTGGGCTGGAACTTGCTGGGGGACGCGTTTCGGGACATTTTGGACCCCAGACAAGCCTAATTTATACTAAAATGAAAGAAATAACGATTCATTCTTTCTTATTTTCCTATAAGAGGTGCTTATGATTCGCCGTAAAGATTTGTATACCGCCTTATCCGACAGTGCTTTCCGTTTTCCCGACAAAATCGCCTTGGTTGAAGCCGGCACCGAAAAAAAAGTTTCCTATCACGAACTCTTGATGCAGGTGGACCGCGCGGCCGATATGTTTTTTGAACACGGCATCCGCAAAGGCGACCGCGTGGCCGTAGCCCACCGCAACTCCATCGACACCGTAGTGGCCAACTTCGGCCTTTACAAACTGGGCGCGGTGTGTATTCCCATGAATTTTATGGTCACCAAGCCGGAAGAAATTGAATATATTTTGAACAACGCGCAGGTGAAAGCCGTCGTTACGCAGGCCGAGTTTTTGCGTCATTACGTCAAATGCCTGCCCAATACGCCTACGGTAAAATATATTTTTTCCACGGATGAAATCCCGCAGTCCGTTTTCGGCAATCCCGTGATTGAACTGTTTTGGAAAGAAATTGAAAAATCCACCGTGCACGAGGAAACTTCTTCCGCGCGCGCCGGGCTGGAAGATTTGGCGTTTATCCTCTATACTTCCGGCACCACCGGCCTGCCCAAAGGCGCCATGCTGACGCACGGCAACATCGCCTCCAACGTGATTTCCTGCGCGCAGATTTTTAAAATTACCGACGAGGACTGCTTCCTGTGCCTGCTGCCTATGTTCCACTCGTTCGCGTGGACGACGTGCGTGGTCATTCCGCTGTATTTAAATTTAAAGGTGGTAATTGTGGCCAACGTAATGCCCGCCAGCAAATGGCTGGGCGCGATGGGCTCGGAAAAAGTAACCGTCATCCTGGCGGTGCCGCAGATTTATGCCGTGCTGTCCAAAGAAGCCAAAGGGTTAAAACGCCTGTACCTGCGTTTCTGGCCGTTTAAAAACGTGCGCTTTGCCGTATCGGGCGCCGCGCCGCTGACGCAGGAAATCAAAGACCGGTTTGAAGAAAAAATCGGCGTGCCGATACTGGAAGGCTACGGGCTTACGGAAACCAGCCCGGTGGTAAGCGTCAACACCGAAGAACTGCAAAAAATCAAATCGGTGGGGCCGGCTATCCCGGCGGTAAGCACGCTGGTGCTGGACGACGACGGCAACGAAGTCCCCCGCAACGCCGAGGGCGAGCTGTGCGTAAAAGGCCCCAATGTGTTCCGGGGCTACTGGGGCAACGAAACCGCCACCAAAGACGCGTTTACGGCGGACGGCTGGTTTAAGACCGGCGACATCGTGGAAGTGGACGACGACGGATTTATCTTTATCAAAGACCGCAAGAAAGATATGATTATCATCAAGGGCCTTAAAGTGTTCTCCGCGCAGGTGGAAGCCGTCATCTGCGAGCATCCGGCCATTGAAGAGTGCGCCATTATCGGCGTGCCGGACGGGCGCGGCGGCGAATTTGTAAAACTGTACGCCGTTAAAAAGGAAGGCGCGGAAGTGTCCGACGCGGAATTTAGAAAATTTTTAAAAAACCACCTGGACAATTACAAACGCCCGCGCGATTTTGAATTTGTAAAAGAGCTGCCTAAAAATGCATTAAGAAAGGTGCTCAAGCGCGAGCTTCGCAAAGACGCCGTGGCCAAACTGGCCGCGCGCGGCGGAGCCGCCCCGGAGGAAAACCTTGGCTGATTTGGCGCGCGTTTTAAACGAAGTGATTCCCCACGCGCATTATGTGGGGGGGATTGTGCGCAGCAGCCTGCTCAGGCGCGACTCGTCGGACCTGGACATTACGCTTCCCCCCGCCGACGTGGCGTCCGCCGCGCGCGAGCTGGGCAGACGCTTAAAAGCCGCCGTATTTGAAATGGATGCGGAGTTTGGCGTGTGGCGTTTGGTTACCCACAAGGGCAAAATCCAGATTGATTTAACCGCTTACCAGGGTAAAGATTTAAAGGCCGACCTTCTGCGGCGCGATTTTGCGTTTAACTCCCTGGCTTATCCCGTGTCCGCCCTGCCGGAAATTGTAATTAAGCCGCAAAAAAGCGGCACCGCGCACGTTATCCTCAAGAAACTTAAAAAGAATTTAATCGTGGATTATTCCGGCGGCCTCCAGGACGTAGCCGCCAAAGTGATTAACATCACTAGTTCGCGCGTGTTTAAAGAGGATCCGCTCCGTATGCTGCGCGCGTTCCGTTCGTCCGCCGAACTCGGGTTTGCGATTTCCGACAAAACGCTTAAACAAATTAAAAAAGACCGCGCGCTGATTGTGAAGCCCGCCGGGGAGCGCGTGCGCGAAGAATTGGACAGGCTGTTTTGTACGTCTAAAGCGTATGACAATTTAATGCGAATGGACGCGTGCGGCCTGCTGACGGCCCTGTTCCCAGAATTGGAACCCCAGCGCAAATGCGCGGAAGTATATTACGGAAAAGGCGGCGTATTAAAGCATACGCTGGACGTATTTAAGCGGATGGAATACCTGCTGGACCATCTTCCCAAAGCTTTTCCCAAATATGCCAAAAAACTGGCGCCGCTGGCTGAGAACAAGCCGCTTTATAAAATGGCCGCGCTTTTGCACGACATCGCCAAACCCGCCACCGCCAAAGTGAAAGGGGACCGCCTGCGGTTTTTCTATCACGAAGAAAAGGGCGCGCAGATGGCTAAAGCCGTGCTGGAACGCCTGCACTACAGCCGGGCGGATTTGCGGCTTATCTGCGCGATGATTGGCGAGCATCTGCGTCCGTCCAATCTCGCGAGCAACGACGTTATTACCGACCGCGGAGCCTACCACTTTTTCCGCGATTTGGGCGACGCCGGCGTACCGCTTTTGCTGTTGTGCTGGGCCGATTACGCCAGCTACGTCTCCGACGCGCAGTTAAGGCGCATTATGCCCAAAAGCGCCCAGCGCCTGATGACCATCGCCCAGGCGCAAAAAACCGCCAATGTGGGCAAGACGCTCAGGCATATGCAGGTGCTGTCCCTTCTTTTGCGGAAATTTTTTGATACGCCCAAAAAGGTGCAGCCTACGCGGCTGATTACCGGGCGGGACGTGATGGACGCTCTCTCCCTGCCGCCCAGCCCGAAAATTGGCGAGATTTTGGAAGCCGTAGCCGTGGCGCAGGTGGAAGGGAAAGTGGTTTCTAAAGAAGACGCGCTGGCGTTTATCAAAACGCTGGATGTTAAAGAACAGCATATTCGGGCGCGTTAACGGCGGGGGGATGTACAGCCGCCTAAAACTTTGCTAAAATAAATGAGCGGTAATCCGCTTATGCGGGCGTGGTTCAATGGTAGAATGGAAGCTTCCCAAGCTTTAGACGAGGGTTCGATTCCCTTCGCCCGCTTTTTTTATCAGGGAAAACTATGGAAAACGAAAACCTGGAATTGGACATTAAACCTGCCGGAAACAAAGATCTTTGGCTGTTTCTGATTATTGTTGACATCATTTTTTTGTGCGTGTTCGGGTTTTTCCTTTACAAGCACTTTTCCGCTCGTTTGTTTGACGTTTCCGCCGCGCCGCGCGCGGAACAGACCGAAACCGTAGACGTCCCTGAAGTGGCGGAGACGGATTTAATTGTTGCCGACGAACCGATTGCCGTGGAATCCGTGGCGGCGGAACCGGTGGCCAAGCCGGTGGAAATCCCGGTAACGGCCGTGATTGAGCAGCAGCAAAAAGAAGAAGCGAAAGAAGCCGCTCCGGCCGTCCAGGATAAAAAAGAAAGCGTTCTCGTGCAGGTAAATCCGAAGAGCAAATACCGCCGGGTAACTTTCCGCTGGTACGGCGAGGGGGACAAAGTATCCATCGTCAGCGGTTTTACCATGGCCAAACCCCAGGCGCTTAAAAAACGCGGCGACCATTGGGAAACCACCCTCTCCATCGCGCCGGGCACGTATAAGTTCCTCTATATAATTGACGGGAAAAACACGCTGGACCCGTATTCCGAGGAAAAAGACGGCCGCTCGCTGGTAGTGGTAAAATAAAAATTTAAATGTATGTAAAAAGCCCCGCTCAGAAGAGCGGGGCTTTTTCGCGTGCGGTTCGTTTATAAAAACGGCATGGAAAAGAGCGGCGCAGTTTTTTACGCCGCACAGCGGAAAACCGGTTGGGGTATTGCAAGGCACAACCATGTGGCCAAATTGCTTAACCTGCCGGACGCTGGGGTGGCAAACGGCGTGAAATCCTTTGTGTTTTCCTTCGCCGGAATGCACGGGGCTGACAAAACGCGGGGCCGCCAGCAAGCGGCCCCGTTGAGGTTACGACTAATCGCCCCAGGTTTCGGCGCCCGGGACGGCAGGAAATTAACAGCTTACGTTGCGTTTGATGATACTGCGCACGATTCCTTCCACGCGGAAAGCCTCTTTATCGGCAATAATGGGGTTATACTGCGGGTTTTCAGACTGCAGGATAACGTTCTGCCCGTCCTGCGTAAAGCGTTTTACCATCACTTCCCCGTTGTTGACGCAGACCACCACGTCTTTATTTTTCGCCTGGCGGCTCTGTTCCACAATCAGCCAGTCGTGCGGCGCAATCAGGTTTTGCATGGAGTCCCCTTTCGCTTCCACCATAAACCCTTTGCAGGCCGGAAAGTAAATCATACTCGGGTCCACGGGTACGATGCGGGTGGGGGTGCCGTCCAAAATAGTGCCTTCCGGGCCGCATTTAGCCATACCGTACATATTGAGGTAAATGACGTTGCGCTCCGGGTCTTTTAAAATAATGTAATCGCGCGGGTTGGCGGGATTGCGTTTTAAATATCCTTTTTTCTCCAGCTGTTTGATGTGGTGGAACACCACGCCTTTGCCGCTTACGCTCAGGCGGTCGGCCAGTTCTTCCATCGTCAGCGGATCGGAAATATTCGTTTTTAAAATATCCAATAATTCGGCTTGTTTGGGATGAAGGGCTTTCATAGGCGGCTCCTATTACTTTTTATTTTGTTCTATACTTTGTTCTATAAAATTTGGGCGCGGATGTCAAAAATATTTTTAGGGCCGTCCAGGGGCTTGTATTGTTTTTTTTTTTTTGATAAATTGGGAATATCAACTTATATAAGAGGGGGATATATCCCGTGCAAAAAAATCTTGGATTTACGCTGATAGAACTGTTGGTGGTGGTATTAATCATCGGTATTTTGGCGGCGGTTGCTTTGCCAAAATATGAACTGGCGGTGGCAAAAAGCCGCTTGGCGGAAGTTTACACGGTCGTGCATAAAATAGAACAAAATTTGACGATGATAGAATTAAGCGACGCTTCTTTTTCTTCCAATGAAGAAGCCGTGCAGGCTTGGCTGGAAGATGTCGGGCTTCCGTTTGAGTCGGGCGGTCTGGGCGGAGAAGGGCACAGTGTAGGAAAAAATTTTTGTTTTGCACCCAGCTGGGTCGGCCTTATTATTACTCCCAAACCCTGTAGTGAAGAGGCGGATTATGCAATGCTATTTCTTCCCAAGAGTGCTGATACGGAACGCCAGTTTGTGTGCCAGGGCGCAACTTCTTTTGGAAAAAAACTTTGTAAATCCGTTTGCGGCGCTGAAGAATGTAATTTACCTTGGTAAACAACACTCCCCCGGAATAATTCCCGGGGGAGTGGTAATAAGGCTTACAATTTTTTAATAAACCGCGCAAAGGCTTCCTTTCCTTGCGGCGTACGCTTGTAAACGCCGGCGTATTCCAGCACTTTGGCAAATACTTTGCCCACTTCGGCCCGCAGGATGTCCCCGGCGTTTTTAGCTGTAAACGTGTGCTTTTTTAAGAGTTCTTCCGCCCAGTCTGCGTGTTTTTGCAGGGTTTCGCTTTTGCGGACGGCGGCGATATCTTTTTTAACGAGCAGGGGCTCCAGGTCTTTAAGCTCCTTGGCAAGCCGCGCCGGCAGTACGGCCAGGCCCATTACTTCAATCAGCCCGATATTTTCTTTTTTTATGTGGTGCACTTCGGCGTGCGGATGGAAAATACCCATCGGGAATTCATCCGTGGTGCGGTTGTTGCGCAGGACCAGGTCCAGCTCAAAGGCTTTGCCGCGCCGCCGGGCGATGGGCGTAACGGTGTTGTGCGGCGTATCGCCGGTTTTCGCCAGGATGTCGGCCTTCGGGTCGCTGTACGTGCGCCATTTTGTAAGGATATAATCCCCGGCTTCTATCAAATCTTTTTTGGCTCCGGTCAGCCGGATGACGCTCATCGGCCATTTGACGACTCCCGCCTTTACGCGCGGGAACTTCCGCATTTTAAAAGTCATTTCCACCGGGGCTTTTGCCATGGCGAATACGTACCGCCCTCCCTGGAAGTGGTCGTGCGTTAAAATAGAACCGCCGACGATGGGCAGATCCGCATTGGAGCCGATGAAATAATGCGGCAGGAAATCCACAAAGTTCAGCAGCCGCTCAAAGCTTTTTTTGGTCAGCTTCATCGGTTCGTGCTTGTCCGATAGGAAAATGCAGTGTTCGTTGTAATAGACGTACGGCGAGTATTGCAGGTACCACGGCCGGCCGTCTTTTAATAAATCAAGCGGCACCAGGCGCAGGTTTTGGCGCGCCGGGTGATTCACGCGGCCCGCATAGCCTTCGTTTTCCTTGCACAGCAGGCAGAGCGGATAGGCGGACGCTTTCACTTTCAGCGCGGCGGCGATATCCTTCGGGTCCTTTTCGGGCTTGGACATATTTACCGTAATATCCAAACTGCCGTAGGGCGTGCGCGCCTTCCAGGCCAGGTTTTTGGCCACGCGTTCGGTGCGAATGTAATCCAGCGCGCGCGCGTCGTGATAGAATTTGTCCGTGGCGGCCTTGGGGTTCTTTTTATGGAGCGCAAAGAACTCGTCCGTTACCGCGGAAGGCCGGCCGGCAAAAACGCCCATCAGGCGGGTGTCAAACAGGTCGCGCATGGTAACGGTGTCGGGCACGATGAGGCCCTGTTTGGCGGCCCAGTCGCAGATGTTTTTTAAAATCTCGCAGGGATAGGGGGGCGTTTTGCCCTTAAAGCCGCTGGGCGTATAGTCCGAAAGCTGCAATACGGCCAGCAGCTGATTGACGGCCCAGGCGCGGTCGCGCGGGTGCAGGAGTTTTTCGTTTACGGCAAATGCGATTAATTGGTCAATTAACAGATTAATATCCATAATATCTCCTAGTATTTGCGGTTTTGTTCCCAGTTCCACGCGGTTTCAATAATGCGCGTTAAATCGTATTCGGGTTTCCAGCCCAGCACCCGTTGGGCTTTGGCGCTGTCCGCCACCAGTACGGCGGGGTCTCCGGCGCGGCGGGGGGCGGTTTCCACCTTAAAGTCTACGCCCGTAATGCGTTTGGCTTCTTTGACGAGCTCCGCCACCGAAAACCCGCTTCCGCTGCCGAGGTTGAAGCGTTCGCTTTGGTTGTCTTTAAACATTTTTTCCAGTGCCAAAATATGCGCGCGGGCCAGGTCGTTTACATGTACATAATCGCGTACGCAGGTGCCGTCTGGGGTGGGGTAGTCGTCGCCGAACATTTTGATGGAAGGGCGTTTGCCGGCGGCGGCTTGCAGAACGATGGGGATTAAATGCGTTTCCGGGTTGTGCGATTCGCCGATTTGGCCCGAATCGTCCGCGCCGCTTGCGTTAAAGTAGCGAAGGGCCGTGGCCTTTAAACCGTAGGCCGTATCAAAATCCGCCAGTATTTTTTCCACCATCAGCTTGGTGTTGCCGTAGGGGTTGATGGGGTTTTGGGGGTGGGTCTCGTCTATTTTCTCTTTGACGGGCTCGCCAAACGTGGCGGCGGTGGAGGAAAACACAAAGTATTTCACGCCGTTTTCCACCATAGCGTCCAACAGGTTAAGCACTTTGGCCACGTTGTTGTGGTAGTATTTGGACGGTTCTTTTACGCTTTCGCCCACTTCAATAAACGCGGCAAAGTGCATTACGGCGTCAATGTGATGTTTTTTGAACACTTCGGCCAGGCGCGCTTTGTCGCCCAGGTCGCCCAGTTCAAAAGGGTAGTTGGCCACGGCTTCGCGGTGGCCTTTGGAGAGATTGTCAAACACTACGGGATTATAGCCTTTTTCGGCCAGCATTTTAACGGTGTGCGAGCCGATATAGCCCGCCCCGCCGATGACTAGAATATTTTTCATGATTAAAAACTCCTTATTGAATAATGGCTTTTCCTGCATGTAGATCCCGAGTAACAGCTTCTCGGGATGACATTATTTAATAGGTCATGCCGAGGGGTTTCTGCTCGGCATCTAAAAACAAATAGCTGCATACAAATCTTTCCAAGCCGGGTTTTGTTTGGTGATTAAGTTTATTTTCCAATCTCTGTGCCGGTTTTTTAGTAATTTTTCCCGTTCAATGGCCTGGGTAATGCTTGAATACAGTTCATAATATACCAATTTACATAATTGGTATTGGGCCGAAAATCCGGGTATGGTTTTTGTTTTATGTTCGTATATCCGGCGCACTAAATTATTGGTAACGCCTATATATAAGGCGGAATTATTTTTGTTTGTAATAATATATACATAAGCCATACCGGTTTGCCGGAATATCCTTTAATACATTTTTTCCATTTCCCGCGCCGGACCGCCTACGGAAGCGATGTAAAAATCCGCCCTGAGGCCGGTTTTGTCGTGATAGATTTTGCCCACGTTATCAATAAATTTTTTAACGTCCGCGTCTTTAACCAGCGCAATCGCGCATCCGCCAAAGCCCGCGCCCGTCATTCTGGCGCCCAAAACGCCCTGCTGCGCCCAGGCCGCTTCGGCCAGCGCGTCCAATTCTTTGCCGGTTACTTCGTAGTCGTCGCGCAGGGAGACGTGGGACTCGTTCATCAGCTTGCCGAAGGTGGCCAGGTCGCCCTCTTTTAATTTTTTGACGGCTTCCAGCGTGCGCTGGTTTTCGTACACGGCGTGTTTGGCGCGCTTGCGTTCCACGGGGTTTACGATTAAATCTTTGTGTTTTTCAAATTCCTCCACGGACAGCTCTCCCAGCGACTTGATAGGAAGCTGCGTCTGCAGGGCTTTTAAGGCGCGCTCGCATTCGCCCCGGCGTTCGTTGTATTTGGAGTCGGCCAGCTCGCGGCGTTTGTTGCTGTTCATAATCACGATGGACATTCCTTTTAAATCCAGCGGCGCGTATTCGTAATCCAGCGTGTTGCAGTCCAGGAGGATGGCGTTCCCTTCCTTACCCATACCGATGGCGAACTGGTCCATAATGCCGCAGTTCATGCCTACGAATTTGTTTTCGGCTTCCTGGCAGAATTTCACGAGCTCCACCTGCGGAATATAGAGGTTGAACACTTTATTCATAGCCACCGCGGTGGCGAGTTCAATGGACGCGGAGGAAGAAAGCCCCGCCCCGTTGGGAATATCTCCCCAGAAGAGGAGCTCAAAGCCCTGGTCTATCACGTAGCCGTGGTTTTGAAGCGTTTTAATCACGCCCAGCGGATAGTTGGCCCAGTCCTGCTTTTTATCGTAAGCGATGTTATCCAGGTCGGCTTCAATTATGCCCTGGTTCGGAAAATTGAGGGAGTAGAGGCGTATTTTGCGGTCGTCGCGCTTGCAGAACACACAGTGCGTGCCGAAGGAAAGCGCGCACGGAAAAACGTGTCCGCCGTTGTAATCGGTATGTTCGCCGATCAGGTTCACGCGGCCCGGGGCGAAAAAGTAAAGTTTTTCTTTCTTGAACACTTCGTTGAATTTGCTTCTTAACGCTAGTTGATTCATATGGATTCTCCCTTCCGGGCGCATGTTGAAAACGGCCCGGCCTAAATTTAGTTTACCGTCATTTTAAACTTCCATTCATAGCGGCCTTTGGGGCCGATGACGGCCGCGCGGCGGATTTTATGTGCCACGTACAAATCGTCATATACGCCGGTGCAGGGCTCCAGGGCCAGGTTGTAGTCTCCCCGGTAGCCGCCCTGCGTTTTCCAGACGCCCAGGTACGGCACTTTGTCCGCGTCGTATTCGTAGATGAGTTTTTCGCCCGTGTCGGTGTGTTCAATGCCGCACCAGCCGGCGGTGTTCTTTTCGGTGAAGTAAAATTTTTCGCAGTTTCTTACGGTGCGGGGTTCGGTGGCGGCCAGATCCATTTTCAGGCCGCGCACGTCGGTCGTCAGCGGGTAGCTGTGCAGGGTGCCCCATGGGCCGAGGTGCTTGGTGGAGTGTTCCACGCTCATTACCTGGGTTAAATTGTCCGGGATGAGCAGGCGCGTGGCGGGGGAACAGGCCAGCAGGCAGTGCGGTGTCCAGATAAACTTAAAATCTTCGTCCGCCGTGTTTTCCGCGCAGTATTCAAATAAAACGGCGTTGTCTTTAAGCGTAATGCTTTTGGAAAGGATATACGGCAGCGTCTGGCTGCGCACGAAGGCTTTGGCGGCGCGGCCGTCCGGCGCGCGCACGCTTTCCCACGGCATGGCCCACACTTCGCCGTGGTCCGGCACGGGCATGCCCTGCCAGGTGCCGTCCGGGTACGGGCAGGCGTCTATGGAGGGGAAGACTTCGTCAAAGCCGCTGGAGTCGTAATCGGAAAACGGCGCGCCGTATTCGGGCACGGTTAGCACGGGGCTGGCGGATTGGAACAGAAATTCCCGGTTGGTTTTTTTGCTTACCAGGCTGGCCATTTTGCAGGCGTAGCCGGGAAGGAAGGTGAGCCGCAGGGCGTCGTTTTCCAGCGTCCAGGCGGGCAAACCTTTGTAAACGGTTTGTGTCATAATTCCCCCAAAAAAACGCGCGGACGGAGCCGCGCGCATTTATTTTTCCGAAAATTTTTCAAACGGGAACGGCATCACGTCGCGCAGTAATTTGCGGTAAACCGTGCGTTTTTTTCCGTCCAGCACGGCGATAAGCAGCGGAGCGTCGGGCGCGAGGAACTCGCTCATTACCTGGCGGCAGGCGCCGCAGGGCGAATTAAACGCCGCGCCGGGCAGTTTTTGCGTAACCAGCGCCAGCGCGCGGAGCTTGCGCTTGCCCGCCCCCACGGCGGCGAACAGCGCGTTGCGCTCGGCGCAAACGGTCAGGCCGTAGGAAGCGTTTTCAATGTTGGTGCCTTGGAAAATCTGTCCGTCTGCCGTCAGTACGGCCGCGCCCACTTTAAATTTGGAATAGGGCGAGTACGAACGTTCGCGCACATCCTGCGCCGCGTCCAGAAGCTGTTGTTCTTCGTCTTTGGTTAATGCTTTTCTCATACTCTTATTCTATAATAACGGCGCGAAAAGTCAACCCTTTTTTCGCACGCGCGTACGGGGGCCGCCGGCCCGGGTTTTGTTATAATAAAACAGGGGAAAAATTATGAAAAAATGGATAGGACTTCTTCTCGTCGCCGCGTGCGCGTATTATTTTATGAAAGACACCGCCGAAATTAAAAATTTGCATAATCCGGGCACTGCTGTTGTTGCGTTTGGGGACAGCCTGACCGCCGGCTACGGCGCGCCCAAAGGTTCGGCCTATCCGGCCGTGCTGGCCGCCAAACTGGGGCGTGAAGTGGTTAATTTGGGTATGTCCGGCGAAACCGCCGCGCATGCGCCTTCGCGTCTGCCCGAGGTGCTGGCGCAAAATCCGCATATGGTGCTGATTGAATTCGGCGCAAACGATTTTATGCAGAACCGCCGGATGGAAGACGCGCTGGCGGCCGTGGCGGAAATCGTGGATGCGGTGCAGCAGGCTGGCGCGGTGGCCGTGATTGTGGACACGGGCGCGCCGGGGATGGGGCATTATTCGCGGGCTTACAAAAAATTAGCCGAGGAAAAGGGAGCCGTTTTTGTGCCCGGCATTTTGGAAGGGATTTTTAATAAACGGCAGTATAAGTCGGACATGGTGCACCCGAACGCGGCGGGATATGAAATTGTGGCCGAGCGGGTGTATGAACGGATTAAGCCGTATTTAAAATAATGTGTGCCTGCTAAAAAACCGGGCGCCTGGCGCCCGGTTATATAAAGTTAGCCTGACATAAATCATAATAAAAATACTGGATTAACTAGATTTCTCATAAAATACCACCTCCAAAGCGGGCAAAGTTGGGGAACAGAGATAAAAATCCTGGGGGTTAATCCGCATTTTTTTGGATGAGCACGCGGCCAAAGCACCGCTTACCATTAATGTATGGGAAATACTCCGTATCTAGGGCATATTTATACCCTTTTTCTAGTACACCGTTTAGCACTGGTCGGCCAGATACAGCAAAAGGCTTGTCATAGTCGGTTGGAATAAAACAGTTATCTACAATCAATGTTTCTGAATCATCATACTTTATAAAGCGTTCGGGTATTTCCGCCAGTGGTACAAATTTTAAGTTTTTATATTTTGGGCGGTCAGCTATTGGGATATTTGTATACCAATGCCCAGCTGCCTGCACTGGTTCTCTCTTTGGGTTCAAGTACCAGTCTACCCGATTATATCCAGCCCAAACTTGTTTATTAATAAAATAAGGGATAAATACAGGCGTTATCGGGTTAGTTATATTAGAAATAATCAAAAATTTTTTCCCGCTGTTAATCACGGTGCGCCAATACTCCTTTGCCCGTGAAAAAGGCGGGTTCGTGCATACAATATCTGCCTCCTCATTTAAAATTTTAAGGGACAATGGGTCTTCAAAACAGCCCGTATATCCCTTGGGAGTCTGCATCATTTCTTTGGCACCCTTTTTAGTAAAGATATAGCCTTTTGCTCCCGCATTAAATAAATCCATTTGCCCGCTGTAATGGGTACAAATTAATTTTTTAAGCCCCAGCCGGACAAAGTTTTTAATGAAATACAGGGCAAAAGCGGAGCTGTCCTTTTCCGTGCGGGTTTCACCTATGGCGTCATCACAGTTGCAAAAAACGCACTTGTCTTTCCACACCTCCAGCGGGTACATTTCTATTTCTTTTTCCACATCTTCGTATCGGGTGTAAAATTCGTCATTATTGATATTTTTAGCCCGTTGCATAATGTCTTTGCGCGTCATACCGCGCTCTTTCAGTGTGGGCGTATGTTTTTTAACTATTTTGACAATCGTTTTCTTTTCTTCAGGCTTGATAAATGTTTCCCGTATAAAAGACGGGTGGGAGCGGATAAAACTAACATACATATCAAACAGCGCGGGATTGTAAAAATAAATTTCGCGGCTGGACTGCTCTCTCAAATGGGGAAATTGGTTTTTGATGTTTTGTTCTATAGCGCGCATATTGCGCACTTGACAGGAAAATAGGTAGGAGTAAATGTTGTCCTTGGACTGCCCGGTAGTGGCGTTATATTCGCGCAGGCGGCGGGGCAAATTGTCCGTAATACCTATTTTGCATTTAGCGGGCTCTAAAGAGGACTGGACAATATAGAGATATTGGCCGTTGGCCGTTGGCCGTTGGCCGTTGGCCGTTGGCCGTTATTAAATTGT
>ENA-OPIO01000322-OPIO01000322.1-human-gut-metagenome-genome-assembly--contig:-NODE-322-length-17636-cov-8.612195_pt1 | contig 17636 bp, 10 predicted proteins | sample MGYA00241395_ERZ501636 | MGnify/ENA primary metagenome ERZ501636 (study PRJEB25962, sample SAMEA2042198) | human gut metagenome | biome: human gut; feature: human-associated habitat; material: faeces... | reverse complement strand
CGGAACGACTACTCTTTCCCATCATCGGACTTCTGCTGACAACATTCATCGTGCCTTCAGGCCTTCCGCTGCTCGGTATGCTGTTCTTCGGCAACCTGTTGAAGGAATCAGGCAAGACCACACGCCTCGCCAAGACTGCCGGAAGCGCACTTAACGACATCGTGGTAATGCTGCTCGGCCTCACGGTAGGCTGCTCTACGCAGGCCAGCGAGTTCCTTACGCTGAAGACCATATACATATTCTTCCTCGGCTTCATGGCCTTCGCCATCGCAACAGCGTCGGGCGTGCTCTTCGTAAAGTTCATGAACCTGTTTTTGCCGAAGTCGAAAAAGCTCAACCCGCTTATCGGCAACGCCGGTGTAAGCGCAGTACCTATGAGTGCACGAATATCCAACAACCTCGGTCTTGAGTACGACCGTCACAACTTCTTGCTGATGCACGCCATGGGACCAAACGTTGCCGGCGTCATCGGCTCAGCCGTAGCAGCCGGAGCCTTGCTCGGATTTATGTCTTAAAAAATTAAGAGTCAAGAATTAAGAGTTAAGAAAATCACCCATATGTAGGTTCGGTACAAAGTATATTTTCTTAACTCTTAATCCTTAACTCTTAACTTGATAACGCCCATGTTTCCCAAAATCGCAATCATACATCCCGACACTCTCGCGGCAATAGGCCTGAAACACATGCTGCAAGAAGTAATGCCGACGATTGACATCGACACTTTCCGCAGCGTGAAAGAAATCCCGGCGGAGTGCGCCGACAGCTACATACACTACTTTGCAGCTACGGGAGCAGTGGTTGACGACATTCATTTTTTCACCGAAAGACAGCGAAAGACAATCATACTAAGCACTTCCGCCACGCCGTCAAATCCCATCTCGGGCTTTCACAGCCTGTGCACGTCAGTTCCAGAGAAGCAACTCGTCAAGTCGCTCCTTGCCCTGGAACAGCACGCACACGCGTCGGGGCGCAACCTTCCGGCAATGGAAAACACAGACGACAGCAAACCATTGTCGGCCAGAGAGATAGAAGTGATGAGCCTGATAGTCAAAGGTCTCATCAACAAAGAGATTGCTGACCGTCTCAACATTTCGCTTTCCACGGTCATTACGCACCGCCGCAACATCATGGAAAAGCTTGGACTGAAAAGCGTTTCCGCACTTACCATCTACGCCGTTACACGCGGCTACGTAGGCATCGGCGAAATCTGATTGGCCTGCTGAAAGCCTGCCGCCATACATTCTACAATCCCCTATTCCACAACATAATATCCTGCACGTTGCAAAAGACCGTCTTTTGCCTTCTTAAAGACGGCCTTTTACAGCCTCAAAGGCCACCTTTTACATTATAAAAGACGGCATTTGGCAAACGCCACGGCCATGCCGCATAATCCGTTACGCCAAAACATAAAAAATTATGGGGCCTTAAATGCTTAAGACCCCATAACCTCTAAAACGAAATATAATCAGCAAACCTTCTCCAGCTTCTTCATGATAGAGAAGATGAAGACGGCCGAAATCACGCAAAGTGCCACGAGTATGCCCCACAATATCCACAAAGGCAGACCGCCCCAGAGCATTCCGATAATGGAAACAAGATAGTTTCCTACCGCCGTCGCTGCGAACCAGCCGCCCATCATAAGGCCTTTGTACTTTGGAGGAGCGACTTTCGACACGAACGAAATGCCCATCGGCGATAGGAACAGCTCGGCAAACGTCAGCACAAGATACGTGCTTATAAGCAAGTTCGGCGTAACCTTGTAGTCTGCCGTGGTTGACGCGAGGTCGTCAGGCACGGGCAATCCGAGCGAGCCCCATACCATAATCATGAAGCCCACGGCGGCGATGAACATTCCAATTCCGATTTTGCGCGGCGCCGAAGGCTCCTTGCCCTTGCTTGCAAGGTAGCTGAACACTGCCATGGAGACAGGTGTCAGAGCAACGACAAAGAACGGGTTGAACTGCTGGAACTTCTGCGGAAGGATGTTAATAACCTCGTCCATGCCATTGTAATTGTTATACAGCAACACCAATGCAGCCAAAGTAACGACAATGGAGATAATCCTGCCTTTTGACTTCTTGGCCTGGAATATGGCGAAAAGGCCGTAAACCATAATGGCGATAAGCACAAGATTCCACACGTCGAAGCCGATACGGGTAAGCCCGGTGGCGGTAGCCGCCGTGTAATCGCGGGCGAAGAACGTCAGCGTAAGGCCGTTCTGATGGAACGCCATCCAGAAGAATATCACCACGGCGAACACCAGGCAAAGCGCTATCACGCGCGACTTTGTCTCTGCCGGGGTAAGCTCCTGTGCGTGTACAGCCGTTTCGTCATTGCCAGCATCCTGCTTGGCGTTGTTGTTGACGTCGGCATGTTTAAACGTTTTCCTGCCCAATACGTATATCAGCATGGAAACAATCAGCGACACACATGCCACGGCAAAGCCCATGTGATACGACTCTGAAAGGACGTTGATATAGTCGTTGGCAAAACTTGTAAGCGAAGCCGCGTCGGCACCGGCACCCTGAGACGACGCGAGAGAGACAAACTTTGACATAGCCTCACCCGAAAGCGTCCCGTCAAGATACTGGTGCGCCAACGCCGGGATGTCACCATTATAAATGAAGTTGTGGCTCTTCATGTACCAGTCCGTTATCTTCTCGGCAGCCGTAGGAGCGAAGAGCGCACCGATGTTTATTGCCATGTAGAATATCGAGAATGCCGTGTCGCGCTTCGCCGCATACTTCGGGTCATCATAAAGGTTGCCCACCATCACCTGCAGATTACCTTTGAACAGTCCCGTTCCAAGGGCTATCAGGAACAGCGAGCCTATCATTGCCGCTATGCCCAGCGCGTTGTTTCCTGCCGGGATGGCCAAGCATATATATCCTACGAACATAACCACGATGCCCGATGTCACCATTTTGCCGAAGCCGAACTTGTCAGCCAATATTCCGCCCACTACCGGAAGGAAATAGACCAACGCCAAGAAACCGGCAAAAATATTTGATGTGACAGTGGCGGTAAAGCCGAATTTCGCTTGCAGGAACAATGTAAAAATTGCAAGCATGGTGTAATACCCGAAACGCTCGCCCGTATTGGCAAGGGCCAGCGCGTACAAACCTTTAGGTTGTCCTTCAAACATGATAGTATTATTTTAAGTTGTTAATAAGTCATGACTAACCCCGATACGACGCAGCTCAGCGTCCGCCCTCGCGGTTCTTGGTGCGTACGATGTCGAATAGATATGTCAGTTTTACCACGATGTTGCCAAAGTTAGACTTTCCGAAATAGTCTTTCTTCGAGTCGCCGTAAATGTTTCCAAGACCATAATAGTAGCGGGCTTCCAGCTGGAAATGACCGACCTTGGGATGCGAATACTCCAATCCTAGGCCGGCGGCAATGCCGTAGTCGAACTTGTTTTCAACGGCCATGGTGTCTTGCGCCACCACATTGTTTACACGGTCGTCGAAGTTGGCATCCTTTACGTTGAAGTTAGTCTTGGTTCTCTCGCCAAGACAGAAGCCTATTTGCGGCCCGGCCTGGAAGAAAAACTGAAAACCCTTCTCCTCACGGCCCCATCCGAGGTGGGCGAACACGGGGATTTGTATGTAGTTCATCGTGCGGCTGTACTCTTCCGGGAGGCCGGTCACCTTGTTGATTACCGGCGCGTCGTTGATGTCGAGTATCTGTTCCTTCCATCCTATCTGTGCGTAGTTGACCTCGGCCTGCACCGCACAGATGGTGCTGAAATACTTTTCGCAGACGTAACGGAAGGAGAAGCCGCCCGTCATGCCGCCGTGGAATGTCTGGTTCACCTTCGGTGTGAAGCCGACATTGCTCAACACGTAGCCGCCGTTGACGCCTATGCTGAGGTCGTTGCGGTACTTGCCCACCTGCGCCGCCGCCTGCAACGAGGCGAACAATAATATAATAATGTATAGCTTGCGCATACGTTGCTATGGAGATGTCAGAATTTTATGATGGATATGGACTTGTCGCGGTTGTAATGTACAAACATCAGGCTCTCGTTACGGTAGCCTCCGCCCCGCGTCTTGGCGAAGCGCAACGGTGTCTGGAGTGCATTCTTGTCTTCAGCCGAGCCGTCGAACGCCTTGCCCTGCTTCAGCATTCCGCCGATGAAGAACATTCCGTGGTCATACCCGGTCATGGCAAAACGTGGCAGATAATCCATCATCCCGCTCTTGAACTCTGACATGTACCGGCGCTCGAAGGCCGCCGTCTTTGCCGAATAAGCATTGTAGTAGAAGTTTGTAGGTATGTAAGTGTCATACCGGCAGAAGCGGTCAAGATAATGGCTGGCGTACATCAGCCACTCGGTATAGCCGAAGAGCGACACCTTCAGTTCAGGATGCGTACCCGTAAGGGCGTCGAGCATGTCGAGCACCGTGCCCAGTTCGGGCGAACGTGCGGTGTTGAGCACCACGATGTTGGGCTTTACCGCGCTGAAAGCCCTTGCGAACAAGCCGCTGCCAGAGCTGATGTTGGTAACGTTGCAGGCCACACCTTTGCGTGAAAGTTTCTTCCGCAGGTCGAATGTAAACACGCCCTTGTCGCTCGTCTTGTCGTTGCAGTCTACCACTACGACATTGTAATCCTTGAAGCGATAGGCGAAGTGGTCGGCCGCCATGCCGTAAAACGTCTCCGGCGACTGGTACACTTGGAATATGTTTGGGTTCTTGTCAACGTCGTCTCCCGTTATGGAGAACGGTATGACAAGCTTGATGCCGTTGTCTTTGGAGAAGAACGAGAGCGGACCTACCTGCTTCGAGTATAGCGGACCGAAGATTATGTCGCACCGGCTCACGCCGTCTTTCACCAGCGTGCGGTATATGTCGGCGTCCACCGGCACGTTCCACGCACTGACGGCCACCGAGTGTCCGTCCATCTTCAAGTCCTCGCAGGCCATGAGCAGGCCGCGGTAATACTCCGCCATGCGCCGTCCGTCGCCGTCCACATTATGCAGTGGCAGCAGCACGCCCACCCTCAACGCTCCGGCCGGGATGGTCTGCGCAGGCCGCACGCCGTCGCCCTGTGCCGCCTTGCCTGCAGCATCGCCCTTCGCATAAGGTATGAAGATATAGTCGCCTTTCTTCAGTTTGTAATCGGGCGCGCCCATTTCCGGGTTAGCTTTTACAAGCTCGTCAACGGTCAGTCCGTATTCGCGCGCTATTCCGTACAAGGTCTCCTTTGCCTTCACCTTGTGCATCTCGCGCCACTTACCATCCTGAGCCGCGCCTTCGGTGCACACTAACAACAGCGCGCACAACAGCAAAATGTATCTTGAAAAATGCTTCATGTCTGTATGATGTTCACGTTACCGACTGCAAAGATAGTGCAAAATTTCGGTTAAGCGAAATGAAAGCAAAATTGTTTTTGCTTTCGTGAGCGAAAGAAATTTATCCAAGTTGAGCGCAATACACGATTGCGTCTTAACGGAGCAATCTTCAAAAACGAGGGAAACAAGTTTTTATTTTGCATTGCCGAAACGCAGCCTAACGCTCACACATTACGCTTATCGCGCCTACGGCAGCACTCCATTTCCACCTCATTACACACCGCAACAGACCCGTATTCATACTGCGCCGCTAACTCGCTGACTGCCAGCGAGTTTCCAATATGCCGTCTTTCGCACTGCAAAAGGCCGTATTTTAGCGGCTGAAAGACGGCCTTTTAGAACGCGATTTGCCGCCTCTTGCAATCATGCCGCCGACATGGAGCGCAACGCGAAGGCATACCCAACCGCCTGCCTGCACGCACGTTGACGAAACAAGCACCACCTACATGCCGACATTTAGGTATCATCAAGCCGGCGCGCCACGGCAAAATACCTACTTGTTGCGATTGCATGTTTCGCTGAAATTTTGTTACTTTGCAGACAATAACGGCATACGACGGTATCCATACATGGCCGCCGGACATTAACAAGAGCGAACAATGAAGAACAACAAGATGTACGAGGCCGACGACAAGATGATTTCTCTTATCGCCGACAACTACAACATTCTGCAAAGTCTCGGCAGGTTTGGCATCAACCTCGGCTTCGGCGACAAGACCGTGCGCGAGGTCTGCGAGGACCAGGGCGTTGACACATACACGTTTCTCGCCGTGGTAAACTTCTCAATCAACGGGCACCGCGACATCGACGACGGCGGACGCTTCTCCATACCCACGCTGCTGCACTACCTGAAAGCGTCACACGAGTATTACCTCAACTTCCAGTTGCCTACAATCCGCAAGGAACTTGAGTCGGCACTCGACGAGAACGACAACCTGGCGCGCCTCATAATGAAGCTTTACGACGAATACGCGCACGAGATAAAGAAGCACATGCAGTACGAGGAGAAGACCGTGTTCCCCTACGTTGACGGCCTGCTGGAGGGCAAGGCAAGCAACGACTACGACATGGAGACGTTCTCGAAGAAGCACGGACAGACCGACCAGAAGCTGCGCGAGCTGAAAAACATCATCATAAAATACCTGCCGAGCGACATACACCACAACAACCAGCTTACGGCCACGCTCTACAAGCTGTACAACAACGAGGAATGGCTGGCTAACCACTCGCTCGTGGAGGAGAGCATCTTCATACCCGCCATAAGGAAACTTGAACAGAAGTACAAGCAGAACGACGTGAGCGTGAAAATATCGAAGATGATAAACCAGAACCAAGACGGCAGCGAAGCCCTTAGCGACAGGGAGAAAGACGTAATAGTGAGCCTCGTGCAGGGCATGACAAACAAGGAAATAGCCGACCATCTCTGCATATCCATCAACACGGTGATAACCCACCGCCGCAACATAGCGCGCAAGCTGCAAATCCACAGTCCGGCAGGACTGACGATTTATGCCATCGTAAACAATCTTGTCGACATATCGTCAGTCAAGCTTTAGCCTCAAGTTTGCAATAAAAGGCAGGCCATGCGCCTTGCCGTTTGTAACAGTCCCCTATACGGACAACAAACGGCAAGGCGTATTTTTATTTTGTTTTTCAATTCAAAAACGCGTAAAAAGCAATCCTGTTTGAAAAACTTTTCATACCTTTGCACGCGGAAAGTTACTCAAAATAGAAAACTTTTAAAAATCAAAATATAAAAAAGTTTTCCCAAATGGACAACTTTAAATACGATAAGCAACAACAATCTTACCCAAATAAAGACAATGAACACAATGAACTTCACCATCACCAAGCGCGACGGGAACACCGAACGGTTCAGCCTCGACAAAATCATGAACGCGATAATAAAGGCGTTCGACTCGGTAAAAGAACCGGCAGACCTGAACTGCATATCGCGCATAATAAGCCATCTCGACCTTAAAGACGGCATCACCGTAGAGGACATACAGAACCAAGTGGAAGAAGCGCTGATGCGCGAAGGCTTCTACAAAGTTGCAAAAAGTTTTATGCTGTACCGCCAGCGGCATACCGAAGACCGCGAAACGATGGAAAAGATGAAGTTCCTTGCCGACTACTGCACGGCCAGCAACGCCGCAACAGGCTCGAAATATGACGCCAACGCCAACGTGGAGCACAAGAACATAGCCACCCTGATAGGCGAACTGCCCAAGTCGAACTTCATCCGCCTGAACCGCAGGCTGCTCACCGAGCGCATCAAAAAGATGTATGGCAAAGAGCTGGCGGACAAGTATATCTACCTGCTTGACCACCATTTTATATATAAGAACGACGAAACGAGCCTTGCCAACTACTGCGCATCCATTACAATGTACCCATGGCTGATAGGCGGAACCGTGTCAATAGGCGGAAACTCGACAGCCCCCACTAACCTAAAGTCGTTCTGCGGAGGCTTCGTCAACATGGTATTCATGGTGTCAAGCATGCTCAGCGGAGCCTGCGCCACGCCCGAATTTCTCATGTATCTCAACTACTTCATAGGTCTGGAATACGGCAAAGACTACTGGCGCGAGGCGGAAAAGGTTGTTGACCTGTCGGTAAAGCAACGCACAATCGACAAGGTGGTGACCGACTGTTTCGAACAAATAGTATATTCAATCAACCAGCCTACAGGCGCAAGGAACTACCAGGCCGTGTTCTGGAACATCGCCTATTACGACAAGCCTTACTTCGAAAGCCTGTTCGGCGAGTTCCGTTTCCCGGACGGAAGCCAACCCGACTGGGACGGACTTAGCTGGCTGCAAAAGCGCTTCATGAAGTGGTTTAACCACGAGCGGACAAAAAACGTGCTGACGTTTCCCGTCGAGACCATGGCCCTGTTGACAAAAGACGGCGACGTTATTGACACCGAATGGGGCGACTTCACAGCCGAAATGTACGCCGAGGGACACTCGTTCTTCACCTACATGAGCGACAATGCCGACTCGCTAAGCTCGTGCTGCCGCCTGCGCAACGAGATACAGGACAACGGCTTCAGCTATACGCTCGGCGCGGGAGGCGTGTCAACCGGTTCGAAAAGCGTGCTCACAATCAACCCGAACCGCTGCATACAGTACGCGGTGAACAGCGGCGTTGACTACAAAGAGTTCCTTTGCAGCATCACCGACCTTGTTCATAAAGTGCAGCTGGCATACAACGAGAACCTTAAAGAACTGCAACGCGCCGGCATGTTGCCGCTGTTCGACGCAGGCTACATCAACATCGGCCGCCAATACCTCACCATCGGCATTAACGGTTTGGTGGAAGCGGCTGAGTTCCTCGGCCTCGAAATCAACGACAACGCCGACTACCTGTCATTCGTCCGCTCAGTCCTCGGCATCATCGAAAAGTACAACAAGCAGTACAGGACTAAGGACGTGATGTTCAACTGCGAGATGATACCGGCCGAAAACGTAGGCGTCAAGCACGCGAAATGGGACAGGGAGGACGGCTACGCAGTGCCGCGCGACTGCTACAACAGCTACTTCTACGTGGTTGAAGACCCGTCGCTGAACATCCTCGACAAGTTCAAACTGCACGGAGCGCCCTACATCGAGCACCTTACCGGCGGCTCGGCGCTGCACATGAACCTTGAAGAACACTTGTCGAAGACGCAGTACCGCCAGCTGCTGCGCGTCGCGGCGAAAGAGGGATGCAACTATTTCACGTTCAACATACCCAACACCGTGTGCAACGACTGCGGCCACATAGACAAGCGCTACCTGACGGAGTGCCCCCATTGCCACAGCAAGAACGTTGACTACATGACCCGTGTCATAGGCTATCTGAAACGGGTCAGCAACTTCTCGGCGGCACGTCAGGCGGAAGCCGCGCGCAGACATTACATCAAGGCTTAACTGATTGCGGACATGTTGAAATACGTTGACACAGACATTGTGTTTCAGGAGATACCCGACGAGGTGACAATCGCCGTGAACATATCAAACTGCCCGTGCCGATGCAAGGGCTGCCACAGCAAATACCTGTGGGCAGACACCGGCAAACCGCTGACGACCGACACCGTAGACGGACTGATGTCGAAATACGGAGGAGAGGCAACGTGCTTCTGTTTCATGGGCGGCGACGCCGACCCCGAAGGCGTAGCGTCGCTCTCACGCTATGTAAGAGGACGGTATCCCGGCATGAAGACGGGATGGTACAGCGGCCGCAGCCGGACAAGAGAACAGGCAGTACTCGACGCTTTCGACTACGTCAAGCTCGGGCCTTACATAGAAACGCTTGGCGGACTGAAGCAGGCTACCACCAACCAAAGGCTGTACAAACGCCATGACGACGGCCGTCTGGAAGACATCACAAGCCGCTTCTGGCGCAGACAATGACAGGCAGCAAGGCCAAAGGCCACCTTTTGCCTTGCAATATGCCACATATCACCTTGTAAAAGGCCATCTTTCGCACCGCGAAAGATGGCCTTTTGCATTGTATTAATTTACAGGGAGTTACGCCATCAACAATACATACCTTAACAATACGCCGCAACCTGTCTGTTGACGGAAGCTTTGCAAACATACCTTAATTATATAATGACAATACGAAAAATAAGTTTATAAATTTCAATATTCAGATTTTAATCACTACATTTGTACCCGAATATACCCAAAACTACGAAATCTGTCAACTATAAACAAATACTCTTACAAACTTAAACCTATGAAACAAATACAGACATTGCTGCTATGCCTGTTGTTCCCGTTTGCGGTTTACGCATCGGGATGGGACGATGCCAAGTACAAACAGATTGAACAAAGCATCAGGACTCCACAGTTCGCCGACCGTACTTTCGACATTACGAAATACGGAGCGTCGCTGAAAGCCACGCCGGCACAGAACCAGAAAGCCATCAACAGCGCCATCGAGGCTTGCTCGAAAGCAGGTGGCGGACGCGTGGTCGTGCCCGAAGGCACATGGAACACCGGCGCATTGAGGCTCAAGAGCCACGTAAACCTTGTGATAGAGAAGGGCGCGACGCTGCTCTTCGCCTTCGACCGCAGCCTCTATCCGCCCGTCGAGACCCGCTGGGAAGGGCTTGACTGCATCAACTACTCTCCCCTGATTTACGCCTACAAGGAAACCGACATAGCCATAACAGGCCGGGGCACCATAGACGGCAACGCCTCTGACGACACCTGGTGGCTGATGAGCGGAAAGACACCGAAGAGCAAGGACGTGCCCGTAGCCGAGAAACAGCAGAACCCCGGCGGACGCGCCGACCTGCTGAAAATGGCCGAAGACGGCGTGCCCTTGGAGCAACGCGTGTTCGGACAGGGCAAAGGCCTGCGCCCACAGTTGGTTAACTTCAACCAGTGTGACGGCATACTCATCGAAGGCGTGACGATGTTGCGCTCGCCGTTCTGGGTGATGCACCCGCTGCTTAGCAAGAACATAACCGTAAGGAACGTAACCGTGCACAACGACGGGCCTAACGGCGACGGCTGCGACCCCGAGTCGTGCGAGAACGTTCTGATTGAAAACTGCGTCTTCGACACCGGCGACGACTGCATCGCCATAAAGAGCGGACGCAACGAGGACGGGCGCGAGGGCGGCAAAGGACGCTACACCGGGCTGCCCAGCAAGAACATCATAGTGCGCAACTGCATGATGAAGGACGGCCACGGAGGCGTCGTCATCGGCTCTGAAATATCGGGAGGCTGCAACAATGTGTTCGTGGAGAACTGCAAGATGGACAGCCCCAACCTCGACCGAATACTGCGCATCAAGACCAACTCGGCACGCGGCGGCGTAATCGAGGACATCTACATGCGCAACGTCGAGGTGGGCCAGTGCGCCGAAGCGGTGCTGAAAATCAACCTCGACTACGAGCCGAAAGAGGTAGCCAAGCGCGGATTTTACCCCACGGTGCGCAACGTCTACATGGAGAACGTCACCTGCAAGAAGAGCAAGTACGGCGTAATGATAGTGGCGTTCGACGACCGCACCAACGTAAGCAACATCAACCTGAAAGACTGCACGTTTGACGGCGTTTACTCGAAGCCCGTCTACATCAAGGGCAAGACCGAAGGAGTAAACTACGACAACCTTGTAATCAACGGTTCAACCGTACTCTCCGAATATCCCTACAAGCATTACAGCGAGTGGATGACGTACTCCGAGATGAAGCGCACTCCCCTGCCCTACATGCTCGACTTCGCCAAGAAGCCACGCTGGAACTACGCCAGCGGCATAGAGCTCGAGGCCATGCTCGACACATACTTGGCGTATGGCGGCGACAGCATCATCAGCTATCTGAAGGCATATCCTGCCAGGATGATAGCCGGGAACGGCGACATCACGGGCTACAAATACGAAGACTTTAACCTTGACAACACCCGTCCGGGCCGCTTCATACTGCGCATGAACCAACTGTTTCCCGAAAAGAAGTCGGACAAGGCACTCAAAACAATATTCAAGCAGCTTGAAAAGCAGCCGCGCACGAAGGACGGCGTGTGGTGGCACAAGGCCATATACGCCCACCAGGTGTGGCTCGACGGCGTATATATGGGTCATCCGTTCTACACGATGGCCGCCCCTATCCTGAAAGGCGAGAAGAAAGCCAAGAAGTATTACGACGACGCTTTCGAGCAAATAAGCAAGACTTACAACCGCACATACGACGAGAAGACCGGCCTGTGGAAGCACGCTTGGGACGAGACCAACAGCATGTTTTGGGCAGACAAGCAGACGGGCCTGTCCCGGCACACATGGGCAAGGGCGCAAGGATGGTTTGCCATGGCAATACTCGAAGTGCTTGACGCCGTACCGCAAGACTACGAGCACCGCGCCGAACTAATCGACATGCTCAACAACGTGATGAAGGCTACGGTAAAGAAGCAGGACAAGCAGACCGGCGTATGGCGCGACGTGCTCGACGTAGACGACCCGCGCAACTATCTCGAAGCCACCGCCTCGTCGATGTTCACCTACGTATTGCTCAAAGGCTCGCGCCTCGGCTACTTCTCGGACAGCATGAAGAAAGCCGGCATAAAGGGCTACAAGGGCATCTTGAAAGAGTTTGTCAAGGTAAACCCGGACAAGACAATATCGCTCACACGCTGCTGCGAGGTGTCAGGCCTCGGCCCTGACAACCCCAAGAGCCGCCGCCGCGACGGTTCGTTCGAGTATTACATCAGCGAGCCTATACGCGACAACGACGGCAAGGGCATAGCCCCCTTCATCTGGGCTTCGCTCGAAATGGAGCAGCTGGGCTACGACGTCGCCAAGCTGAACAAGTAGCAACGCCGCACACAACACCTTACTTAGTAACACTTAAATGCCGGGGGTTCGCCACGCAAAGGTGAAGTCCCGGCATTGTTATATCGACACCATAACCGGCATTCGGGCAAGTCTGCATACGCATTGCGCCGCCAAGCGCAATGACACTTTGCGACATTCTCATTATAAACCCATTACAAAGTGTCAACGGCAAAATGTCAACAAAATCAGCTGAAATAGGATTTAAGGCGGTCATAAACCGTCCCTTTCACGACGAAAAGCCATGCTTCGCAGCATGAAAGACGGCCTTTTCGGGTGCAAAACACCGTCTTTTGCAGCATTAAGAGCCGTCCTTACGGGTAGTATTGACGGCCTTTACCACCCTTGAAGACGGTCTTTAGCACCCGTAGATACCGTAGAAAAAATGTTAAAAGGCCGTTTCTGTCTGCACACTTCGGTGCATTTTAACGTATCTTACTGCATATCAACGCATTACGTTTGCACACGCGAGAGTGCGTTTTTTCCGTCCACCGGATAAAAATTTCACGCCGATGCCCTTCTATGCATCCAACGAAAATCAAAAAGAAAGCAAAACACCGCATCCTCATTTACTTTTGTAAACAAGAGGAAACGCCTGCACAGCCGGCATAAAGCATAGGTTAATTACGTGAAAACAATGTAACTTATTCTGCTTTAAGTTACACTTTTATCTTTAATTTACAGCTGTAGACCGTTTTCAAACGCAGCGGAAGCATTGTTCTATCTTTCCTTATTGTTGTCCGCTAATTCATCTTAACCGAATTTTAACAGCAAAACATTTTGTTATTAAAAACGAAACGCTATATTTGCAACCAAATAATGTCACTTATCGGCAGAATTAATAACAATTTAAAACTTACGACTATGAGAAAATTTTTACGCTTATCTTTGGTTTGCCTTATGGCAATGGTCTGCGGCAATACGTTTGCACAACAGACCGCAACATTTGATTTCACTGGCGAGGAAGCTTACGGAATGACATTACTTAGTGGACAAGGTGTGACTGAGTACAATAAATCCCCCTATGAATGCAAAGAAGGAAATGTCACATTGACATTAAATGGTAAAACCCGTTGGTGGAATAAAAGTGGTAAGAAAACTTTGCGTGTATATAAAGAAAGCGCATCCCTAAACATTAGTGTAACCAGTAACTACATCATAACAAAGGTTACAACCAATGGTAGTAAAAATTTCTCTACGAAAACTGGTGATTATACTAATGGAACTTGGACTGGAAGCGCAAAGTCGGTTGATTTAACATATACTGGAAATAGCACAGGTGACATCACTACTATTGAAGTAACTTATGAAGAGGCACCTGACGATTTTGTAGAAGCTCCGACAATTACAGGAACGACACCGTTTGAAGGCTCGACAGAAATAACAATCACCGGTGCTGACGGCACAACAATCTATTACACAACTGACGGCACAGACCCGACAACTACAACAACAGCCAAGGGTACATCACCTGTAAAGTTCACTCTTGATAAGAGCGCAACGGTAAAAGCCATCGCCGAGAAAAACGGCAACATAAGCACCGTAGCAAGCAAAGAGTTCACCAAGGTTGAATTTACAGACATGACTATTGCCGACCTGTACAAGCTGGATGCTCCACAAGAAAACATTAATCTGACAATCAACGACGGCAAAGTAGTTCATGTAAATGGTACTGACGTATATGTTCGTGACGGCGAATATGCTATCTTGTTCTACCATACAAATAAATTAAAGTTAAACAAGAATGCAACTGTAAGCGGAACTGTAAAAGTTGATTTTACTATTCACAATGGGTTATATGAAGTTAAAGAAAATAATTTCACTAATACGTCCGCTTTAAAAATTGAAGACAGCAAGGAAGAAGCTTTGCCACTCAACGCAACTATACAAGACATCGCTACAGACGGTAAATACATGAACAACTTGGTGAAGATTGAAAATGTGAAGATAACAAGCGAAGTGTCTGGGAAATATACAAATTATTACGCAACGAATGGTACAGACAAAATACAGCTTTACGGAGCTGATGACGTTGTAGAAAAATATGCCAACGATGAAACGGAATATAACATAACAGCAGTTGTCAGCATGTACAATAAGGCACAACTCCTGCCCGTATCAGTAGAAACAGCTACCGGCATCACCGACATTACCGTTGAGAAAGAGTTTGACGAGAACGCGCCTATCTATAATCTCTCCGGCCAGCGCGTAGACAAGAGCGCGAAGGGCATTCTCATACAGAACGGAAAGAAATTCATCAGAAGGTAAGACGGTGAGAAAGTGAGAAGGTGAGACAAGACGACTTGACGTGTTCACCTATTATTAATATAAGAGAAGATGCGCAGCGATGTGCATCTTTTCTTTTTGTTAACAATCAGGTGGTTTTATGCAAATAAAACTCAAACTATCGCGTTTGCAAGAATAATTTTTTACCTTTGCATTGTTAATCTTAACGGCATCAATACCTATTTCAAATAGTTCAGCCATGTTACGAGTTGTAGATGTTGACTATATCAAAGATTATGAACTGCTTTTGAAGTTTAACGACGGAGCAGTAAAAAGAGTTGATTTGCGTCCGTTCCTTACAGGCGATGTGTTCGGCGAACTGCTTGACAGAAACAAATTCATCCAATACGGACTTACCCCAATAACAATTGAATGGGCTAACGGAGCCGACCTCGCACCCGAATTTCTCTACGAAATAGGTACTGCCGCATAACCTAAACCTAATAACAACCACATGAAGAGAAGAACTGTTTTGGCCGTGATGGCCTTGGCCTGCACCATCGGCGCGGGCGCACAGACGCTGCCCTACCGCAACACGGAGCTGTCGGCGCACGAGCGCGCCGTTGACTTGTGCTCGCGCATGACGCTGGAAGAGAAGGCAATAGTGATGATGGACAAGTCGAAAGCCATTCCGCGGCTCGGCATACCGGAGTTCGCCTGGTGGAGCGAAGCCCTGCACGGCGTAGGCCGCAACGGCGTTAGCACGGTGTTCCCCTCGTGCATAGGCATGGCAGCATCATTCGACGACGCCCTGCTGGAGCGTATCTACACTGCCGTGAGCGACGAGGCGCGCGCCAAGAACACGGCGCAACGGCGCACGGGGCGCGTAGCAACATACCAAGGATTGTCGTTCTGGACGCCCAACATCAACATCTTCCGCGACCCTCGCTGGGGACGCGGACAGGAGACTTACGGCGAAGACCCGTACATGAACGCACGCATGGGACTGGCCGTAGTGCGCGGACTGCAAGGCCCGACGGACGGGAAATACATGAAACTGCTGGCCTGCGCCAAGCACTTTGCCGTGCATAGCGGGCCGGAGAAGACGCGCCACAGCTTCAACATAGAAGACTTGCCCGAGCGCGACCTGTGGGAAACCTACCTGCCTGCATTCAAGGCGCTCGTACAAGAGGGCGGAGTGAAGGAGGTGATGTGCGCCTACCAGCGCATAGACGGTGACCCATGCTGCGGCAGCAACCGCCTGCTGCAACAAATACTGCGCGACGAATGGGGCTTCAAGGGGCTTGTAGTGAGCGACTGCGGAGGCATCAGCGACTTCTGGCGGCCGGGCGCGCACGGAGTGTCGAAAGACGCTGCCGCGGCGTCGGCCAAGGCCGTAATCAGCGGCACCGACGTTGAATGCGGCAGCAACTACCGCCGTCTGCCCGACGCGGTAAAGGCCGGAGAAATAACAGAGGAGCAAATCGACCGGAGCGTAATACGGCTGCTCGAGGCGCGCTTCGAGCTTGGCGACTTTGACGCTGACTCGCTCGTACCATGGACGCGCATACCCCAGAGCGTCATTGCCAGCAAGGAGCACAAGCAGCTCGCCCTGCAAATGGCGCGCGAACAGATGGTGCTGCTGCATAACAGGAACAACACCCTGCCGCTGCGGAAAGACGCAGGCAAGATAATGGTGATGGGTCCCAACGCGGCCGACTCCATCATGCTGTGGGGCATATACTACGGCCAGCCAAGCCATTCGGTAACCGTGCTTGAAGGCATACAGGGCAAATTAGGCCGGAACGTAAAGTACACGAAGGGATGCGAAATAACATCACTGACCGAGAGCGAAAGCATATTCGGCAAGATGAGGACGGCTGACGGACGCCAAGGCATGAGCGCACGCTTCTGGAACAACACCCGCATGGAGGGCACACCGACTTATGAAGCAACATACGAGCACGCCCTTCACTTCGACAACGGCGGCAACACGGTCTTCGCCCCCGGCGTACAACTGACAGACTTCACTGCAAGCTTCAACGGCTCATTCACCGCCGACAAGGACGAAACACTTAACATACTCTACGCCAACGACGACGGCATAAGGCTTATCGTAAACGGCGACACGATAGAAAACAACTGGAAAACCGACCGCCTGCGCATAAAACAGAATAAACTGACTGTAAAAAAAGGTCGTCGTTACGACGTGCAGGTTGACTACATGCAGCTTAAGGGTGCCGCTACGCTCAACTTTGACATAGCCGCCGTATACAACGTAACGGCAAACGAGGTGGCCTCAAGGGCAAAAGACGTGGAGACAGTAATCTTCGTAGGCGGCATATCGCCCAACCTTGAGCGCGAAGAGGCCAAGGTGACAGAGCCGGGCTTCGACAACGGCGACCGCACAAGCATAGAGCTGCCTGCGGCGCAACGCGAAATACTTAAAGCCCTGCACGAGGCCGGAAAGCGTGTAGTGCTTGTCAATTGCAGCGGCAGCGCGGTGGCACTTACCCCCGAACTGGAGACATGTGACGCCATCTTGCAGGCATGGTACCCCGGAGAACAGGGCGGACACGCCGTGGCCGACGTGCTCTTCGGCGACTATAACCCTGGCGGCAAACTGCCCGTAACATTCTATAAGGACGATAGCCAGCTGCCACCGTTTGACGAATACCGCATGGCCGGCCGCACCTACCGCTACTTCCGCGGCGAGCCGCTCTTTCCC
>ENA-OPIO01000314-OPIO01000314.1-human-gut-metagenome-genome-assembly--contig:-NODE-314-length-17856-cov-7.430088_pt1 | contig 17856 bp, 12 predicted proteins | sample MGYA00241395_ERZ501636 | MGnify/ENA primary metagenome ERZ501636 (study PRJEB25962, sample SAMEA2042198) | human gut metagenome | biome: human gut; feature: human-associated habitat; material: faeces... | reverse complement strand
TGGGTTTTTATCTATATTTTTGCAGCGAGAAAGTACCTACCTCTTGCTAAGAGGTAGGTATTTTTTATTTGCCTGCATGTTAAAAAGAACAAAATACACAGCCTTTCACCTATTTATATTATATAAACGGCAACCGCGAGGCCGGCTATCTACGCCATTATGCTTATCTTCGCATACTGAAATTCAAACATAAACATAACGGAAATGGACAAATTCAAGAAACTGGTAGCCATCGAACCAGTCAGCATGACGCCGCAGGCCGTGGCGCGCCTGGCGGCTTACGCCGACGAGGTGGAGATGTATAATGACGTGCCCGAAGGGCAAGACGAAATCATTAAGCGCATCGGCGACGCCGACGCTGTGCTGCTAAGCACCACGTCAAGGCTGCCGGCGGAGACGCTGGCAAGGTGCGGCGGCCTGAAATACGTAGGCATGTGCTGCTCGCTGTACTCGCCCGAGAGCGCCAACGTTGACATCGGCTACGCCGAGGCTCACGGCATATGCGTCAAGGGCATACGCGACTACGGCGACGAAGGCGTGGTGGAATACGCCGTGAGCGAGCTTGTGCGCTGCCTGCACGGGTATGGCATGGAGCCGTGGACGGGCGCGCCGAGCGAGATAACGGGACTGAAAACGGGCTTCGTGGGATTAGGAAAGTCGGGCGGAATGATAGCCGACGCGATGAGCCGTTTCGGCGCCGAGGTGGCATACTTCGCACGCAGCGAGAAGGCGTGGGCCAAGGACAAGGGCTACCGCTTCATGCCGCTGGCCGACCTGCTGGAATGGAGCGACGCCGTGTTCTGCAGCCTCAACCGTGGCACGGTGCTGCTGCACGAGGCTGAATTCGCACGCCTTGGCAACCACAAGCTGCTCTTCAACACGGGGCTTTCGCCTGCATGGGACGAGGCTCCGTTCGCCCGTTGGCTCGACGGCGACAACCTCTGCCTGTGCGACACCGTAGGGGCGGCGGGCGGAGAGCGCTTCGCCTGCCATCCGCACATGCGCTGCATGAGGGCGTCGGCAGGCATGACACGCCAGGCATACCGCCGTCTTGGCGAGAAGGTCATCGCCAACATCGAGGCGTTTCTGGAAGAAACGAGCCGCTAAAAGCCGCCAACGGCCATGCAAAAGGCCGTCAATCGCAGGCCAAAAGGCCGTCAATCGGAGCGCAAAAGGCCGTCTTTCGCAATGCGAAAGACGGCCTTTTAGTATATCGCTGATTATCAATCAGTTAGCAAAGCACTTTTATTCATGGCTTATTAGGCCAATCAGGCTTATCCGGCTTATCGGCCTAATGAGCCCGATAAGCCCTATAAAAGAAATACGCCAACCATAAAAAGCATTCGATGCAACCTCCCCTCTGAAAGGGTTGGGGCAAGTATCAATACTCCACCTTGTCCTCTTTCCTCGCCCACTCCTCGAACACCTTGATGGCTTCGTTCCTCATCATGGGCACGGAGGGCAGCTTGCGGCGGTCGCGCGGCAGGGCAAGCTCGTCGTAGATGAACGAGTCGTCGAAGCCTGCGGCCTTGGCGTCGGCCTTGGTATTGGCATAATACACACGGTCGAGCCTGGCCCAATAGATTGCGCCGAGGCACATAGGGCACGGCTCGCACGAGGTAAATATTTCGCAACCGGCAAGGTTGAACGTACCCAACTGCTGCGCCGCACGGCGTATCGCGCTCACTTCGGCGTGCGCCGTAGGGTCGTTGGAGGCCGTGACGCGGTTCACCCCGGTGGCTATGATTTCGCCTCCGCGCGCTATTACTGCGCCAAACGGGCCTCCGCCGTTGGCTACATTCTCCTCAGAAAGCCGTATGGCCTCGCGCATGAGTTCGTCGTTGGTCATTTGTTTAGGGTTATAAGGTTATACGGTTATACGGTTTTACGGTACGTTGAACCTTGGGTTTGCACCTAACAATTATGCGGTTTTGAGATTTACTATGCTACAAAGCAAATACCGTATAACCTCAAAACCGCATAACCGTAAGACCTGACAAGTTAGAATTCCGCGTTCTTCGGCGTGCGTGGGAACGGGATTACGTCGCGTATGTTCTGCATTCCCGTGACGAAGAGGATAAGCCTCTCGAAGCCCAGGCCGAAGCCTCCGTGGGGGCATGTGCCGTACTTGCGCGTGTCAAGATACCACCACATGTCCTTCATCGGGATGTTGCGCTCGTTGATTTCGTTCATCAGCTTGTCGTAGTTCTCCTCGCGTACGCTGCCTCCGATGATTTCTCCGATTTGCGGGAAGAGCACGTCCGTGCCCTGCACCGTCTTGCCGTCGTCGTTGATTTTCATGTAGAACGCCTTGATGGCCTTCGGGTAGCCGGTCATGATGACAGGCTTCTTGAAGTGGTGCTCCACGAGGTAACGCTCGTGCTCGCTGGCCAAGTCCATGCCCCACGATACGGGGAACTCGAACTTGTGGCCTGCCTTCACCGCATCTTCGAGTATGCGTATGCCCTCGGTATATTCCAGGCGGACAAACTCTTCGCCGACAACAGAGTTGAGACGGTCGAGCAGTGACTTGTCAATCATCTTGTTCAAGAACTCAAGGTCGTCCTTGCAGTTGTCCAAAGCCCACTGCACGCAATACTTGATAAAGTCCTCCTCGAGGTCCATCAGGTCGTCAAGGTCGATGAAGGCAACCTCCGGCTCTATCATCCAGAACTCCGCCAAGTGGCGCGGAGTGTTTGAGTTCTCTGCGCGGAACGTCGGGCCGAACGTATAGATTGCGCCCAACGCCGTGGCTCCAAGCTCGCCTTCGAGCTGTCCGCTGACGGTCAGCGAGGTCTGTTTCCCGAAGAAGTCGTCATCGTAAACGATTTTCCCGTCCTCGCCTTTCTTAAGGTCGTAGAGGTTTTTCGTAGTCACCTGGAACATCTGCCCGGCACCCTCGCAGTCGCTGGCGGTGATGAGCGGCGTGTGGAAATAGAAGAATCCGTGGTCGTGGAAATACTTATGTATTGCGATAGCCATGTTGTGACGTATGCGCATCACGGCTCCGAAGGTGTTTGTGCGCAGGCGCATGTGGGCGTACTGGCGCATGTATTCGAAGCTCTGTCCCTTCTTCTGCATGGGGTAGTCGCTGCCGCAGAGGCCGTAAACCTCCAACTCGCGGCACTGCAACTCTACGCTCTGGCCGGCTCCCTGGCTCTCCACCAGCTCGCCGTTGACGCTGATGCACGCCCCGGTTGTTATCTGTTTCAGTGTTTCCGCGTCAAACTTCGACGGGTCAACAACCACCTGCACGTTCTTGATGGTCGAGCCGTCGTTCAAGGCTATGAAGTCAACCGACTTGCTGCTGCGGTGGGTACGCACCCATCCGCGCACGTTGACGATGGCCCCGAAGTCTGTGCGCTGGAGCACATCGACAACTTTTGTCCTCTTGATTTTTTCCATCTTTATCTTTTACTGAATTGATAATTGACAATTGAAAATGGACAATTATGATTACCTTACGCACCAAGCTATGCCCATTAGGCAAGAGTAATCATCATTTTCCATTCTCATTCGTCAATTCTCCATTTATAATATTCCTACTCAAACGCGCCCATGCGCAGCATGTCAACCTCCTTCTCGGTGAGGAAACGCCAGTCGCCGCGGCGCAGGCTCTTCTTCGTCAACCCGGCAAACTGTACGCGGTCGAGCTTTACCACACGATAGCCAAGATGCTCGAAGATGCGGCGCACGATGCGGTTCTTGCCACTGTGGATTTCAATTCCCACCTGGCTCTTGTCCGTAGGACTAGCATACTCAATGGCGTCGGCGTGTACTTCGCCGTCGTCGAGCGTTATGCCGGTGGCTATCTGCTGCATGTCGTGCGCGGTGACGTTCTTGTCCAGGAACACATGATATATTTTCTTCTTCAAGAACTTGGGGTGAGTGAGCTTGCTGGCAAGGTCGCCGTCGTTGGTGAGAAGCAGCACTCCGGTGGTGTTACGGTCAAGACGGCCCACGGGATAGATGCGCTCCGGGCACGCTCCCTTCACCAAATCCATCACCGTCTTGCGCTGTTGCGGGTCGTCGCTTGTGGTCACGGTGTCCTTGGGCTTGTTGAGAAGGACGTACACCTTCTTCTCCATCTTGACGGGCTGGTCGTGGAACTTCACCTCGTCGGTACGCAAAACCTTGGTGCCGAGCTCGGTCACCACCTGTCCGTTGACCGTAACCACGCCTGCCTGTATGAACTCGTCGGCCTCGCGGCGGCTGCAAACGCCTGCGTTGGCGAGGAACTTGTTAAGGCGGACGGGCACCGTCGGGTCGATGTGCTCTTCCTTATATTCAATGCGTTTCTTAAGACTGTACTTTGCGTTGGGGTCATAGTCGGGCGTGCGCTGACGGTTGTAGCCGCCACGGTTGTAGCCGCCCTGGCGTGCATGTCCGTACTGGTTACGCTGGTAGCCGCCACGGTTGTAGCCGCCGGGACGCTGCTGATAGCCGCCTTCTCCCTGATTGGCGTTGTAGCGCGGACGGTAACCAGCCTGCTGACGCTGGCCGTACTGACTCTGGCGGGGCTGGTAACCGCCCTCCCCGTCGGCGTTGTAACGCGGACGATAGCCTGTCTGCTGACGTTGGCCGTACTGGCTCTGACGGGGCTGATAGCCATCCTCGCCCTCCTTGCTGTAGTGCGGACGGTAACCCTGCGGCCGCTGGCCGTACTGCGACTGACGCTGCTGGTAGCCGCCTTGGCGGGGCTGGTAGCCCTCTGGCCGGTCGGCGTTGTAGCGCGGACGGTAAGGACGCTGCTGCTGGCTTGACTGCTGCAGCCCGGCACCAAAGCCTTCGGGACGGAAGCCGCCCTCGTCTTTGTTGTAACTCCTGTTGGGCACATAGTTGCGCTGCACGCGTATGCGCGGACGCATCGGCCTGTTTCCACTCTGATTGTTAAAGTCTTCTGTCTGCTTGTAGCCGTCACGGCTGCCTTCGGTCTGACCGGCAGACAAACTGTCGTTCTTGTTTTCCAATTCTTCTGACATGATTTTTTCTGTTAATGCCTCACGGCGGTTAGTATTTTCGGTTATGCGGTTTTGGGGTTATGGGGTTGTACGGTTATCGGGGTGTCGGAGTTTACAGTTATTGTTAATCCTATTATTTAATATGTTTCAATTTAGCTCAAACCGTATAACCTTACAACCGCATAACCTTAAAACCGTATTTACATTCCCGTATAATTGTGCGGTGTGACGGCCATCAGCTCGGCCTTCACGCTGTCGCTTACGTTCAATCCGCGGATAAACTCGTGTATTGTCTCCTCCGTCATCTTCTTGTTGGTGCGCGTAAGAGCCTTCAACGCCTCGTAGGGGTGCGGGTAGGCTTCGCGGCGGAGGATAGTCTGTATGGCCTCGGCCACTACCGCCCACATGTCGTCGAGGTCGGCGTTAAGCTTCTCCTCGTTGAGTATGAGCTTGCGCAGGCCCTTCAGCGTGCTCTGAATGGCTATCATTCCATGGCCGAGGGGCACGCCTACGTTGCGCAGCACGGTCGAGTCGGTAAGGTCGCGTTGCAGGCGGCTTACGGGCAGTTTGGCCGCAAGGAACTGCAATATTGCGTTGGCGATGCCGAGGTTGCCCTCGCTGTTCTCAAAGTCAATGGGGTTGACCTTGTGGGGCATCGCGCTCGAACCCACCTCGCCGGCCTTGATTTTCTGCTTAAAGTATTCCATCGAGATGTACATCCAGAAGTCGCGGTCGAGGTCGATGATGATGGTGTTCAGGCGGCGCAGGGCGTCGAATATGGCGCCGAGGTTGTCGTAGTTGCTTATCTGGGTGGTCCACTGCTCGCGCTGCAGGCCAAGCTTCTCGCTGACGAACTTGTCGCCGAAGGCGCGCCAGTCGTACTGCGGATAGGCTACGTGGTGGGCGTTGTAGTTGCCCGTAGCGCCGCCGAACTTGGCCGTTACGGGGCACTCCTCGAGCTGCTTTAATTGCTCCGTGAGGCGGTAGACGAAGACCATCACCTCCTTGCCCAGCCGCGTGGGCGACGCCGGCTGGCCGTGGGTCTTGGCGAGCATGGGCACGTCTTTCCACTCGTCGGCATACTGCCGAAGCTGCTCTATGAGCTCTTTCAGCAAAGGAATGTACACCTCGTGCAGGGCCTCTTTCACCGAAAGGGGCACCGAGGTGTTGTTGATGTCCTGCGAAGTGAGGCCGAAGTGGATGAACTCCTTGTACTTGTCAAGGCCGCCGATGGCGTCAAACTGCTCCTTGATGTAATACTCCACGGCCTTCACGTCGTGGTTGGTCGTAGCCTCGATTTCCTTCACGCGGGCGGCTCCCTGCTCGTCAAACTTCAGGTAAATGTCGCGCAGGCGCGGGGCCAGCGACAGGTCGAAGTCCGCGAGCTGGGGCAAAGGCAGCTCGCAAAGGGCGATGAAATATTCTATCTCAACACGTATGCGGTAACGTATGAGCGCGTATTCCGAGAAATAGGCGGCAAGCGGTGCCGTCTTCGAGCGATACCGCCCGTCGATGGGCGATATGGCTGTAAGCAAATCCAAATCCATAAATCTAATACGTATTAACGGCTGCAAAATTAATAATTTTAATTGATTCGGGCGCACGCAGGCGCGATAAATATCGGCCCGTTAAGGCTTTTTTAGCATCAATCAAGCCCCGGCCGGGGCTTGCAGCGGGGCCGTTTTCAAGGCCAAGCGTAATCCGTTGGTTTTCAACACGTTACAGAAGGCGTTGCAAAAGGCCGTCTTTCAGCGTGTAAAAGACGGCCTTTCAGGCGGTAAAAGGCGGCCTTTTGCAAGGCGAAAGGCCACCTTTTGCATGACAGCAAAAAATAATTGGCCTTGTTTTGGCAAATAGATGATGCCGTTACGGCTTTTTTTAGTAAGTTTGCAAATAAAGAAACGCATAAACATACAACAACCGAACATACATAAAACCGCAACGCCATGTTAGCAAAACAATTATCAGTGTTCCTCGAGAACAAGTCAGGCCAGCTGACCGAAGTGACCGAAGTGCTCGGCAAGGCAGGCGTAAACCTCTCGGCGATGAGCATAGCCGACAACTCCGACTTCGGCATACTGCGCTGCATTGTGTCCGACCCCGACGCGGCCAGACGCGCACTTGAAGACGCAAAGTTCACCGTCCGCGTGAGCGACGTCATAGGCTTCGACTGCCCCAACACAAGCGGCTCGCTGGCAAAAGTGCTCAAATACCTGTCAGACAAAGGCGTGTTCATCGAGTACATGTACTCGTTCGCCTGCGGCGACGTGGCCCACATAGTAATCCGCCCGACCGACCTCGACAGCTGCGAGCGCATCCTCGCCGAGAAGAAAGTGGATTTGCTGGCGGCCAACGAGCTGTACAGGCTGTGACACTTCACGGCCCGTCATGCCAATGTCAAGCACAAGACGCACGCCAAAAAGCGGCCTTCCACACACCGGGAAGCCGCTTTTTAGCGTGCAAAACATACAAAACCGCACTATTTTTAAAGAAAACACGAAAAAAAGTCCGTAAAATTTTGCAGGAACGAAAAATTGCCGTATCTTTGCACACGCTTACGACAAGTAAGGGCGCTTAGCTCAGCTGGTTTAGAGCATCTGCCTTACAAGCAGAGGGTCGGGGGTTCGAATCCCTCAGCGCCCACAACAATCCCAATCACCTCAAGAGGCGGTTGGGATTTCTTTTTTACCCCAACCATACGGCAGTTTTTTCCAAGCATACAACAGTTCATGCTCCGACGTACTGGAATACGCCGCCAACCCGGCAGCAATACATGGCCTACGGACACAAAAAATCCCGTCACACAGAGTGCAACGGGATGTCATCGTGGGCGCTGAGGGATTCGAACCCCCGACCCTCTGCTTGTAAGGCAGATGCTCTAAACCAGCTGAGCTAAGCGCCCTTACTTGTCGTAAGCGTGTGCAAAAGTATGTCTTTTTTGTGAAACTGCCAAATTTTCGGCAGCTTTTTTGAAGAAAAGTATAAAAAAGACGGCAAACGGCAGCCAAAAGGATAGCAATCTACTGCAAAACAAGCGATAGGCAAAAACAAAAAAAGATGCCCCGCCAACGGCGGAGCATCCTTGTGTATTGTACGTTAAGAAGCCGTTACTTTGCAATCTCGACAGTAGCGCGGCGGTTGTAAGAAGGCGGCACGAGAGTGTCAACTCCACCCTTAGCTACAATCTGGATGTTCTCTTTCTTAACACCCATCTTCACGAGTTCGTCAGCAACACGCTCTGCACGCTTCTGCGAAAGTGCGCGGTTGTAGTCGGCAGGACCTGTCGCGCTGTCCGCATAACCTGTGACAACGAGCTTAGCGTTGTTGTCCTTCGAATAGTCGGCGAGGTTCTTCACGTTCACAAGGTCTTTCTTGGAAGCAATAGCCGACTTGTTGAGGTTGAAGAATACAGATACCGGAGTGGTGACATATTCTTTCTCAACCTTAACCACAGGCTCGGTCTTCTTGTTTGCAAGCTCGTTCTTCAGGCGCTCGTTCTCAGCCTTCTCGTCAGCCAGCTGGGCGTTGAGGGCGTCGATTTGCGACTGCGACAGAGCCTTGATAGCGTCAACATCGGGCACCTTGTTCCATGTTCTCTTGCCAAGGTTTACCGTGATACCTACCTCTGCATACGCATGGTTGGGGTGGTTCATGATGCCGGAGCCCATCTCTGCGGGCATTCCGCAGATGTCGCTCTCGTAGCGGTTCCATCCTATTTCAAAGTTGATGGCGAGACGCTTGTTTACCCAAAACTCGTTCAAGATACCTACGCTGAGCCCCATTGCGTACCTGTTGTAGGTACAAGAGCGCGCCAGTCCGGCACCGAAGAACGGGATGAAGTTCCACACACGGTCCTCATTGTAGCCGCAGAAGAGGTTGCTCAGATTGAAGAGCACCTGCTCGTTGACCATCCAGTAGCGGTTGAGGTTGCCATTGTCGTCACCGTCCCATACAGACTTTCCCCATATGCCTTGCACCTTTGTGCGAAGTCCAAGGCCGGGAGTGAACCACTTACCGATGCCGATTGAAATTCCGGGATTTGAGCGGAACTTCTTGAACGGACTCTTGGAGAGGCCCATGCCATCCTCGTAGTTGCCGTACCATGCGTCCCATGTTACGCCGGCCTGGATGAACCAGTTGCTCCAAAACGAGTTAGTCGCAACGCTGTACTTCTCCGTAATGTCTGCGTTCTGTGCCATTCCGGTCACAGAGACACACGCAAAAATCAATGCGATAAATAATTTCTTCATAACTCTTAATATTAAACAATCAATAAAACATTTAACCGAGACTCCTCTCTATGGAGGCTCTACATTGCAAAGATAGTAATAAATTCTTAACAATCAACGCTTTTTCCGAATTTATTTTACATTTCCCCATGCTTTTACCGAACAAAATGCCACTTCTAAGGACATTTCAACCAAACAGCCTCTCGATATCCTGTTGTTTCAACATGGCCACCACGGGTTTGCCGTCAGGGGCGTAGTTGACGTTGGAGCATGTAAACAGTTCGTTCACAACGTTCTCCATCTCGGCGTTGTTGAGCACCTGGCCGTAGGGGATTGCCGCCCCGCGCGCAAGCTGCAGGGCCAGCAGGCGGCGCACTCCGTCGGCGGCGGAGGCCCCCGTCTCGGCGTATTCAGCTACCATATTCTTGAGCATCTTGACGAAATCCACGCCGTCAAGGCCGGCCGGCACGCCGTTGACCGAGTAGCTGCCGCCGCCCAGCGGGGCAAGGTCGAAGCCGAGGCTGTCGAGGTCTTGGCGCATCTTTTGCAGCAGAACGTCCTCCGACGGGGTGAATGTAACCATCTCGGGGAACAGCATCTGTTGCGAAGCTCCGCCCCGTCCGTCCATCTGGGCCATGTATTTGTCATACAGTATGCGCATGTGCGCGCGGTGCTGGTCTATCATCATAAGGCCCGACTTTACCGCCGTCATGATGTACTTGCCCTTGTACTGGTAGTGGGCGGGCGACTTTTCTTCGGCCACATCGGAGCTTTCGTCCGCGCCGACGGCCGTCCCGAACAGTCCGCCACCGGCCTCGGGCGCATCGGGCAGGCCGTCGTCCTCACGCTCCAAGGCCGCGCCGTACAGCTGTTCCCAGCCGCCGGGCGCCGTGTCGCCGTGGTCTTTCGGCACGTATGACGGCGTGCTTTTGAATGGGTTGTAGGCCGGATTGTAGTCTACCTTCGGTGCCGACGGGAAGGTGTGCCCGGGGTCGAAGACGGGAATATCGGGCTTGCCCTCGGTGTCGAAGTCGATTGACGGCACGTCGTTAAACCGCCCTATGGTGTCCTTGACGGCAGCCAGGAGCACCTGCCATACGGTCTGTTCGTTCTCAAACTTTATCTCGGTCTTCGTTGGATGGATGTTCACGTCGATGTCTTCGGGGTTGATTTCAAAGTACAGGAAGTACGGCACTTGCTCCCCTTGTGGCACGATGCGCTCGTAGGCGGTCATCACGGCCTTGTGGAAATACGGGTGCTTCATGTACCGCCCGTTGACGAAGAAATACTGGTGGGCGCCCTTCTTGCGCGCCGACTCGGGTTTGCCTACGAAGCCGGTGATGTTGCATATGGTGGTCTCTACGCCTACGGGCAGCAGGTCGGCATTGAGTTTCTTGCCGAAGATGTCAACGATGCGCTGGCGCAGGTTGCCGCTTTTCAGGTTAAAAGTCTCCACGCCGTTGCTATGGAAGGTGAAGTTGACGCCGGGATATACCAGCGCGATGCGCTCGAAGGCGGCGAGGATGTTGTTCAGCTCGGTAGAGTTAGACTTCAGGAACTTCCTCCGCGCCGGCACGTTGTAGAACAGGTTTTCAACCGAGAAATTGCTGCCCACGGGGCACGACACGGGCTCCTGCCCTACTACCTTCGACCCGGCGACAGACAAGTGCGTGCCTATGTCGTCGCCCTTGGCGCGCGTGCGCAGCTCCACCTGCGCCACAGCGGCTATGGAGGCAAGGGCTTCGCCGCGGAAGCCCATCGTGTGCAGGGCGAACAGGTCGTCGGCCTTGCGGATTTTGGACGTGGCGTGACGCTCGAACGACATGCGCGCGTCGGTCTCCGACATGCCGCAACCGTCGTCAATCACCTGTATTGACGTGCGCCCGGCATCGGTCACGAGCACGTTCACCGTCTTTGCTCCGGCGTCGATGGAGTTCTCCACCAGCTCCTTGATTACCGACGCGGGACGTTGGATTACCTCGCCTGCGGCTATTTGGTTTGCCACCGAATCGGGCAGCAGTTGTATAATGTCGCTCATCGTATTATAATGTATTCAAACTGTAAATGTGCTTTGCAAAAACCGTGCCGCCGACATGCGGCTCTGCGAAAGGCGGCAAAACGCCGTGCGAAAGGCCGCCTTTTACACGGCGAAAGGCCACCTTTTGCAACGCGAAAGACGGCCTTTTGCACAGTGTTTCGCAACATATTGGTTTTCAATAAGTTAAGGATTGGATAAAAATCTATGGCTGACAGACAATTTGTCAACCTCACATTGTCACACGGAATACCGTCTGCCGCTACATGGAGAGCAGCATCTTCCACACCGCAATGAGCACTACGAGCAGCACGAGGATGGCTCCGTACGTAAGCACCAAGCCCCCGGCCAGTCGGCGTTCGCGTCGGCGCGAGGCGTGGCGCGTGGCTGCGAGGAACGTGCCGCGCAGCCGCTCGTGCCCCTGCGGAGCAGAGCCGCCCATGCCAAGCCCGGCCTTGGCGCGCTCCTCCACGGCCTTGAGCTTGTCCTTGCGCTCGTCAACGAACATATATCTGTGCTCGAAGCGGCGCGGCTTGCGCTGGCTGAACAGTCCCATGCGTCAGTCCTCCACCGGTTCAGCGACCGTCTCAGGCGGTTGCGCCGCGGCGGCCTTTTCCTGTACGGGCGTCTGCTCAGGCGGCGTGGCGGGGACTGCGGCAGGCTCTCCGTCAGACACTTTGCCGCCCTTTCCGATGAACTGCAACGGGGCGGCACGCCGCTCTATGTTGCGCAGCTCGGTACCCTTGGCCTTGCCGCGCCAGTTGAATATGTCGTATTTGTCGCGCGGACGGATGTAGTCAAACCATACGAACGAGGGCAATTCCTTCTTGTCGGGCGGGATTTGCGTTATCGGGTACATCCTGCCCGTCTGTTTGCACGTCCATATCTTTTGCAGCTTACGGTCCTTCATAAACATGCGCATGGTGTCAGTCTCGATGTAGCCCATGTTGGTGAAAGAGCTGTCGCGGTCGTCCTGCATGTAGTAGATGGCCTGCACGTTGCCCACGGCCTCGGTCATGCGGATGGCCCCGTCCTCGAAGAAACCAAACATCTCGCGCGACGACACCTGGTTGAACTTCAGGCTGTCGCGCAGCATCTCGGCCGACAGAGCCTGGTTTATGACGTGCGCGTGGTCGATGGTCGAGTCTTTTAAGAACACCTCGATTACCTCGCCCAGCAGCTGACGGTTGGCGTTCCAGGTAATCGGGTCCTTGTACATTGTCATGCACGAGTCCTTGGTGTTGTACACCAGCGAGTCGCACACGGCCTGCACGTCGGTGCGGAACGCCCTCACCTTGTAATAGCAATGCGCCTTGCGGTAGACCGAGTCGGTGTCGATGTTGAACGTGTACACCTTCATCGTGTCCGAATGTACAAAGAGCGTGTCGCCCTGCGAGTAGTCCTTCATCACGGCACTGTCGGTAGCGAAGGCGTAGCCCGTGCTGTCGTTGTACCAGAAGTAGTTGCTCGTCATGGCGTTCTTGTTCACCGTATCGTTGTACACCACGTTGCCAAAGCCCTCGCTTATCTTGGTCTTGTCGTCGTTGAACAGGCTGTCGGCGGTCAGCGTCTTGCCGTTGTTCTCAAGCGTGGAGCGGCCATACAGGCGGGCAAAATCCTTGTCGGTGTCGTAATATCCCTGCGCCGTGTGGATGACGCTTGCGCCCGACGTGATTTTCGACGGCCCCACGATGTGCGCCAACGACGTACGCGTGTCGTAGTGCAGGGTGTCGGTTTCAAGCACGAACTGCGGATTTTTCAGGTTCACCGAATAGTTGAACACGGCCTCACGCGTCTCCGTATCGTACTCTCCCCAGTCCGAAACGAGCACGTTGTCCTTGTCTATCATCTTGCCGCCCTCGAAAAAATAGCCTATGCCATACAGGCGGTCGTAGTTAAGGCTGTCGGTATAGAGCTTGGTCTTGCGGTGGGTCAGCACCACGTTGTAGCGCGCCTCGGCCATCTGGTCGTTGCCGTCGTAATACGCATAGTCGCTGAACAGCGACAAAGTGTCGCCCTGATACATCCTAACATGCCCGAAGGCGCGGAACGAATTGCTTTCCTGATAGAAGTAAGCGCTGTCGCAATACAGCTTCGCCCCCTGATGACGGAAGGCTACGTTGCCGTTGAGCACCTGCGCACCGGGCACGGGGCCGAACTGGTCGAAGCGCAGACGGTCGGCGTGAATGAGATAAACACGCTCGTTGGTCTTTGGCCGCGCCTTCTTCTTTGGTGCTTGGCGCGACTGCACCAACCCAAGTCCAAAAAGGCACAGGACTGCCAAAATCAGTACCCTGTGCCCTCGGAACAAAGCCTTTATTTTCTCGTTTGTAGTCATTTGACCCAACCTTCGTATTTGAAATCGCAACTCTTGTAACGGTCGTTGATGCGGACGTACGTCGTCTTTATCTTGTCCCTAATCCACTTGTCGATAAATTCCTCCTTGCGTTTGGCAAGGACGATGTTCTTCATTGCCTGGAAATCCTCGGTGATGGTGGCGCGGTGCGTCTCCACACGGTTCTTCAATTTCACCACGGCGCACAGCGTCTTGCCGTTCTTCTCACTAATCATCTGGAACGGAGCAGACACTTCGCCAACCTTGAGCGTATCTACCACGCGCGCTATCTCGGACGGAAGGTTGCGCATCTGGAAGCGACTCGTCATGCGCCCGTCGTCGCCCATGTTTGCCATCAGACCGTTGTTGTTGCGCGTGTCCTTGTCGTCAGACAGGAAAGAAGCCGCCTCTTCGAACGAGAACTTGCCCGAACGGATGTTGTCTGCAATGGAGTCAAGCTGCAACTTGGCTTGGTCTATCTCCTCCTGTGTAACCTTAGGCTTGAGCAGGATGTGCCTTACCTTGATTTTATCGCCGCGTTTGTCGATGAGCTGTATGATGTGGAAGCCGAACTCCGTCTCCACAATCTTGGATATCTTCTTGGGGTCGGTCAGGTTGAACGCCACACTCGCAAACGTAGGGTCAAGCATTCCACGCCCCACATAGTCCTGAAACTCGCCGCCCTGGCGCGCCGTTCCCGGGTCTTCCGAGTAAAGACGGGCCAGCGTTGCAAACGAAGTTTCACCCTTGGTTACACGCTCCGTGTACTCGCGAAGCTCGTTTTTCACGCGGTCCTCCTCCTTCTGGTCCACCTTCGGCTCACGTGTTATGATTTGAACTTCCACCTCCGTCGGAATGATTGGCAGGCTGTCTTCGGGCAAAGCGCTGAAATAACGGCGCACATCGGCCGGCGACACGGTGATGTCTTGCACCAGCTGCTCGCGCTCGCGGTCAATCATCAGCCTGTCACGGAAGTCATCGTGCAGCGTCTGGCGCAGCTCGGAGAGGCTCATGTTCTTGTATTCCTCAAGCTTTTCCTTGCCTCCCGCCGTCTGAATCCAGAAGTTAATCTGCTGCTCCACGCTGCGTGCAACGTCAGATTCGGTCACCTCCACAGAGTCGATTGCCGCCTGGTGCAGGAACAACTTTTGCACCGCCAGCTGCTCGGGTATCATGCAATCGGGGTTACCGTCCCACTTCATGCCTTCCTGTTCGCTCTGCATCTTGACGTTCTCGACATCGGAAAGCAGGATTGCCTCGTCTCCTACGACCCATATCACCTCGTCAACCACACTGGCGGGATTGGGTTCCGCATTGACAGAATCAACCTTGGCAGATGCCGTAACGCCGTCACCTTCTCCGCCATTGACCGTAGTTGCGCCCGCACCGGCTATGAAAAAGACCGACGCTGTGAGCCATAAGGCCGTTTTGCCTGTTATCTTCATATATTTATTTGCTATGCTTGTTTACTGTTTCCAATACGTCGCGGTACACCTCTACGGGGTATTTCCGCCTCAAATCGGCCACCCATTGCTTCTCCAGCATTTCCTGATAGTCGGCCGTAACAAGTCCGCGCACATCCTCGTAGCTGTCGGGTTTCTTCTTTAGCAGCTTGCCATAGACGGCATCGATGGGGAAATCCTTGAGAGGAGTGACGGTAGTGTCCTTCTTGAACACCATCTTGTCGATGAACGCGTTGTCGCCTTCCTTGAAGATGCCTTTCTCAACACGTATGCGCAGAACAGAATCATTGTTGAACGTGGAGCGCAGCACGTCGGCCCATTTGTCGAACGGCACGCCTTCCACACACTCGCGCACGGCCTTCACGTCGTCCTTCTGCTTGACGTGATACACCATGCCCTTATATCTCGGCTGCGTCCAGTAATACTGCTTTTTGTTCTTCTTGAAATACGCCTCAAGCCCGGCCTCGTCCCTGGCGGCCTTCTCCCACACCGTGCGGTTGCTGATTTCGTACAGCAGCAGGCCGTCATGATACTCCTGAAGGAGGTATTTCAGACTGGCGTCCTTGGCCGAAAGTTCTTCCGCCTTCTGGCTTATTACATCCTCCTTCGACAGCTTTCCGCCGGAGGCTTTTACTATTTCGTCGATTTTACGATCAACGATGCTCTCGCGAAGCCCCCTTGCCTCGATAAAGCGGAGTATGCTGTTCTTGAGCGAATCAAACGGTTCAAGCTGCTTGCGCGCCTTCATCAGGATAATGTGGAAGCCCACAGGCGACTCCACTACGCCGCTCATCTCGCCTGGCTGCAAGGCATACGCCGCGTCCTCAAACTCTTTGAGGGTCTGTCCGGGCTGAATCCAAGGCAGCTCGCCGCCATTCTTCGCCGACCCGGGGTCTTGCGAGTAGCGGCGCGCCAGTTCGGCAAAGTCGGCTCCGCCCTTCAACACCTTATATATAGAGTCGGCCCTCTGGCGCGCCTCCTCATACTTGGCGGCAGGGGCTTTCTGCTCCACATACATTAATATATGTGCAGGCTTGACAAGTCCGCGCGGACCGATGTGCTCCTTGGTACGGGCATACACGGCCTTGGCCTCGGCCAGCATGGCTGCGCTGTCGGCAAAAACGGGGCGCACCTCCTGGTCGCGGTACAGGGCGAACTCCTGCTTGAAAGAAGACAGGGTGTCAAGACGCGCGTCGAGCGCGGCGGCCACCTTCAGCTTGTAATTGATGAAAAGGTCTACGTATTCGTCAACGGTCTTGCGGTCGATTACGTCGTCAGAGTTGTTTTTATTATATGAATACTCAAACTCCGAGCGCGTTACCGGCACGCCGTTGATTTTCATCACGACAGGGTCTTCCTGCTGCGCACAAGCCAAGCTTCCGCCAAGAAGCACGGCGGCAATGGTGGTTAAGAACTTCATCATATATTAGTTGGCAGTGACAAGTTGGCAAGTGACAAGGCAATATATGCCTTGCCGTCTGCCTGCTTGTCTGCTTGTTACTGTCTGCTTGCCACTTGTATGCCAAGCTATTACTCCGGCCTTGAATAGTTGGGAGCCTCGCTTGTGATGGAAATGTCGTGCGGATGGCTTTCCAGTACGCCGGCGTTGGTTATGCGGACGAACTTCGCTCCGTGCAGAGCCTCTATGTCCTTTGCGCCGCAGTAGCCCATGCCCGAGCGCAGACCGCCTACAAGCTGGTAGACAACTTCCTGCAAAGTTCCCTTGTAAGGCACGCGGCCGGCGATGCCTTCGGGCACGAGTTTCTTCACATCCTTGGTGTCAGCCTGGAAGTAACGGTCCTTAGAGCCGTTCTCCATGGCCTCGAGGCTGCCCATGCCGCGGTAGCTCTTGAACTTTCGGCCGTTGAATATGATTGTGTCGCCGGGGCTTTCCTCCGTTCCGGCAACGAGCGAACCAATCATCACGCTGTAGCCTCCGGCAGCCAGGGCCTTGACTACATCGCCCGAATAACGCAGTCCGCCGTCGGCGATGAGAGGCACACCGGTGCCTTCAAGCGCGCAGGCCACGTCGTAAACGGCGCTCAGCTGCGGCACGCCTACGCCTGCAACGACGCGCGTGGTGCAGATACTACCCGGGCCGATGCCCACCTTTACGGCGTCGGCTCCGTTGTCAACGAGCATCTTTGCGGCAGCTCCGGTAGCCACGTTGCCCACAACGATGTCAACACCGGGGAACGCCGCCTTTGCCTCGCGCAGCTTCTCGATTACGCCTTTGGAATGACCGTGGGCAGTGTCGATTACTATTGCGTCGGCGTTGGCCTCGACAAGAGCCTGTATGCGGTCGAGCGTGTCGGTGGTAACACCCACTCCGGCGGCCACGCGCAGGCGGCCCTTCTCGTCCTTGCAGGCCATGGGCTTGTCCTTGGCCTTGGTTATGTCTTTGTATGTAATAAGTCCTACGAGCTTGTTGTCAGAGTCAACCACGGGCAGCTTCTCGATTTTGTTCTCCTGCAAGATTTGCGCGGCGTCGCTCAAATCAGTGCGCATGTGCGTGGTGACAAGGTTCTCACAGGTCATCACGTCGTCAACCTTGCGGTCGAGACGACGCTCGAAACGCAGGTCGCGGTTAGTCACGATGCCTACCAAGTGACCCTCGTCGTCAACCACGGGTATGCCTCCGATGTGGTACTCGGCCATCATGTCGAGAGCGTCTTTCACCGTAGAGCCGCGGCGGATTACGACGGGGTCGTATATCATTCCGTTCTCCGCACGCTTCACGATTGCCACCTGCCGTGCCTGGTCGGCGATTGACATGTTCTTGTGGATGACGCCGATGCCTCCCTCGCGGGCTATGGCTATGGCCATGGCCGAC
>ENA-OPIO01000309-OPIO01000309.1-human-gut-metagenome-genome-assembly--contig:-NODE-309-length-17958-cov-4.542367_pt1 | contig 17958 bp, 15 predicted proteins | sample MGYA00241395_ERZ501636 | MGnify/ENA primary metagenome ERZ501636 (study PRJEB25962, sample SAMEA2042198) | human gut metagenome | biome: human gut; feature: human-associated habitat; material: faeces... | reverse complement strand
CGGACTGTTGTTGCTTTTGTGAGATGCACCGGATAGCCGCCCAAACCCGCGCCGCAGGCCGCCGCACACAATCCGGCCGCGGCCAACACCATTATTGAAAAAACCAAAACCATTGACCATTCCATTGAAATCCCCCTCTCTGAGCTCAAAAAGCACAACTGGCCGCTGGAAGTGCCGCTTGTGCCCACGTATACGCTGGAAAATATGGTAATGTCGGTCAACCGCTTTGCGCACGCGACGGCTATCTCGGTGATTGACAACCCCGGTAAGCTCTACAACCCGCTGGTGCTGCACGGAGCCACGGGCACCGGCAAAACCCATTTCTTAAACGCCATGGCCTATGCGTTTTCCAAGAAATACGGCCAGGAAAACATTTTTATGACCAACGGCGTGCGCCTTTCGCGCGGTATTCAGCGCTATGTGATGGAAGGCAACATTGAAAAATTTGAAAAATTTATGGACACGGTAAAAGTACTGCTGATTGACGACATCCACCTAATCGCCATCAACGAACAGAACCGCGTGCATATTTCCAAACTGCTCAACAAATTCTTAAAAGAGCAGAAACAAATCGTCATTACGTCCAAATATCCGCCGGAAAGCCTGGAAAAACTGGAAGAGCTCATCAAGTTCAAGCTGGACTCGGGCTGGATTTCCGAATTAAAACCCGCCAGCGGAGCCGCGCATTTTAAAATCGTCAAAAAAATGCTGCTGGACAACGGCGTAGACTTAAACGATACGCAGATTACCGAATTTTTCGGCGGCCCGCATATGACGCTGGGCACCGTTACGCGCAGCATACGCCGCTTGAAAGTGCTTGAAAACCTGATTTTCCCGCACATACCGGAAACGGAACGCTCGCAGGCCACGATTTTTGAAAAACTGCTGGCCACCTCCGGCGAAGACGCCGCCAGCGAAATTTTAAGCCGCGACCCGGACAGCGTCACCTCCATCTCCACCGTGGGCAACGGCGAATGGGGAAGAATCGGCTTCTTCTACCCGCAGAACAGCTCGCACATGATGAACTGGATGGTGTACGCGCTTCAGCAGCGCGCGGCCGAGCTGGGCGTAACCGGCGGGTTTGACATTGCGGTCCGTTCGTCTTACGCTACGGAAAACATCATTTCTTCCGCTTTTAAAATCGCCAACCTGTGCGACAACAAAAAGCTTAAAGGCGCGGTCATTTTAGGGCCTGCGTTAACGGTGTGCGACCCGTCCGTGCGCGAGAATTTCTACGATATTCTCACGCATATGCTGGAAATTATGCTCATCCGCTGCGGCATCATCAATTTTGAAGACGCCAAAGCCCCCAGCACGTATGTAAAAGTTATTTCGGAACTTTTGAGGTAACCTATGAAAAAACTGTTTGTTCTCTGCGCCGCCGCGCTGTGCCTGTGCGCCTGCGCCTCCGGCATGAAATCCGCGGTGAAGGACGGCGCCATCGCCCCTTCTTTTAACGATACGCTCTTAGACAGCAGCTATTTATGGGTGCGCGGCTTCGGCGCGGCCAACCCGGCCCACACGTCCGACTCTCAGCGGCGCATTATGAGCCGCGAAGCCGCCATCGCGCACGCCTACCAGCGCGCAACCGAAGTGCTTTACGGCGCCAATCTGGAAGCCAATGTGCAGGTGGTGGACGCCGTGTCCGCCGGCAGCACGATTGACACGTCGGCCAACGGCGTTATCAGCCAGATGGAGCTGGTGTCCACCGAATATATGGAAGACGGCGGCTGCGCCGTGATTATGCGTTTGGACAGAAACCGCCTCAAAGCGGCCGGAATTGACCCGGAGGGTAAAAAATAATGAAAAAACTGCTTTTAATTTTGCTGGCCGGAACGATTGTACTGTCCGCCTGCGGTTCTTTACGCATCGGCCCCAAGGGCGAAGGCGAATACGTGGAAGCCGAATCCCTGGTTCCGTATGACGAAAACAATATGAAACAAATGAAGAAAGACGGCATTATGGCCGCCCAGCGCGCCGCGGTGGAAAAAGTGGCGGGCGTCTTCATTTCTTCGGCCACCACCGTGGACCAGGCCCAGCTGGTGGAGGATAAAATCGTCTCCAAAACGGCCGGGTTTATCCGCAGAAGCCACGTGCAGAAATCTTACCGCAAAGGCGACGAATTTTACACCAAAATCAAAGCCATGGTGCTGGTAAAGGACATCGGGGACATTATCAAACAGTCCGAGTCCGACGCGTTTGCCAAAAAAACCAACATTCTGGTTACTTCGCGCGAAATGACCGGGGACGATATTTCCCTGCGCCAGGACTGCAAACAGGCCATTTACCGCGTGCTTAAAAACCAGCCGTTCGCCCTCGTAAACGGGGATAATTTAAGCCAGAATAATATTGAAAACCCCAACCCCACCGTGGACAAAGCCCGCTCCGAAGGCGCGCGCTTCGTCATCGTGGCGGACGTGCAGGCCAGCCCGCTGGCGGCCCTGCCCGGGATGACTTCTCCGTTTAAATCCTACCGCGCCCGCGCCAACATCCGCACCTACGCCACCAACAACTACGCCGTGGTGGCCGAAGGAGCCGAACAGTTAAGCGGCCTGGACCCGATGCCCGAAATCGCCGCGCAGAAAGCCATTTCCGCCGCCTGCGAAGCCGCCGCCAAACAGCTGGTGGAACCGATTAACGCCGCCATCAACTCGGCCACGGTGTTTAACGTAACCATCAAGGACGTGGGCAACATTGAACGCTTAAAACAAGTGCAGGACATTCTGCGCAACCTGCGCGAAATTGAAGATTTCAACCTCGTGCGCTACGCCAACTCGGCCGCGCAGTTTGAAGTGTCGGCCAATATCGCCACGCCCGAGGAACTGGCCGCCAAAATCATCCGCAAGTACAACGTTAATTTCACGGTGGTTACCATCACTCCCAGCGCCATCGTGCTGAGCTTTAACTGATTATGCTGGCCAACGTATGCACCGGCGCGATTAAGGGGATAGAAGGCTTTTGCGTCTGCGTGGAAGTGGACGTCGCCCCAGGTATGCCTACGCTGGCCGTAGTCGGCCTGCCGGACGCCGAAGTGCGCGAAAGCAAAGAGCGCGTGGTGGCGGCCGTGCGCAACAGCGGTTTTGATTTCCCCGCCAAACGCATCACCGTCAATTTAAGCCCCGCCGAGCTGCGCAAAAGCGGCACCCAGTTTGACCTGCCCATCGCCCTGGGCATTCTGGCGGCCACCGAACAGCTCTCGCCTGAAGCCGCCGGAAAAATAAAAGACTTGCTGGTACTGGGCGAGCTGGCGCTGGACGGGTCCCTGCGCCCGTGCGCGGGCGTGCTGCCCATGCTGATTTCCTGCAAAAACCTCGGCAAAACCGCCGTCATTCCGCCGCAGAACGTATTGGAAGGCCAAGTGTCCGGCGCGCCGTTTATCACGCCGCACACCTTAAAAGAACTGGCCGCGTACCTGGAAGGGAAAACCGAAGAATCCGCCGTCAAACTGGCCTACCTGCCGCAGCCGGAAGAAGAGCCCGCGCAGGAGCTGGATTTTTCGGAAGTAAAAGGCCAGGCGCTCGCCAAACGCGCGCTGGAAATTGCGGCCGCGGGCGGGCATAACGTGCTGATGATCGGCCTGCCGGGAACGGGCAAAAGTATGCTGGCCAAACGCTTCCCGGGCATTCTGCCGCCGCTGACGCAGGACGAATCGCTTGAAATCACCAAAATTTATTCCATTTGCAATTTAATGGGCAAAAGCAAACTCTTAACCCGTCGCCCGTTTCGGGACCCGCACCACACCATTTCGGACGTCGCCCTCATCGGCGGAGGCTCTACGCCCCGGCCGGGCGAAGTGTCCCTGGCGCACAACGGCGTGCTGTTTTTAGACGAATTTGCCGAATTTTCCCGTTCTTCCCTAGAAGTCCTGCGCGAACCCCTGGAAAACAGCCGGGTTACCATTTCGCGCGCCAAAGAAACCGTTTCCTATCCCGCGCGCTTTACCTTAATCGCGGCGATGAACCCCTGCCCCTGCGGCAATTTGGGCAACCCGTTAAAGCCCTGCACGTGTTCCCCCATGCAAATCAACCGCTATAAATCCCGCATTTCCGGGCCGCTGCTGGACCGCATTGACTTAACCGTCAACCTAAACCCCGTTAAATATACGGACTGGAACAAACAGAGCGAAGGCGAAACGTCCGCCCAAATCCGCGCGCGCGTGCTCAAGGCGCGCGAAACACAGCGCAAGCGGTTTGAAAACTCCCCCACTCCGGCCAATGCGTTTATGACGAGCAAGGAAATCAAAGAATTCTGTCCGCTCCCCCCGGGCGCGGACGCCGTGTTGGAAACCGCCATGCGCAAGCTCGGCCTGAGCGCGCGCAGTTTGGATAAAATTTTAAAAACGGCCCGCACCATCGCGGACCTGGAAGGCAAGGCAGACATAGAAGTAAAGCATTTGGTGGAAGTCATGCAATACCGCCCGCTGGACCGCAAAGGAGTGGCCGATATTTAATATGAACCCGTCCGTTTCCGCCGCCGAACGGCTGGCACGCATCCAATTAAACGCGTTTTTGTTCTTCCGCGCGGACTGGCTGGAGCGGCTGATTGAAATTTTCGGCTCCGCGCAGGAAATCCTGCGCCAGGACGCCCAAACCCTGGCCCGCGAAGCCAATTTAAACCCTTCCACGGCGGCCCACCTGCTGCGCGACGCTTTCGCCGTCAACCCGCAGGAAGAATGGGACAAAACCGCCGCGCTGGGCGGACACATCTACGTACCGGAAGACGAAGAATACCCCCAATCTTTAAAAAACATCAAAGAAGCCCCCGTGGTCCTTTACGTGCTGGGCAAACTGCCCGGAAACGAAAAAGCCTGCGTGGGCATGGTGGGTACGCGCAAAATCACCCCGTACGGGCGGCGCGCGGCCGCCAAGCTGGCGGGCGAACTGTCCGAATGCGGCGTAACGGTGGTCAGCGGGCTGGCGCGCGGAGTGGACAGCGAATGCCATGCCGCCGCCGTGCGGCTTAAAAAACCGACCGTAGCCGTTATCGGTACGGGCGTAGGCCGCTGTTATCCGCCCGAAAACCGGGCGCTGGAAAAAGCTATCCTTCAGTACGGGGGAGCGGTCATTTCCGAGCTTCCCTTCAGTAAACCCCCAAACGCGTTTCACTTTCCCCGCAGAAACCGCATTATCGCCGCGCTTTCCCAGCCGGTCGTAGTGATTGAAGGCGAAATAAAGTCCGGCGCGTTGATTACCGCCAAACTGGCTTTGGAAATGGGCAAAGACGTGCTGGCCGTTCCGGGGCCGATAGACAGCGTGCAATCCGGCGGCCCCAATGCGCTTATCCGGGACGGCGCGGGGGTTGTAACCTCCGTTACAGATATACTAGACTATATACCACAGCAGCTCCGTTTCGGGCTGGACCAGCGCTTCTTTGAAGCCGGTTCTAACGCGCCCGCCAAACCGGAGGAAGATTTGACGCCCCGCCAGCGCGAGGCGATGCACGCCGTGGGCGGCGGACAGGCCAGTCTGGACCAGATAGCCGAAGCCCTGGGCGCGGACGTGCCCGAAGCGGCGTCGTTATTGTTTGAACTGGAAGTAAAAGGGTTCCTGGCCTGCGAAAACGGCCTGTACAGCAAAAGCAAATTTTAAGACTTATTAAGGAAGTGAATTATGGCAACCACCAACGTAAAAGGCAAAAAGCTGGTAATTGTGGAGTCTCCCACCAAGCAAAAAACCATCAGCAAGATTTTGGGGAACGATTTTATCGTGCGCAGCTCGTTCGGGCACGTGCGGGATTTGCCGTCCAAAGACATCGGGGTGGACATTGAACACGATTTTAAACCCACCTACGTCGCGGTAGACCGCGCCAAACGCCTGATTGCGGAACTGACCGCCGCCGCCAAAAACGCCAGCCAAATTTACCTGGCTACTGACCCTGACCGCGAGGGCGAAGCCATCGCGTGGCATTTGGTGGAGCTGTTAAAACTGCCCAAAGACCGCTACGAACGCATCTATTTCCACGAAATTACCCCGGCGGCCATTAAAGAATCTTTCGCGCACGCCCGCAAGATTGACGACAACCTCGTCAACGCCCAGCAGGCCCGGCGCATTCTGGACCGTATTGTAGGCTATAAGCTCTCCCCGCTTTTGTGGAAGAAAATCACCTCCGGCCTCTCCGCCGGACGCGTACAGTCCGTAGCCGTGCGGCTGCTGGCCGAACGCGCCAAAGAAATCGCCGATTTTAAAGAACAGGAATACTGGACCATCGGCGCACAATTTGAAAAACCCGGCGCCGCCCCTTCTTTCTGGGCGCGCGTAACCAAATGGCAGGGCAAAAACGTGGAGCAGACCACGACATACAAACTCTTTGCCGAAGATTACAAGGTAAAAACCACCGTTTTTGACAAGCCGGAAAAACTGGCCCCGCTCTCGGAACTGTTAAGAAAGGGCCCCAACACCGTGCTGAAGGTGGAGAAAAAAGAAGTTAAGCAGAAGCCCAAACCGCCTTTTATCACCAGCTCCATGCAGCAGGATGCGTATAACAAGCTGGGCTTCCCGTCCCAAAAAACCATGATGACGGCCCAGCACCTCTACGAAGGTATTGAAATTGCGGGCCAGACGGTCGGTCTTATTACCTATATGAGAACGGACTCGTTCAACGTCTCCAAACTCCTGCAGGAACAAACCAAAAAATTTATCGGCGAAAAATACGGCCCCGCGTTCGTGCCGGCCAAACAGCCCGTTTACAAAAGCAAAGTAATGGGCGCGCAGGAAGCGCACGAAGCCATCCACCCCACCGACGTGCACCGCACGCCGCAGGCGATGAAGCCCTATTTAACGTCCGACCAGTACAAATTGTACGAGCTTATCTGGCTGCGTTTTGTGGCCAGCCAAATGGCCGACGCGGTGTTTAACACCGTGGCGATTGACATTGCCGCCGGGAGCGAAAAAGAATGCGTCCTGCGCGCGAGCGGACGCACGGTAAAATTCCCGGGCTACTTGTCCATTTACAAGGACCTGGACGAGGATTCTTCCGACGAAAAAGAAGACGGAAGCGCCCTGCTGCCCGCGCTGACGGAAGGGGACGAATTAAAACTGTTGGACCTTAAAACCAAAGACCACAAAACCACCCCGCCCCCGTGCTATAACGAAGCCAGCCTGATTAAGACGCTGGAAAAACACGGCATCGGCCGCCCGTCCACGTATGCGCCCACGATTAAAACCATCCTGGACCGCAAGTACATCGCCCGCCAGCCCAAAACCAGCAAGCTCGTCGCCACCGATTTGGGCATTACGGTAACGGACAGCTTAAAAGATTTCTTTAAGGAAATTATGGACCTTTCCTATACCGCCGGCGTGGAAGAACAGCTGGACCAGGTGGCCGAAGGGAACCAGAAATGGGTGTCTTTGCTCTCGGCCTTTTACGGCAACTTTAAAAAAGAGCTGGACGACGCCGACAAAGGCATGCAGCGCCCCGCCGCCAAAGAAACCGACGAAAAATGCCCCGTCTGCGGCAAGATGATGCTGCAAAAAAGAAGCCGCTTCGGCGAGTACCTCGTCTGCAGCGACCCGGAATGCAAGGGCAAAATCAATTTAACGAGCTCCGGCGAAAAAGTACAGCCGGAAAAAACCGACGAAGTGTGCGACAAATGCGGCGCGCCGATGGTGATTCGCACCGGCCGGCGCGGCAAGTTTCTGGCGTGTTCGGCGTACCCGAAATGCAAAAACACCTATTCGCTGGACGCCGAGGGCAACAAAGTGGCCTCCACCGGGCCGATTGTTACCGACCGCCTGTGCGAAAAATGCGGCAAGCCGATGGTGCTCCGCACTTCCAAACGCGGCGAATTTCTGGGCTGTTCCGGCTACCCCAAGTGCAAAACCATCGTTACGGTTACGCCGGAAGAAATTGAACAAATCAAGGCGGCGCACGCCGCCAAAACAGCGGCGAAAGACGGCAAATAACGCCGGCGGAGGGCGGCATGGAAGAATGGGTCAACGCGTTTCTCGTCCATTTGCAGAACAAGAATTTTTCGCCCCATACGGTAAAAAGTTACCGCGCGGATTTGCACGAGTTTCTGCTCTTTTTTAAACAGCGAAAACAGGACGATTTGCGCCATTTTACGTCGGCCAATATCCGTTCGTTTCTGGCCGCGCTGCAAACGAAAAACGACCCGGCCCGCAACACCGTGCTGCGCAAAATAGCGTCGCTTCGCAGTTTTGCCGCGTTTTTACTGACGCAGGGCAAGCTGGAGCGCAACCCGTTCAAACTGCTGCCCGCGCCCAAGCGCGAAAAAATCCTGCCCAAGTTTCTCTCGGAGCAGGAAACGGACCGCCTGCTGGAAACGGCGGCCAACAGCAAACACTTTGCCGCGCGCGACAAAGCGCTGTTTGAACTGATGTACTCCAGCGGCCTTCGCCGAAGCGAAGTAACGGGCCTGAACATAAAAGACGTGGACTATTTTAACGGCATCGTCAAAGTATTCGGCAAAGGCGCCAAGGAACGGCTCGTGCCGGTGACGGACGCGGCGCTGGACGCGCTTAAAATATACCTGGCCTGCCGCAAAAACCCGCAGCCGGACGACGCGCTCTTTTTAAACAAAAACGGCAAACGGCTGACGGGCGACGGGCTGGCTTATATTTTTAAAAATACGGCCATAGCCTCGCACCTGGCGCGCAAAGTAACGCCGCACAGCCTGCGCCATTCGTTTGCCACGCATCTGTTAAACAACGGCTGTGATTTAAGAAGTCTGCAGGAAATGCTGGGCCACAAAAGTTTATCCGCGACGCAGGTATATACCCACGTGTCGCTTGAAAAATTAAAAAGCGTGTACGAGCACGCACATCCGAAAAACAAGGAGTAATATATGATTGGCGTAGGCGTAGACATCGGGGGAACTTTCGTAAAATTGTTTGTGATGAACGAGCACGGCGAGATTTTCCGCAAAGAAAAAATGGAAACCGATTATTCCAAAGGCGCCAAAGGGTTTATCGCCCAAATCGGCGATTATATCAACGCCATCCAGCGCGAATTTCCGGATCAGCGCGTAGCCGTGGCCGTGGGCGCCCCCGGCGATGTGGACAACCAAAAAGGCGTATTGCGCTACAACCCCAATTTAAAATTTAAAGACGTGGCCGACTGGCCGATCGCCCAGCTGCTTTTTAAACACACCGGCATTCTGCCCTGCGTGGCCAACGACGCCACCCTGGCCGCCTGGGGCGTGTACGAGGCCGATTTAAAACGCCAGGGCACCAATGTGCTGGTGGTAACGCTCGGCACGGGCGTGGGCGGCGGACTGATTATTAACAAAGAGCTCTACCAGGGCGCCAACGGCACGGCGGGCGAAATCGGACACACCAAAATCGCCGACCTGGCCACCGGCCCCCTGTGCGGCTGCGGCGCGCGAGGCTGCCTGGAAGCGTTTGTGGGCACCATCGGCATCAAGCGGCGCGTGATGGAAGCCGTCATGGATTACCCGGATTCGCTGCTGGCGCAGCTGGTAAACGCCGAAAAAGATTTTAAAATAGAAATCGTCTCCCGCGCGGCCGAAAAAGGCTGTAAGGCCGCGTTAAAAGTATGGGAAGACACGGGCTACTACCTGGGTATTGGCCTGGCTAATTTCACCCTGGTGCTGGACCCGGACACCATCGTGCTGACCGGGGGCGTCTCCGGCGCGGCGCAGTATTTCCTGCCCGCCGTGCGGCGCGTGCTGGCCGGCCAGCAAATCCAAACGCCGTTTAAACGTTTAAAAATCGTCGTTTCCCAAAACCCCAACATCGGCGGCGTGGGCGCGGCGATGTATGCGATTTACCGCGCGCAAAAAGACAATATACAATGAAATCCGCTCCGCTTACGCTGATGTGCGCCGTTCTGCTTTTGTTATCCGCATCCGCCCGGGGAGCGGATAACGTGCTTCCGCCGCCGGACGGAGACGGATTCGTGTATTTCACGTCGGATAAAGCCTCCGTGGAGCCGGAAAGCAAAAAAGTAAATCTGGAAGGCAATGTAACCGTCATCCAAAAAACCGCGGACGGCAAAAAACGCACCGTTACGGGCGAGAACATCACGCTGGACCAAACCAACACCCAAATCACTTCCATAGGCCCCATGACCGTGGAAGACGGCCAGGGCGGCGTGCTGCGCGGCAACAACGTGTCCGTCAACTACACCACCAAAGATTTCAGCGCCCAAAGCGTCAGCACGGAATACCCCCCGCTGCGCGTTATTGCCGCCAAAGAAATTTCTTCCGTCGGCGGCAAAGAAACCCTGAAAGACGCCACCGTTACCTGCTGCGACAATCCCAACCCGCACTATACTCTTTCCGTAGGCAAGCTGTCCATTTCGCCCCAAAAGCGCGTGTTCGGCACCAATGCGGTGCTGCGGCTGGACGGTTTCCCGGTGTTTTACCTGCCGGTGTTCTGGCGGTCCCTGGATTCGCAAAAACCCTGGACCACCTACGTTGATTTTACGCAAAGCAACAAAACGGGCTTCGGCCTGCTGACTTCCACCGTCTTCCAGCCGGTGCTGAACCTGCGGCCCAAACTGAACCTGGATTATTACACCAAGTCCGGCTTCGGCATCGGCGGAGAATTGACGGCCGTCACCTCCCCCACCCTGCGCGGGAGCGGCGAGTTCTACTACATCAACGACCAGGCCGACAATAAAGACATTGACCTCGCCAGCACCAAACGCTGGGGCTTCCAGGGCGGCTACTGGTGGGAAATGTACGACTCGTCGGACCATTTTAATAATCCGGACGGCGCGCTGTATCAGTTCCAGTCCCAGTTCCGTATGGTGTCCGACCCGTACTTTAACGACACTTTCTTCCGCGGCAACCCGTATATTTTTATGCCGGACCAGGAAACCAACTTTTCACTCTCGCGCCAGACGCGCCGCTCCACCCTGCGCATCAGCTACCAGGAAAAAGACATCTTCGCCTGGGACAAAAAAGAATTTATGGCCGAAAAACGCACGCTGCCGGAAATTAAATTTATGCTGCTGCCGTTTAACGATCCCATTTTTAAAACCGCCAACCGCCTGGAAGTGGATTTTGACAATACCTCCAAGCTCCAGTACAAAAACGGCATGCCCAACGAAGAAGGCCCCTACCAGCGCAAGGCGCACGCCCGCTGGACGACGGAAAAATCCTTCCGCCTCTCGCGCGCGTTTACCTTTACGCCCAGCGTATTTTACGACCAGAGCGTTACGTTTGCCGACGCCCAGTATAAGGACAAGCAGGACGCCTGGGTGGGCCGCATCGGCACGGATTTAAACCTTCAGACCCACTCGTTTTTAGGCACCACCGATTTCGGCTACCAGTTCACCAAACGCCTGTCCACCGGCACCCTGTCCACCGATAACGCCTCGCCGGACAAAGGCATTGAACTAAACCGCCTGTATATTGACAATTACTACCGCCCCACCTTTAACACCTATGTGCGTTTTGGGAGCGGGTTTGACCTGTCCGACTATACCTACGGACTCAAAGACGGCATCGGGCGCGAACAGGGCTGGAGCCATTTAAAATCCCGCATTGAGCCTTTGCTGCTGGAATGGGGCTACAACTCGCCCGACGGACGCGTAAACTTTTTCGTGCAGGACCAGTACGACCTGGAGGAGAAAAACGTCAGTTTTATCGCCCAGTCCAACTTTATGTTCAAAAATCACCTGATTGGATTCGGCCTCAACAATTTTGCGGACTATACCGACCCGAGCTCTTATTACCACACCAATTCGGACCGCTACACCGTCACCACCACCTGGGGCATCCGGCCCGACAGCGGCAAATGGCTGCTGGACCTGGGGATAGACGCGGTGCTTTTCCGCAGCAGTCTGGTCGGGTTTAACAAAATGGTCCGCGTGTCGCGCGATTTTCACGACGCGCGGATGGAATTTACCGTGCGAGACCGCAACGACAACCTTTCCTTCGCTTTCCGCATCAATATCCTGTGCGGCGGCGACAAACGCGCCCAGGCCCGGCTGCCCGAAGATACCTACTGGTATCCGTGGCGGGGCCGCGGCGATTTGAGAGATATGTAACAAGAGGAGCTGGCTATGGCAAACCCGCTGATATACCACAAACAAGGCTGGATTGAAATGATCTGCGGATGTATGTTTTCCGGCAAAACCGAAGAGCTCATCCGCCGCGTGCGCACCGCGCTGATTGCAAAACAAAAAGTGCAGCTGTTTAACTCCAAGATAGACACCCGCTACGGCATAGACAGCATCACCAGCCACAACCAAAACAAAGTGGCGGCCACGTGCGTCAAAAAGTCGGAAGAAATCCTGCCGCTGATAGAAAAGGACACGCAGGTCGTGGCTATTGACGAAGTCAATTTTTTTGACGCCGGCATCGTGGACGTGTGCGACAAGCTGGCCAAAGCCGGCAAGCGCGTCATTGTGGCCGGGCTGGACACCGACTACCGCGCCGAACCTTTTGAGGTAACCGCCGCCCTTCTGGCCAAGGCCGAATACGTAACCAAAAATCTGGCCGTATGCACCAAATGCGGCAACCCCGCGAGTTTCACCCAGCGCATCAGCAAAGACAAAAAACGCATTGTGGTAGGCACGACGGACGCTTACCAGGCCCGCTGCCGCCGCTGTTATAAAAAGCCGCGCAAATAGCCGTTTTGGGCGGACTCCGGCGGTTTTACCGCACCCGTCCGCACCTACACTAAGACACACAAGGAGAAATTATGTCCCGCATTTATCCCTATGCCGGTTTTTGGCGGCGCGCCATCGCATTCCTGGCCGACACGCTTTTAGCCGCCGTCCCGCCCGCCGTTATCTGCCTGCCGCTGATGTTCTGGCAGGGCCTGGCCATGAGCCGCGCCGAAGGCACGGACGCGGCAGGCGTGCATTTGGCGGCCCTCGTCATCATCTACCTGCTGTGGCAGGTGCTGGCGATTATCTCTTTCTGGCTGTATTTTGCTTGGCAGGAAAGCGGCCCGCGCCAGGCTACGTTCGGCAAGCGGATGATGAAGATTAAAGTCGCCGGTCCGGACGGCGGACGGATTGGCTTCGGCCGCGCGAGCGGACGCACTTTTGCCAAATGGATTTCGTATTTCACCCTGTATGTGGGTTTTATGATGGCCGGCACCACCCGCCAGAAACGCGCCCTGCACGATTATATCGCGCAGACCTATGTGGTGCGTACGGATTTTGAACCCGGCGGCGAACTGCCCTCCCTGCCCTCCCGCCCGTGGCTGTTGGCCGGGCTGACGGTGCTTCTTTTAGGATTATTTGCGGTTGGGCTGTTTGCCGGATGGGCTTCTGAACAAACGTCCGGCATGGCCGGCAAAGCCGCGGCCGAACTGCAGGCGCTGGCCGGGGATAAAGACTTCCCGCAAGAGCCGGTGGAAGCGGACGGCATTGTTTATTTTCGCTTGAACGACGGCCTGTACGCCGAGTTTACGGGCGCGGAGAATGAAGGCGACTATACGCTTTTCCTCTCAGACGGCGCAGACGGCAAAGTATGCTGTCTGGCCGCGCCGGACGAAGGCGACTGCACCCGTACCGGGTTTTCCCCCTGCGAGTAAACTGCGCCGGGCGGCTTATCCGGCCGCAGCCGCCGCAATACAATAAAGGAGAAAAGTATGACCAAATCCCCCTATGCCGGTTTCTGGCGGCGCACCGCCGCGTTTGCGATAGACTGTATTTTGCTGTCCGTTCCCGCCACGCTCATCTGCCTGCCGCTTCTGCTTTTAAGTCTGGGCGCGCTGGCGCAAGTGCCCAACTCGGAAGATTTGGCCGCCGCCAGTTTGGTGGGCTGGCTGTTCTTATGGAACATACTGGCCGCCGTTTCTTTCTGGCTGTATTTTGCTTGGCAGGAGAGCGGCCCGCGCCAGGCTACGTTCGGCAAACGCCTCTTGGGAATTAAAGTGGTGGGCTCCGACGGCGGACGCATCGGTTTCGGCCGCGCGACGGGCCGCGTATGCTCCAAATTTTTGTCCTACGCGCTGGCGTACCTCGGCTTTATTATGGCCGCATGCACCAACCGCAAACGCGCCCTGCACGATTATATCGCGGAAACGTACGTCGTCCGCGCGGATTTCAGCGCGGGGGACGATCTGCCCGACACCCCCAAACATTTGGTATGGCTGGCCGTTCTGACGGCGCTGGCGGCGCTGCTGTTTACCTTCGGTATGATTTCCACCATAATAAACGCCGAAGCCACGGCGGAACCCGAACTCTCCGGCCGGGCTTCCGTGCGGCTTCTGCAGCTGGCTTCGCAGCGCAGTTTACTGGCTCAGCCGCTGGAAGAAAACGGCTTTACGTTCCACCGCAACATGGACGGATACCGCGCCATACGCAATACGGAAGCAGGCTACGCCCTCTACCTGCCGCCGGGCGGGAACAAAGTCTGCTGCGAGGAACTCTCCGGCAATTCCTGCACATTCACCGGCATAGAAGCCTGCTACTAAATTTAACAAACCGACATCCCCGGGCTGATACAGGCCCGGGGATTTTTTATGTACAGTCAAACAGGAAAATCTAAAAAGGATGAAAGCCAAACGCCGCGCGCGGGCCGGGCTGACCGCCTCACTCAAACACAAAACGCGCATACGCGGCCGGCAAACAGGGTTTATCCCATAAAAATACCGGGAACGAAAAACCTTTCGTTCCCGGTGCCTGAAACGGTTGTCGTAACCGCCGCGCTTAAAAACTCCAGTGCGGCGTAAAGGAATCCCCTTTCAAGTCCGCCAGCAAGTGCGGCGCACTGCCGTCCATATCCATCAAATACAGCTGGCGTTTGCCGTTGCGCGTGGTCGTAAACGCGATAAAGCGGCCGTCGGGGGACCAGGTCGGGTCCTCGTTAGAGCCCGCGTCCGTGGTCAGGCGGCGGATCTGCGTGCCCGTCAAGTCCACCAGAAAAATGTCCATCGGATGATACGGCGACTCGCGCCCCGTAAACACAATCCACTCCCCGGTGGGGGACCACTGCGGGCTGTCGGACCAGTTAAACGTTTTTGTCAGCGGGCGGGTGTCTCCGGTGGCGAGTTCCATCACGTAAATCTGCGGGTTGCCCGCGCGGTTGGATACAAACGTAATATATTTTCCGTCCGGCGAATAAGAAGGCGAGCCGTCCACGGAAGCTTTATTGGTGATGCGCGTTTTTTCGTGCGTTTCCAAATTGTAAATGTAAATGCTGGGGTTCACGCCGCCTGAGCTGGTAAACGCAAGCGCTTTCCCGTCGGGGGAAACGCCGCCGATCAGGCTCAGCCCGCCGCGGATGATAATGGGCGCGATTTTGCCCGCGCGCAAATCAATGGCGAAAATATCCGGGTTTTTATATTTGTACGTCGTGTAAAAAATGCGTCCGTCTTTAGACCAGCGCGGCAGAATGGCGATGCTGCGGTCGTTAGTCAGTTTTTGCAGGTTTTCACCGTCGTAATCCACCACGTAGATTTCTTTATGGCGCGTGGAATTGTTGGAAAACGCAATTTTCGTATCCGCGATGCCGCGCTTACCCGTCAGCGCCGACACAATCTGGTCCGACGCGATATGCGCCAGCCGCCGCAGGCTGCTTTCGGTGCCTTTAAACGCTTTGGCAAACACGGGGGAGCGGGTGGAAATATCGTACACGTAAATTTTAATGGTGTAATAGGGGGCGGCGTAGCTGATGTCGCCCGCCAGCAGGTAGCTGGCGCGCGCCTTGCCCCACTGGGTCAGCGACTGGCTGAGATTTTGCGGGTCAAACGCCGGGCCGTCTTCGGTTACGTCAAAATACCGCGCAAACAGCAAATCCGCGCGCATCACGTCGTGCACCTGCACGGCGGCGGCCTGGGCTTTGTCGTCCGTATAGCGGAAAGCCGGCATACCGATGGCCGGCAGCCGTTTATTGCCTACGGAAGTAATACCGATGTACACGTCCGTCTTGGGCTGCGCGGCGTGCAAAACGGCGCAGGAAAAAAAGAATGCGGCAACAATAAAGGTGTAAGAAAACAGTTTTTTCATGAACGGATAACCCGCGCCCCAACCGGCGCGTTATTTGATTTTGGCCAGCTCGGCCTTGGCCTGTTTGGCTTCGGGTGAGGACGGAAATTCCTGCACCACGGAGGACAAATAGCGTTTGGCCTCGTCGGTCTTGCCCAGCGGCACGATGCTCAGGGCGTATTTCAGGCGCGCGGCAGGAATGGATTTGCTTTTCGGAAATTTTTGCAGCACGGTGGCGTACGCCACGGCGGCCGGTTTGGTCTGGCCGGCGGCCACGTACGCGTCGCCCATATACATATAGGCTTGTTCCGCGTTTTCGCTGTCCGGGTATTTCGTTACGTAAAGTTTAAAGCCCATGGCGGCGGATTCGTAGGCGCCTTTGTCAAGATGGCTTTTGGATTCGGCAAACAAATCGGAAGGCAGCAAGGCGGCCGGCTGCGCGGCGGACGCGGAAGACGCGCCGGCGGCGGGACGGACGGATGCGGTTAAATCATCCAGTTTAGCGGACAGACTGGAAATCTGCGAGTCCACCTGCGACAGGTTTTCGTTGGAAACGGACAGGTTGCGGTTGAGCTCTTCCATCTTGCTGGCAAGCTCGGCCTGGTTGGACTGCATCTGCACAATCGTGGAATTTAATTCTTTAAGCTGCAGTTTAAGCGTGCTCATATCGCGCTCGCTTGCGATGCAGCCGGACAATAAGAAGCCCGAACCTGCCATAAAAAGTAGTTTGGTAACGTTTTTCATTTGGGTTCGGGCTCCTTATAACAAAACAATCAATTAGTTGACTTTCAGCAAGGTGTCAGCTCTGCGGTTTTTGGCCCAGCAGGACTGGGTGGCTTCGTAGCAAACCGGTTTTTCTTCACCGTAAGAAACGGTGGTGATGTTGGCGGCCGGGATGCCGAGGCGCACGTAGTAAGCCTTTACTTCGTCAGCTCTTTTCTGGCCCAGCGCAATGTTGTAAGCGATGGTGCCTCTGTCGTCGCAGTTGCCTTCTACGGTTACTTTGTAGGAAGCAACGGCGCCGGCGGATTTAATGGCCTGGGCGTTGGCTTCCACGATTTTGCGGGCGTCAGCGGACAGGCTGTATTTGTCCAAAGCAAAATGCACAATGCCCAGCGCCACTTCTTGGGCGGGCACTTCTTCCACGACCGTGGTTTCTTCCAACACCATTTCGGTGCCGGTACCGGCGGTCAGGTCGGCGTTGGCGTCATCTTTCACGTTCTTTTTGCAGGCGGTCAAGCCGGCGGCCAAGGCCAAAACCAAGACTACTCTGAGTAAGTTTTTCATGTCTTTCTCCGTTATAGATTTTTTTACTTCTACACATAAATCATAGCAGACTTTGCACCCCCGGGTCAATGCATATCCCCCCGTATCCGCCTTCCTTAATGTGTATTTTTATTTAATCGGTTTTGCCGCTTTCGGGCAACGTAAATTTTATATTAGAAAAGCCCCGCTTGCGGCGGGGCTTGAATAAATACGGACGTCAACAATCAAAACGGTACCAATGTTCACCCGGGGGAGGAGAGCTCAGGTCCACTCCTTCCAGACAAGCATCCTCCGCAACCAGGTCAATCTTAACACAGTAAATCCCGACCTTTTTTAACATCCACGAATTGGGCCCGACGTTTCTGTTCAGATCCGGAATAGCCCATATGTCATATATATAATATCCGGGGGTAATTTGCGGGCAGTCTTCTCCGAGTTTACAGTCAGTGTAGGCTTGAGGGATGGAATAATCACCGCATTTTATATTGGCCTGATACGTTGCAAAGTCAATCATACCCACACAGTTGGATGTGTCATATACGGTTTGAATGCGCGCCTCAAATTCAAACTCTTTCCACTCTTTCGCGACAATACATTTTTTCTGAGCCGCAGCAGTACAAGTGCTCTGTCTGCGATAGGTGCAGGCATCATAATCCCACGTATACCTGATACTGCCCGTTTGGCCGGAGGGACATGTTTCGGTATACGTTTCCTGCCCGTTATGGGTGGGTTCGCACCTGGAGACCTCTCCGGGGTTGCCGCAGACCAGATACACTTCTTCCGCTTTCTTGAGTTTTACCTTCTGCCAAGATACCTGCG
>ENA-OPIO01000303-OPIO01000303.1-human-gut-metagenome-genome-assembly--contig:-NODE-303-length-18182-cov-5.175760_pt1 | contig 18182 bp, 15 predicted proteins | sample MGYA00241395_ERZ501636 | MGnify/ENA primary metagenome ERZ501636 (study PRJEB25962, sample SAMEA2042198) | human gut metagenome | biome: human gut; feature: human-associated habitat; material: faeces... | reverse complement strand
CGGAATGTGCGAAGCTGAATAAAGATTACCCGTTATGTTCTGCCTTAATGGCGCGTGCGGACTACCGGAGCGGCGCGGAATGTGCAGGGGAACCGGAAGAGAAACAATGTACGGGCTCTTCTACGCAGTCGTGCGGGTGTAACAACGGCGGAACACAAACGCGTACGTGCGATACGTCCACGGGCACGTGGAGCGGGTGGAGCGCGTGCAGTATCAGCGATGCGTGCGAATGCACGGGAACGAAGCCGGAAGAAAGCCAGACGTGCAACGACTGCGGCACACAGACTCGTAGTGTAACGTGTGATACTGCAACCGGCCAATGGAAAACGGGAAATTGGAATACATGCAGCAAGACGGAAGCGGAGTGTGCGATAGTGCCGACCTGTTTCAACGGCGCAACCCGGGGCAGCCAAACGTGTAATATATGCGGGACGCAGACCACGGAAAAATGCGTGGACGGAACCTGGATTACCGAGGCAGGGGAATGCAGTAAAACGGTTGCACAGTGTCTTTCCCTTTGCAGTGAGGGGGCCACACGTCAAATTGAGGAACAATACGATTGTGGCACGAGAAAAATTACGCAAGAATGTAAAAATGGAAAATGGGAGACCAAATTCTTCGGTGCAAAAACGTTAAAAGAAGGCGCTGAATGCTGGACGGGTGATGCCCGCGACTGGGGCGGATATACCTGCACGGGGCCGACCCAATGTCTTCAGACGAAGAAACCTAGTCAGGATTTGGTAGTTGATTCCGGGATTAACGATGGATTGGGCAGCGGCAGTTCTACCTCTAACCAGACTTGCAACAGCGGCCAGACATGTAAAAACTGCAAATGGGAAAAGCGTCCTTGCGGCTCCAGCGGCTCCAGCGGCGGCGGTGGCGGCGGCGGAGGTGGTGGAGGTGGCGGCGGCGGTTGCACTTCTTATATGATGCGCGCTGTCAACTTTGATGCGGGTTCTCAATATACCTGGTGCAACGTTTCAGTAATGGACTGCGGCGGCGGTGACGTGACGTACGGAAACGTGAGCTGTATTTAATAAAATTCTGTTCGTGTCATTCCTCCCCCGGATTGTTGCGGGGGAGGATTTTTGGATATATCGGGCGGCGGCGTTTTCCTTGCCTGGCTTTAGCGGGTTTTTCGGCGGCGGTACGCGGCCGTTCTTTTAAACCGCCGGTTTGACAGTAAAAAGGAGGGACTTTTATGGAGTCCCTCCTTCTTACTAATCCGATTTCCGCCTTGACAAGCGGGGTTTTGTCTGGTAGCCTTTGATTATAGTATACTTAAAGTATAATTCCATACAGTAACAAACTGAAGGGGGAGACGTATGAGCGAAGTGATTTTGACGGATGCTAATTTTGAAGAAGAAGTGTTGAAACATAAAGGCCCGGTGATGGTGGATTTTTGGGCGACCTGGTGCGGCCCGTGCCGTATGTTGGGCCCCGTGGTGGAAGAACTGGCCAAAGAATACGCCGGCAAAGTGAAAGTGTGCAAATTAAACACCGACGACGGCGCCGATACCAGCTCCAAATACCGCATCACCTCCATTCCCACTATTATTTTCTTTAAGGACGGCGAAGTCGCCGGACAGACGGTGGGATTGCAATCCAAGGCGGCTTTGCAGGAAAAACTTAACGCCTTGCTGTAAGGTGTGTTTATGAAAAAAATATTTATATGGAGTTTTGCACTTGCCCTGCTGGCGGGCGGTGTGTTTTCGCTGGCGGCGCAAGATTGCACCGGCGGCGTGTGCACCGTTGCCGGCGGTAAAACCGTTTCGGGCGGGGATTCTTCCTCCCTCCCGGTTTTAACCAGCCAGTCCTATGCGTCCATGAAAAAGGACCAGGTGTTTGTTGTTATGTTTTCGGCGGCGTATTGCCGCCCGTGCCGCGAGGCCAAACAGCAGATGTTCCCCGAGCTGATGAACAAATACGCCAAGTACGGCAACGTGCACTTTTTCACGCTGGATGTGGAGAAAGACGTAGCCGGCCCCGGCGGCGTGTTTTTAAAAGACGCCTGGGCGGTTTCCGCACTGCCGACGTTTGTCGTGGTGTATAACGATTCCGTTATGCTGTCCCTCAGAGGGTATTCGGCCGATTCCAGAGCCGCGACCCAGCAGGCCATTGAAAATAAAATTAACGCTTTAAGATAGCCGTTTCCTCCCGCTCCCTTTCCGGGAGCGGGAGAGATTATCCGTCCCGCCCGCTGCCCGTATGAAAAATTTTTCACCCCAGCTGTTTTTAATTGACGCCCACGGCTTCCTGCACCGCAACTATCACGCGCTGCCGAAACTGACGACTTCGTCCGGCCAGGAAGTGGGGGCGCTGTACGGTTTTTTAAGATGGCTGATTAAAATGCTGCGCGAGCAAAACCCCGCTTACGTGGCGGTGTGTTTTGATTCTCCCGGCGGCTGCGCGCGGCGCAAGGCGCTGCTGCCCACGTATAAAGCCAACCGCAAAAAACCGGATGACGCGCTGGTCAGCCAGTTAAATTTGGCGCGCGGGCTGGTGCACGAACTGGGGCTTGCGGTGGTGGCGCAAAGCGGCATTGAAGCCGACGATTTAATGGCTTTTTTAGCCATCGGCGCGGCCAAGGAGCAGGTGCCCAGCGTGCTGGTTACGTCGGATAAAGACGTGTACCAGTTTCTAAACGATTTTATTCATATTTGGCCCGCCGGCGGCAAGGACGGCTTTAAAGGGCCGGAAGCCGCCAAGGAAAAGTTCGGCGTGGATGTGCCGTTCCTGCCGGATTATTTTTCCATTGTGGGCGACGCGTCGGACAATATCCCCGGCATTATGGGCGTAGGCCCCAAAAGCGCGGTGGATTTAATCAACAAATTCGGCCATTTGGAAGACATCATCCGCGCCGCGCAGAACGACAACCCCGATTTAAAACCCGCACTGGCCAAAAAAATTCTGACCCACGAAGGCGAAGCGCTGCTCTCCAAGCAGCTCGTGGTGCTGGACCCGGATTTGAATATCCCTTTTCACTTAAACGATTACCGCGTGCGCACGCCGGATAAAGAAAAACTCGGCGCGCTGTTTGAACGGTACGAATTTAAAAACCTGTTGGATTTTCTGCAGGCTCCGCGTCCTTCCGTGCCGGTGATTTTGTCTTCGGTCCAAACGGAACTGCCGGTGGCGGACGTGTTAAAACGCGCGGAAGCCGGCGGAAAAATTTTCATACACGCGCAGGACGAACTGGCGGTGCTGGGCTTAAATGAAACCGAAGCCGCCGTGGTGCCCGTGGCGGAACTTCAGCCGTGGGAACTGGACGCGCTTAAAAAACTGGTGGAAAACGACGCGGTGGAAAAAATCGGCTACGATTTAAAACTGACGCTTCGCGAGCTGGACATCAACGTGCGCGGGCAGTTTATTACGTGTTTTGACGGCCGCCTGGCGCGCTACCTGCTGGACCCGTCCGGCGATTTGAGTTTTTCGGGCGCATGCTCGGAGTATTTTTCGGCCACCGTCAGCGAAGAGGATTCCCGCGCGCTGATGGCGGAGTACAACCGTTTTATCTGGAAGATGAAAGACCTGCTGACGCAAAAACTCAAAGAGAGCGGCCAGTACGATTTGTACCGCACGCTGGAGCTGCCGCTGATGATGGTGCTGTCGGATATGGAATTTGCGGGCTTTCGGGTGGACCCGGGCTGGCTGGAAAGTTTCAAGGCGCTCTTGGAGCAGGAAATCGCCCGTTTGCAAAAAGATATTGACGCCCGCGCGGGCTACGCCGTCAACATCAACTCCACCAAACAGCTCGGCACCCTTTTATTTGAAGAAATGAAAATTCCGCCCGTCAAAAAAACCAAAACCGGTTATTCCACGGACGAAGAGGTGCTGGAACAGATTGCACAGACGCATCCCGTCGCGCGCGCCATTTTGGAATACCGTTCCAACAATAAATTAAAATCCGCCTATGTGGACAATCTGCTTTTAATGGCCGACGAGAACGACAAAGTCCACTCGTACCTGGACCAGACCGGCACCGTTACGGGCCGCCTCTCCAGCTCCAGCCCGAACCTGCAGAACATTCCCGTCCGCACCGAAAAAGGCCGCCTGCTGCGCAAAGCTTTCTGCGCCGCGCCGGGGAATGTGCTTTTAAGCGTGGACTATTCGCAGATTGATTTGCGCGTGCTTGCGCACGAAAGCCAGGACCCGGTGCTCGTCCAGTCGTTTTTAGACGGGGGGGACATCCACACGCAGACCGCCGCGCAGATTTTCGGCGTGATGCCGCTGATGGTAAGCGAGCAAATGCGCTCTAGTGCAAAAGCAATTAATTTTGGTATCATTTATGGGCAGGGCCCGATGGGGCTCTCCCAGTCGCTTGGCATTTCCATGCGTGAAGCAAAAGAATATATCGACAATTATTTCAAAAATTACCGCGTCGTGCGCGAGTGGATTGATAAAAATATTGCCGCCGCCCGCCAAAACGGATATGTAAAAACGATGCTGGGGCATGTGCGCTATCTGCCGGAATTTAATATGGGTGTAGGTTCCATGTCTTCTTTTGCCCAGCGTGCGGCCATCAACACCATCGTGCAGGGCGGTTCGGCCGATATCATCAAAAAAGCGATGATTGACGTATTTGAGGACTACCGCGGCACCGCCGTACAAATGACGATGCAGGTGCACGACGAACTGATTTTTGAGCTTCCGCAGGACCGTTTGGGCGAAACGGCCGCCCGCATTAAAGAACTGATGCAGAACGCCGTGCGCCTGCGGGTGCCGCTTTTGGCCAGCGCCAAAGCCGGCAAGAACTGGTATGAGCTGGAAAAACTGCCTTTATGATTCTACGCGCTAAAGATAAGCTTGTGGTGGGTCTTACCGGAAGTATTTTAAGCGGCAAGAGTACGGCGCTGTCGTATTTTGCCAGGTACGGAGCCGGAACGGTATCCGCCGATGAACTGGTGCGGGAACTGTACCAAACCCCGGCCGTGCGCAAAAAACTGCTGACGTGGTTCGGTTCCGCCGAACCGGCCGAAGTGGCCCGGCGTGTGTTTGCTGACGAAGAAGGCCGCCGCAGGCTGGAAGCCTGCCTGCACCCCAAAGTGTTGGCCCTTGCGGCCAAACGGGTGAAAAGCTGTGCAAACACCGTAGTGGTGGTGGAAGTGCCTTTGCTGTTTGAAGCCGGGTGGGATAGATTGACAGATTTGAACGTCGTGGTGCTGGGGAACCGGCGCACGCTTGCAAAACGCCTCCGGGCCAGGGGTATTACCTGCGCCGAATACAAACGGCGTTTGGAAACACAGCTGCCGGAAAAAGAAAAAGCCCTCCGGGCCGACATTATCCTCGCCAACCGGGGAGACAAAACCGATTTGGGGTTAAAAGTAAAGCGCCTTTGCCGGGCGTTTGAATATATTTACGGAGCCAAGTAAGGAGTTACAATGGAAGAAATCACCTCGCAGGAAAAAACCGCTAAACCTGCCAAAGAAGCCAAGCCGGCCAAAACGGCCGCCGCGGCACCCGCCGCCGAAGAAGCAAAAACCCAAAAACCCGCCCGCATGGTCCGCCCCGGGCAGAAGCCGGCGTCCGCCGCTTTGCAGCCCGTCCCGGCGCGTCCCAACGGCGCCAAGCCGATGGACGCCCGCGCGCTCAACAAGCTGAGCATGCCGGAACTGACCAAGCTGGCCATCAATTACAATTTAGAAGACATTTCCAGCCTGCGCAAGCAGGAACTCATCGGACGCATTATCGCCGTGCAGGCCAAGCAAAACGGCTCCGTCTACGGCGGGGGCGTGCTGGAAATCCTGCCCGACGGCTTTGGCTTTTTGCGCTCGGAAGAGAACAATTACCTGGCCGGGGCCGAAGACATTTACGTTTCTCCTTCTCAGATTAAACGCTTTGGGCTTCGCAAAGGGGATACGATTGAAGGCTTAATCCGCCCGCCCAAAGACAACGAACGTTTTTTCGCGATGCTCCAAGTGCAAAAAGTAAACGGTTTGGATTCCGACAAAGTATACAACCGCCCGCTTTTTGAAAACCTCACCCCGCTTCACCCCAACGAACGTTTTACGCTGGAAATTGACAAATCCTCGCTTACCCAGCGCGTGATTGATTTGATAGCGCCCATCGGCAAAGGCCAGCGCGCGCTGATCGTCGCGCCGCCCAAAAGCGGTAAAACGATGATTTTGCAGGCCATCGCCCATTCCATCGCCGAAAACCACAAAGACGCGGTGCTCATGGTGCTGTTGATTGACGAACGCCCCGAAGAAGTAACGGATATGAGCCGCAGCGTAAAAGGCGAAGTGGTGGCTTCTACGTTTGACGAACCGGCGGACCGCCACGTTCAGGTGGCCGAAATGGTGCTGGAAAAAGCCAAACGCATGGCCGAACAGGGCAAAGACGTGGTGATTTTGCTGGATTCCATCACCCGCCTGGCCCGCGCGTACAACACGGTGGCCCCGTCGTCCGGCCGCGTGTTGACGGGCGGTTTGGAAGCGACGTCTTTGCAAAAACCCAAACGCTTTTTGGGCGCGGCGCGCAACATTGAGGAAGGCGGTTCGTTAACCATTATCGCCACCGCCATGATTGACACCGGCAGCCGCATGGACGAAGTGATTTTTGAAGAGTTCAAAGGTACGGGCAACAGCGAACTGTGCCTGGACCGCAAACTTTCCGAACGGCGCATTTTCCCGGCGGTGGACATCAACCGCAGCTCCACGCGCAAGGAAAACCTGCTGCTCTCGGAAGACGAACTGAACAAAGTCTGGATTATGCGCAAAGTGCTCGCGCCGTTAAGCTCGGTGGACGCGATGACGCTTTTGCTGGAGAAACTGTCCTCCACCAAGTCCAATAAAGACTTTTTCAAGCAGATGGAAGTAAACGCCTTCTAGCTTGGGCGGGGAAAAGAATTTGCTTTCCCAAACCCCGCGATATATGGTAAAATAAACTATAAGATTTTTAAAGGAAGACTAAAATGAAAGAGAAAATACACCCGACTTACGAATTCGTAGAAGCCGTCTGCGCCTGCGGTAACAAATTTATGACCCGCTCCACGGCCAAAACTTTAAAGCTTGACATCTGCTCCGCCTGCCACCCTTTCTTTACCGGCAAACAGAAACTGTTGGACACCGAAGGTATGGTGGAAAAATTCAACAAACGCTTTGCGAAAACCGAAGGTAAAACCTTGGTCCGCAAACCGAAAACCGAAGTAAAAGCCAAGGCCAAGCTCGTCAAAAAGCCGGCCGTGGCCAAAAAAGCCGCCGCTGTTAAAAAACCGGCCAAAAAAGCTGCCCCCAAGGCCGAAACCGGCGCGGAAGCCAAATAGCAACGATTCTTTAAAAGAGCAGACTGTCCGAAAGGGGGTCTGCTCTTTTTCTTTGTAGGGCCGAAGGCCGGATATTCCCCGTCAGTAAGGATTTTTTATGGATACCTCCAAATACGTAACCGAATTTAAACAGCTGGAAGAAGAACTCGCTTCCGGCAATCTCAGCGGGCAGGATTTGGCCGTAAAAGCCAAACGCCACGCGTTTTTAAAGCCCATTATTGAGAAGGAGCAGGAAATCGCTTCCGCCGAAAAGGCCATCGCGGACGACCGCGCCATGATTGAAGCCGGCGAAGACAAAGAACTCGTCAAAATGGCGGCCGAAGAGCTGGCGGAGCTGGAGGCCAAACTGCCGGACCTGCAAAAGGAACTGCGCATTCTCGTCATTCCGCCGGACCCGAACGACTCCAAAAACATTTACCTGGAAATCCGCCCCGGCGCGGGCGGGGACGAATCCGCGCTGTTTGCGGCGGAACTCCTGCGCGTATACCAGCATTTTGCGCAGACCAAAGGCTGGGCCACCGAAATTTTGGAATTTACGCCCACCGGTTTAAAAGGCTGCAAATACGTCAGTATGTTTATCAAGGGCGAGGGCGCATACTCCTGGCTTCGCAACGAAGCGGGCACGCACCGCGTGCAGCGCGTGCCAGACACCGAAACAGCGGGCCGCGTGCATACGTCCACGGTTACGGTGGCGATTATGCCGGAAGCCGAAGAAATTGACATTGAAATCCGCCCCGAAGATTTGGAAATGGAAACCTGCCGTTCCGGCGGCGCGGGCGGCCAGAACGTAAACAAGGTGGAAACCGCCGTGCGCATTATCCATAAGCCTACGGGCATTGTCGTATCCTGCCGCGAAGAGCGCCACCAGGGCAAAAACCGCGAAAAAGCCATGGCCATGCTGCGCGCCAAGCTTTACCAGATTGAAGAAGAAAAACGCAATAAAGAAATTTACGACGAACGCAAAGCGCAGGTGGGCACGGGGGACCGCTCGGAAAAAATCCGCACGTATAACTTTCCGCAAAGCCGCGTAACCGACCACCGCACGGACAAATCTTACCATAACCTGATGGAAATTATGGAAGGCAACATTGAGCCTATTTTGGAAGATTTGCGCGCGTTTCGCGTGGAGCAGAAACTCAAAAATCTGCAAATCTGATTGCCGCTTGTTTTGCTTGCGCCGGGCGGCCGAAGGGGGTTGCCCGGCGTTTTTTATAAGGAGAAAATATGCCTTGCGCCGCCCAACTTTTGCAATCCGCCGTAACCCGTCTGCAATCCGCCGGCTCGGACGAGCCGCAGGCCAACGCCGAGTGGCTGCTGGCTTGCGCGTTAAACGTCAGCCGTACGTGGGTGCTGGCGAATGCCTCGCGTGAAATTTCACCCGAAGACGAAGCTGTTTTTAACCGTATGCTTACCCGCAAGGAAGCGGGGGAGCCGCTTTCGCACATTGTGGGTTTTCAGCCTTTCTGCGGGCTGGATATCCGGGTTACGCCGGACGTGCTCACGCCGCGCCCGGAAACGGAGGAACTGGCGGAGCTGGCCGCGGCGGCGTTTGACCGCAGGGGGCGGTACGAATTTTTGGATATGTGCACCGGAAGCGGATGTATTGCGCTGGCGCTGGCGAATAAATTTCCGCAGGCGCGCGTGCTGGCGGCGGACGTGTCCGAAGCCGCTTTGCGCGTGGCGCAGGAAAACGCCCGCATCCACCGGCTGACCGAGCGCATCCAGTTTCTGCAAAGCGATTTGTGGGAAAACGTGATGGGGACGTTTGATTTAATTATTTCCAATCCGCCCTATATCCCGACGGCGGACTTGGCGGGCCTGACGCGCGAAGTAAAGCACGAGCCGCGCCTGGCGTTAGACGGCGGGGAAGACGGCTATAATATCACCCGCCCGCTCTGCCAGGCGGCGGCGGGGTATTTAAAACCCGGCGGCCTCTTGGCGTTGGAGCTGTGCAAAGGCCAGGCCTGGCCGCTTGCGCGGGGACTGGAAGAAATCGGGTGGAAGGCTGAAGTAAAAAAAGATATATTTAACATAGAGCGGTTTGTACTCGCCCGCAAAATTTAACCTTTTTATCTCAGGAGAATTTATGGACAGATTTATTATCCGCGGCGGAAAAAAATTGAACGGTTCCGTGCATACAAGCGGCAGTAAAAACGCCGCGCTTCCCATTCTGGTGGCTACGCTGTTGACGGACGAACCGTGCGTCTTGCACCGCGTGCCCAATTTGCGCGACGTACGCACCACGCTTAAAATTTTGGAGTATTTGGGCAAAAAAATTGAATACAAGAATAACACCGTTACCGTTACGGCGGACGGGGTGCTAAAAAACACGCTGCCGTATGAGCTCGTCAAGCAAATGCGCGCGAGTTTTTGGGTGGCCGGGCCGCTGCTGGCGCGTTTTAAAGTGGCTGAAATTCCGCTGCCCGGCGGGTGCGCCATCGGCGTGCGCCCGGTGGATATTCACTTAAAAGGATTTGAAAAGCTGGGCGCGGAATGCGAAATGAAAGCGGGCAACGTGATTCTGCGCGCCAAGGAGCTGGTGCCGGCGAAAATCGTGCTGCGTTTTCCCAGCGTGGGCGCGACGCAGAACCTGTTGATGTGCGCGTGCCTGATTCCGGGCGAGACGGTGTTGGAAAACGTCGCCAAAGAGCCGGAAGTGGACGATTTAATCGTTTTCTTAAATAAAATGGGGGCGGACATCCGCGTGGGCGACAAGGGCCAGCTGGTTGTGCGCGGAAAAACCGCCTTGCACGGCGCGGAACACGCCGTGGTGGCGGACCGCATTGAAAGCGGTTCGTATATGCTGGCGGCGGCCGCTACGCGCGGGGACGTAACCGTGGACGGATGCGTGCCGGAACACAATTCCATTTTAATTGAAGCGCTGCAGGAGGCCGGATTTACGCTGGACGTTACGCCGGACTCCGTGCATGTGCACGCCTATGACGGGGAGATTAAGCCCGTGCGCGTGCGCACCGCGCCGTACCCCGGATTTGCGACGGATTTGCAGGCCCCGTGGATGACGCTGATGACGCTATGCGGCGGTACGGCGGAAGTGGATGAAGATATTTTTGAAAACCGCTTTATGCACGCGCCGGAACTGGTGCGTATGGGCGCGGAGATCGTAACGGAAAAAAGCGTGGCGCGCATTACGGGCGTAAAAACGCTGTGCGCGGCGCATGTGCAGGCGTCCGACCTGCGCGGAGGAATGGCGCTGGTCATCGCCGGGCTGTGCGCGGCGGGCGAAACGGAAGTGGAGCGCGTCTATCACATAGACCGCGGCTACGAAGATTTAGAACAAAAACTAACCGCGCTGGGGGCGGATATCCGCCGGTATAACCCCGATAAATAATGAGTTTTGACATCGTTTTTAATTACATCCTTAAACGGTCCGGCGTCGGCTGCGGCGCGGGCCCGGAAGGCTTCCGCGCTCTGCTGGAAAGGCTGGGCAATCCCCAAAACCGCTTTAAAATCATTCACGTGGCGGGCACCAACGGCAAAGGCTCCGTCTGCACCATGACGGCGCGCGCGCTGGCGTGTGCGGGGTACAAAACCGGGCTTTTCGTGTCGCCGCATTTGGTGTCTGCCGTGGAGCGCATTCAAATTAACGGCGCGCCCGTTTCCAAACAGGCTTTTTCAAACGCCGCGCTGGCGGTGTTTCAGGAAGAGGAAGAAGAACTCAATTTTTTTGAAATTTTAACCGCCGCCGCCCTGGTGCATTTCGCGCGTCGCGGCGTGGAATACGCCGTGCTGGAAACCGGCCTCGGCGGCCGCAAAGACCCTACCAACATCTGCACGCCCGTGCTGAGCCTTATCACTTCCATCGGGCTGGACCATATGCAATACCTGGGCTCCAGCCTCGCGCAAATCGCGCGGGAAAAAGCCGGCATTATCAAACCCGGCGTGCCGGTTATCAGCGGCACGGTCAATCCCGCCGCGCGCGAAGTCATCCGAAAAACCGCCAAAGAAAAACGGGCGCCGCTTACGTTTGTCGGCGAGGGGGAACCCTTTTTTGAATACGCGTATGATTATGTAAATAACCAAACGGTCCTGCATACGCAGGACGGGCGGGAATGGCTGCTGCATGCGCTGGGCCGCCGCCAGACGATTAACGCGTGCGTTGCGTATCACGCGGCCAAACTGCTGGGCCTGCCGGATGCGGCGGTGAAAAAAGCGTTTGAAACGCTTAGCCTGCCCGGCCGGTTTGAAGTGGCCCGCGCGGGCAAAACCACGTTTATTTTAGACGGCGCGCATAACCCGCAGGCCGTGGAACTGCTGACGGAGTTTTGGCAAAAAACGCCTTTTACCCAGGATACCACCCTATTGTGCGGGTTTATGAAAGACAAAGATTATAAAAAAATGCTTGCGTTGCTGTGCCCGCATTTTAAAAATATCATCGTTACCGTTCCGCCTTCTCCGCGCGGGGCGGGAGAAGAAAGCATCCGCGCGGCCCTGCCCAAAAAGGCCCAAATTGTCTTTGAACCGGACTGGAAAAAAGCGCTTATGTTGGCTAAAAAGTATCCGCGCGTATTGTGTACGGGGTCCTTTTACCTGGCGGGCGCGGTGCGCGGAAAACTGCGTTTGTAAGCGCGGCGGCGCGGGCGGCGTTTTCCGTCAGAAAACGGGGTTGACAGTAGCGGGGGGATTGTGGTTAAATTTAATGTAAGCATTTTGAGGACGGGGAGCGACAATGGCGTTAGACAACAATCAATTTGACGGACACGGGGACATCGCCCAATTCCTGGAGAAATTCAAAGAGCAAACTTTTTCGGACTCCAATCCGCCCGAGGGCGCCTACGCCCCGCGCGAGGGCTCCGTTCCCGCCAAACCCGCCCAATACGAACGTTCGTTTGAAAAACTGGAGCAAAAAATCCGGGAACTGGAAGAACGTTTTGAAGCCTCCTCCACCCAAAACCAGATGATTCTTTCCGAGCTGGCGCGCACGCGCGAAGCGATGGAACGCCAAAAAGACAAAGACGCTTTTTTGGAACATCTCTCCCGCACCATCGCCAATTTAAAAGCCAGCGTGGAAAACCTTTCCCGCGCCCAGCAGGACCGCTCTTTCGCGTACCGCGAGCCCGACGTGCAGCGCAGTTTTGACCCCGTGCCGCCCGCGTTTAAAGCCGGCGACGCCGACCATACCGCCATCTACCATTACCAGACGGCCAATTTCCACTCCGCCCGGGACGAAAAAAACCGCGTGGACCGCGAAGAAAAAGAACGCATTATTTCCAGCCTGCGCCAGAAAGCCTCGCAGTTAAAAGCCGTCAACAGCGCGCTGGACCGCGAAATTAAAAAAGCGCAGCAGGAAAAAATGGAAGCGCTTAAAAAATCCGCCGAGCAGGCCAAAGAAATCCTCTCCCTGCGCGACCAGCTGACCGCCGCCGAAGAACGCTTTAAATCTTTTGATTTTGAAGGCCGCATCATTTCCATCAAACAGGAATACCAGCAGAAAGTTTCCAGCCTGGAAAACCAGCTGCAGGAAATCTCCGACACCTGTATGAAGCAGGTGGAAGAGATTGAATCCTTAAAGGCCGAAAATTTAAAACTCCACAAGGCGGCCGCCGAGAAGGAAGAAGCGCTGGCCCGCCTGGAAGCCAAAGAGCGCGAACTGCTCACGCTCAAAGCCGAAATGGCCGCCTTGCAGGAAAACAGCTCCAAAACCGCCAAAAAACAGCTGGCGGTATTCTCCGAACGCCTGCGCACGCTGGAAGGCCAGCGCGACGGACTGGCCGCCGAACTGGAGCAGGCCCAGGCCTCGCTGGAAGCCGTGCGCCGGGAAAAAGAAATGCTGGAACAGAACTTTAAAGAACTGCTTGAAAAAATCAATAATAACGACGCGGTGATTGAGCAGCTGAAACATAAAATTGAAGTGCTCGGCCAGCAGAACGAAGAACTTTCTCATCATAACGAAGCGCTGACGCACCACAACACCGCGCTCCAAAGCGCCAACGAAACGCTGACGCGCGAAAAAACCGAATTGACCGGGCAGACGCAGACGCTCAGCCGCGAGCGCGCGGTGCTGGCGGAGCGGGCGGAAACCCTGGGCCGCGAGAAGGCCGAACTGGCGGAACGCGCCGAATATTTAAACCGCGAAAAAGCGGAACTGGCCGAACGGACCCACGCGCTGACGCAGGAAAAAGAAGAACTGGCCGCGCGCGCCGAACACTTGGGCCGCGAGAAGGAATCGCTGGAACAGCATACCCGCCGGCTGGATTCGGATAAAGACGTATTATCCAAAAGCGTAGAAGCGCTTAACCGCGAAAAAGAAGCCCTGGAGCGCGAGAAAGAAACCATTTCCCTGGAGTCGGGCGAACTGAAAAAACGCGCCGAAGAACTGGAAAGCGAAACGAAAGCGCTGGCCAAAGAAAACCAGCAGCTGCGCAACCAAAGCGCGGTGCTTTTAGCCGCGCGCCTGGTGCAGGAAAAAGAACGCACCGCCAAAGAAGAAACCCTGCGCAAAGCCGCGGCTTCCCGCCCGGCCGGGCCTTCCGCCCAGGCGCATCAGCCGGCCTCCAAACCGGCGGAACCGGTAAACAAACCGGCCGCTCCGCAGGAAACGCTTTCCGCCCCGTCCGCCGAAAAAGAGCCCGTGGTTGCGCCGCAGGCGCCCCAAGCCGTCCGCCCGCAGGCCCCCGCCTCGCAAAAAGAGGAGCGGGTACCCCTTTCCGAAAAGCCTATGACGATGCAGGAAACGGTGAAATCCAAAGTGATGACCGAGGCCGATTTGCCCGAAATCAAAGTGGCCGACCCGATTCCCCAGCCGGAACCTCTCTTTGACGGCGAAGATTTCCTGGAAAAGACCGACAGTTTTATCGGACGTATGAAATGGTCCATTTTCCGGGAAGATAAATAACAAACCGCTATCCGGGCCTGATGCATGCGTCAGGCCCTTTACATAAGGAATAAGAAACGTATGTCATTGTTAAAAGTTGTCGTTTTATACGGCGGCAAGTCCACCGAACACGAAGTGTCCGTCCACAGCGCGCAAACCGTTTGCCGCATACTGGCGGATAAAAAGGACAAATACCAAATTTATCCCGTTTTTATCAGCAAAGAAGGCCGCTGGTTTTTGCAGGAATCCTGCGGGCCCCAAACGCCCGGGGATAAACCCATTACGCCCGTTCTGCGCGCGGACGCCACATTTGCGGCGCTGGACGGTTCATTCTGCGCAGCCGCGGATGCGGTATTCCCCGTACTGCACGGCACCAATTGCGAGGACGGCACCATGCAGGGCTTTTTAGAAACGTTAAACGTGCCGTATGTAGGCTGCGGCGTGCTTGCTTCGGCCATGGGGATGGATAAAGAAATTTCCAAGCTGGTCGCCCGCGAAGCCGGCGCGCCCGTGCTGCCCTGCCGCGTGGTTTCCAAGTTTCGCCCGTACGACAAAGCCGGGCTGGAACGCTGGGTGCTGGAACAGGGCCTGCCCGTGTTTGTAAAACCCGTGCGGCTGGGCTCTTCCGTCGGCGTGCGCAAGGTAAAAGAGCTGGGGGAACTGCACCGTGCGATTGATTTTGCGCTTGAGTTTGATACGGACGTGATGATTGAAAAAGGGGTGGACCGCGCGCGGGAAATTTTCTGCGCGATTTACGGGGACGAAAACAATTTGAAATCCTCCGCCTGCGGCGAACTGCGCACGGTGGCCGGCGAATTTTTTGATTACAACGCCAAGTACATTGTGGCCGGCGGCTGTGAAACCAAGGTTCCGGCGGACATCCCGGCGGAGGTTGCCGCGCATATGCGTCAGGACAGCGAAAACATTTTCCGCGCCCTTCGCGGCAGCGGCCTGGCGCGCGTGGACTTTTTGATGGATAAGGACGGAAAGTATTATTTTTCCGAGATAAACACCCTTCCCGGTATGAGCGAAACCAGCCTGTTTCCGCAGCTGTTTGAAGCGTGCGGGGAAGATTACGGCCTGATTTTGGAACGGCTGATAGACTTGGCGCGTGAGGTGCACGCGCGGAAGGCGGCGCTGTCGCTGTCCCGTTAATTATGCAAACATTGATTAAACGTTTTGTGGGGCTGAATATTTGGGTAAAGATTATTTTCTTCTTTTGCCTGTTCGGTTCGTTTGTCAACTTATTTCTGGTCCTGCGCGATATTTCTTCGGACGGCGTGCTCTTGCGCCTGCACGCGGGTTTTCTGGTGCTGTATGCGTCCCAGGCGGCGTTTATGTTACTGCACGAGCGGTATGTATGCGTATTGGCCGCCCTGCAGGGCCTGCTGGCGCTTTTGACCAATGCGGATTTTACGTTTGTGCCGCTTTTGCGCGTGCTGGGGCAGTTTTATTATGTATTTAGCGCGACGCCCTCGGTGGAAGCGATGACCGTTTATAAATATGTGTTTGTTTCGGCGGCGTTTACGCTCCAGATGTTAAGCGCATATATTCTGTTTGCGATGCTTCCCAAATACGAGCCTAAGAAAAAGACGCCGGAGCCCGAGCCAGCAGAACAGCATTAAGCCCGGATGGATTTGAATTAAAAAACCCCGCTTTTTGGCGGGGTTTTTTAATGCCGTGACGGCGGCGTATGGCGACTTAATACGTTAGGATGAGGGCGCATAGCATGGCGGCCCGGGTCCTCCGGGCCGCCAAACCTTCGGGGATGAGGACTCTAAAGGTTGAGTCATTCCCGAGTGTTGTAGTCGGGAATCCAGTCGTTAATCAAAAACAAGATCCCCGACAGAAACCTTCGGGGATGACGATGTTTTTGTCTGCTGTTTTTTAAGGGCCTTGATTTGTTTTTTTTTTTTGATAAATTGGGAATATCAACTTATATAAATAGGGGGATATATCCCGTGCAGAAAAGCCTTGGATTCACGCTTATAGAGCTGTTGGTAGTCGTTTTAATTATCGGTATTTTGGCGGCGGTTGCGCTGCCGCAATACGAAAAAGCGGTATGGAAATCCCGCACTGCAGCGCTGATTACGGCCGTTAAAAGCATCGGCGAAGCCGCCAGCGTTTATCAGCTGGCCAACGGCACATATCCCAAAGAATTTTCGGAGCTGGATGTAGATTTAGATTTGCCTATTAAAGGCGGCGGCGTCCAATGTGGCAATACGCTGGGCTCTTCCTCCGACGGTGTGCGCGGCAATGATATGTATGAGGTAATGCTCAACGTCAGCGGTCCGTTTTCACTGGTAAGCTCCAATTTTAAAAAAGGGCCGTACCGCTGCGGCGGTTTTGCCTATGTGATTGAAAAATTCGGGTCGGCCAGTCCCGGCCAGGTATATTGCTGGGAATATGCCGGCAGCGGGTTTACTGCCGGGCAGGGAGCATTTTGTAAAAAAATAATGAAAAGCACATATGAGGGTACTTCCTACAACTACCGTTACTATAGAATGCCATAATGCAACATAACGGAAAACCCCCGGCTACGCCGGGGGATTGTTATTTGCCAGCGGATTATTTAAAGGTTTGGTATTTGGATATCACTTCGTCTTTAAATTCCAAAAACGTACCGTTTTTAATGGCTTCTCTGGCGCGTTCCATCAGGCGGATTAAAAAGCGGATGTTATGGATGGACATCAGCCGGTGGCTGGTGAGCTCGGCCGAGCGGTACAAATGGCACAGATACGCGCGGGAATAGCGGCGGCAGGTGTAGCAGTCGCATTCCGGGTCAAGCGGGATGTCCTGCGTGCGGTATTCGGCGTTTTTAATGTTCACACGTCCGCCGCTGGTCATAGCCAGGCCGTTGCGCGCCACGCGGGTGGGCCAGACGCAGTCAAACATATCCACGCCGCGCTCAATGGAGTTTAAAATTTCCACCGGCGTGCCCAGGCCCATAAAATAGCGGGGTTTTTCTTCGGGCAAGTGGTCGGTTACGGCCAAAACGGAGGCGTTCATCTGCTCCAGCGTTTCGCCCAGCGACAGCCCGCCGATACAGTAGCCGTGCGTGGGCAAAGAAGCCATATGCTTGGCGGCTTCTTCGCGCAGGTCCGGGAAGATAGCGCCCTGAATAATACCAAATAACAGCGAATTGCCGACGGAGAAACTGCCGTCCGCGTTTTGGGTGATGTGCTGTTCGGGCACGGTTTTTTCGTAGGCTTTGGCGGCGCGTTCGGCCCAGCGTTTGGTGATGTTTAGGGCTTCGCGCGCGTCGTGTTTGGAAGGATCTTTGGCGTGGATGCAGACATCCAACATCGTCCAGATGTCGGAACCGATTTCGCTTTCAAACCCGATGACGTTTTCAGGCGTAAACAGATGTTTGCTGCCGTCGTGGTGGGACTGGAACGTTACGCCTTCTTCTTTGATTTTGCGGAATTTGGACAGGCTGTATACCTGAAATCCGCCGGAATCGGTTAAGATACTGCCGTCCCAATTCATAAATTTATGCAGGCCGCCCATTTGCCGTAGAATTTTTGTCGTCGGGCGCAGATAGAGGTGATACGTATTGGAAAGCAGACATTCCGCTCCCGCATTTTTTAAATCTTCGTCGGTCAGGGCTTTTACGCAGGCTTGCGTCGCCACCGGCATAAATACCGGGGTGTGTACCGCGCCGTGCTTGGTGTAGAGCACGCCGGTGCGGGCTTTGGAACGGGAATCTTTGGACAGGATTTTAAAAGGGGAAATCATATATATATTTTACCATATACGGATGACCGCCCCCAAAAGACCAAAAAGAAGACGCTTGCTTTTTACCCCCCGGCAGGCGTCTTCTGGTTTATGGCTTAGGATGTCGGAGCCATGGTGTCGTACGAATAATAATATTGTATCAGTTGCAGATTCTCGCACAAGCTGGAAAATTGATTAGAAAGCAGGCCCCTCCGGGCCGGCTTATCGGGTTCGCTTTACGTTACTTAGCGACATTGCCTAGGAGTGTGGCTCCATCAGTCAAATGAGCGCGTATAGAGCCCCAAGGCCCAGAGGGCCTTGATTTGTTTTTTTTTTTTGATAAATTGGGAATATCAACTTATATAAATA
>ENA-OPIO01000300-OPIO01000300.1-human-gut-metagenome-genome-assembly--contig:-NODE-300-length-18241-cov-10.597053_pt1 | contig 18241 bp, 15 predicted proteins | sample MGYA00241395_ERZ501636 | MGnify/ENA primary metagenome ERZ501636 (study PRJEB25962, sample SAMEA2042198) | human gut metagenome | biome: human gut; feature: human-associated habitat; material: faeces... | reverse complement strand
TTTTATTCTGGATATTCTGCTGAAACTTGGCTACCGCATTCTGGAGCGAACGCCCCTTCGACGCGATTGTGTTCTGTATGTTCTGCCCCTTCTTCTCGAGTATGGCCGAATATTCCTTGCAGAACTTGTACTGCGACATGATTGAGTCCACCTCGATAAAGGCAATTTTCATTTCCGTGTTCGCCGCTGCCGTAGCCGCAGGCTTCTCGTCAACCTTAGGCGCTTGCTTGTTGCATGACGTTGCCATCAGTGACATTACGGCCACAACCGCAGCCGAACAGATTACTTTTTTCATACTGTATTCGCTTATTTTAATTTATTGTTTATATTTGTTTTCTGCCAAATTAAACTTTCCTGAACGGATTTCCCTGTCTTGCTCAATGACGCAACGAATGTTGCGTTTCCTTAGTCCGGGGTTGTCGTCCACATGCTGCGAAGAGAACTTTCCGTTCTTCAGCAATATCAACTTTATGCAAAGCAATGCCATCGATATAGCAATTATTAACACGCAGATGACAAAAGTTTCTATCATTTTTCAGTATTTTTGCGGCAAAGATAGTGCAAATCGAGTGAAATGCAAAATAAAAGCGAGTGAAATGAGTTTTTATTTTCATTTCTGATATGCGGCATATCGCATCGCAATATGGCGTAAATCGCCAAAAATGCAAGACTGAAAAAGGGAAAAAGAAAAACAAGTTTTCATAAACAACTAAAATAAACGATATTTATATAATGAATAAAAACGAATTAAAACCGCAATGCGTCTTTGAACAGTTTGCCAGGATAAACAGCATTCCGCGCCCGTCAAAGCATGAGGAGAAGATGATAGAGTTCCTTAATGATTTCGGAAAGTCGTTAAACCTTGAAACGGAAACGGACGAAACAGGAAACGTCATCATACGCAAACCTGCATCAAAAGGCTACGAAGACAGGAAAACCCTTATACTGCAAAGCCACATGGACATGGTATGCGACAAACTGGTAGACGTTGACATCGACTTCAATACAGACCCTATCGAGACCTACGTTGACGGTGAATGGCTTAAAGCCAAAGGAACAACGCTTGGAGCCGACGACGGCATCGGTTGCGCCATGCAGATGGCTGTATTGGCCGACAACAGCTTGGAGCACGGCCCGATAGAGTGCGTTTTCACAAGAGACGAGGAGACGGGACTTACCGGTGCGCATGGAATGAAAGCAGGCTTCATGACCGGTGACCTGCTCATAAACCTTGACAGCGAGGATGAAGGACAATTCTTTATAAGTTGCGCAGGCGGTATGACAACTCAAGCCACTTTCAAATTTGACAAGGAAAACGCACCTGAGGATTATTTCTTCATGCGCCTCTCATTGAAAGGTCTGCACGGCGGACACAGCGGCGACGACATAGACAAGAAGTATGCAAACGGAATAAAGCTGTTGTCTCGCTTCATGTACATCATAAACGAGAAATATGACGTACGCATAGCCAGCTTCAATTCAGGACGTATGCACAACGCCATACCGCGCGACGGCGTGGTTGTATTCGCCGTTCCGGCTGACGCAAAAGAAGACATACGCATAGCACTAAACGTATTCGCGCATTACGTTGAAGAGGAATTTCATGTCACTGAAAATGACATACAGCTAAATCTTGAAAGCTGCGACCCTGAACCTGTCATGCCACAAATCACGGGAAGGAACCTGATATTGGCACTCCAGGCCGTCGATAACGGCACATACTCAATGTGTCAGGACGAAGCCTTGGCCTGGATGGTTGAAACTTCAAGCAACATTGCAAGCGTAAAGACCGGCGAAAAAACAGTTGAGATAGTGGCATCGCAACGCTCCAACGTAACCAGCAACCTGGAAAACATGGGCAACACCGTAAAAGCGGCATTCCAACTGGCAGGAGCTGAAGTGGTGCAGGGCGACAGATACCCGGCATGGAAGATGAACCCAGACAGCGAACTGACGAAAATTGTAGTTGATACTTATAAAAAACTATTCGGGAAAGAACCAAAAGTCATAGGCATACATGCAGGCCTTGAATGCGGACTGTTCTCTGAAAAATATCCCAATCTCGACATGGTGTCCATGGGACCTACCCTTCGCGGCGTGCACTCACCTGACGAAAGGCTGCTCATACCCACAGTACAAATGGTATGGGACCATCTGCTTGAAATAATGAAGAACATCCCGTCAAAAGACTGAACGAAACAAATGAATGTCCGCATCAGCTCAAATGCGGGCATTCATCAATACCATACCATACAAATCCAACCATTAATCCAATGCACCATTACACAAAGATGCTTATGTGTTGCTTAACAACCGCAATACTGACATGCGCCTGCGGCAAGCAACATAAAGCGGAAGAAACGGTAAAAGCCTTTCTCGACAACAACCTAAAAACCACTGAATACAGCGTAAACTTCACAAAAATAGATTCAACCAGGCTTGTATCAGACAGTCTTATACATGTGATGAGGACTAATGCAGCCAAGAACAAATCGTTCAAAAGCGGCATCGTTTATACCGCCAATCCGCCACAACGCATATACATGTTTACAAAAGCCAAGATTTACATTGGTAAAGATACGTTACAGCACACGTTCTATCTAAACCCTGAACTGACCAAAGTTGTATCATTCAAAGACAGCTGACACCACAATCAGCTGTTTTTGCAATAAATGTGGCAGCCAACAAAATAGAGACTTGGCTCTCAATGAAAAAGCCCACAACACTCAAAATCTTTACCAGCAATGTGCATCGCCGGCTTCATTGACAATATGTTCATCAAGCCAGCATCTTTGTCATGTACTTTCGCATCTCACGACGGGCCAATCCCAAACGGTTCTCTACGCTCTTATAATTCATCTTCAGTGTCTTTGATATTTCAGACACGGCCAGCCCGTCGCATACATTCATCCTGTATATTATACGCTGCTTTTCATTCAACCGCTCCATTCCGCATTCAAGCATTTCGTGTATTTCATTCACCATGCACGTGGTTGAAGCACTGTATGCACTGGCATACGGCATAGAACAAACATATACGGCATACTCGTCTTCCGACTTTTTATGCCTGTAATGGTCTGAAATCAAATTCCGGGCTATCGTATAAACCAACTTTGACAAAGTATCAACACAGACCTTGCCTTCTATCGACAGCAGCCTGATAAAAACGTTTTGGGCAATATCGTCAGACGCTTCTGAGTCGTGTATCCTGCTCTTCACATAGTCGCGCAACTCATAAAAATGGTCTGTATAATACTTCCTTATCGTAGAGAACTTTGTTTCATGATTTTCCATGTCTGACTATCTTTATTTCAAAACGCAAAATTAATCGTTTCAGGTGATTTGCGGATGCCTTGAAGTTCATTATTTAGACAGACAAGACAAAATCACAACTTTTTGAGAAAAATATTAATAAGCTGCCGCACGAGCCAGCGTAAACAAACGTGTAAAGCAACAAGTCGCAATCAAAACGAAACTGTTTTTCGTAATGGCACAGTATTTGCAAGATGTATTTCCAGAGTATTTGACATAACTTAATTAAATATACAACCATGCAAAAAGGAAACATTGGGGTAACGACTGAAAACATATTCCCCGTAATCAAGAAGTTTTTATATTCAGACCACGAGATTTTCTTGCGTGAAATGGTAAGCAACGCCGTCGATGCAACGCAAAAGATGAAGACGTTGGCAGAGAAAGGCGAGTTCAAGGGAGAGCTTGGCGACTTGACCGTACGCGTATCACTTGACGAAAAGAACAAGACCTTAACCATAAGCGACAACGGTATAGGCATGACCGAAGAGGAAATCGACAAATACATCAACCAGATTGCATTCTCCGGCGTAAACGACTTCCTCAACAAATACAAGGACAACGCCAATGCGATAATCGGCCACTTCGGACTTGGTTTCTACAGCGCATTCATGGTTAGCGACAAGGTCGAAATAATAACAAAGAGCTATAAGGACGGAGCGAAAGCGGTAAAATGGAGTTGTGACGGAAGCCCGTCGTTTGAAATAGACGACGCCGAAAAGGCCGGCCGAGGCTCGGACATAATCCTCCATATTTCCGACGACTGCAAAGAGTTTCTCGAAAAAAGCCACATACAAGGCTTGCTGAACAAATACTGCAAGTTCATGCCCGTGCCTGTTGCTTTCGGCAAAAAGACAGAATGGAAAGATGGCAAACAGGTTGAAACAGAAGAGGACAACATCGTCAACAGCGTTGAGCCGCTTTGGACAAAAGCACCGAGCACGCTTAAGGATGAAGACTACAAGAAGTTTTACCATGAGCTTTACCCCATGCAGGACGACCCTCTGTTCTGGATTCACCTTAACGTTGACTACCCGTTCAACCTTACCGGCATATTGTACTTCCCAAGGATTAAATCGAACATCGACCTGCAACGCAACAAGATACAGCTTTACTGCAACCAGGTTTTCGTAACCGACCAGGTTGAAGGCATCGTGCCCGACTTCCTCACGCTGCTCCACGGAGTAATAGATTCGCCGGACATTCCGCTGAACGTAAGCCGCAGCTATCTGCAAAGCGACCGCGACGTGAAGAAAATATCGACATACATTACAAAGAAAGTAGCCGACCGCCTCAACAGCATATTCAAGGAGAACCGCAAAGAATACGAAAGCAAATGGGACGACTTAAAGCTGTTCATAAATTACGGTATGCTGTCACAAGAAGACTTTTACGACCGCGCAAAGGACTTTACGTTGTTCAAGGATGTTGACGGAAAGCATTTTACTCTTGACGAGTACAAGACATTAATCAAAAACAACCAGACCGACAAGGACGGACAGACCATCTACCTTTACGCAACCAACAAGGAAGACCAATACTCATATATAGAAGCTGCGAAAGAGAAAGGGTACAGCGTATTGCTGCTCGACGGCCAGCTCGACGTGCCTACGGTATCAATGTTCGAGCAGAGGTTTGAGAAGAGCCGCTTCATGCGCGTTGACAGCGACATCATCGACCGCCTTATAGTAAAGGAAGACATCAAGAAGAGCGAGCTTGACAGCGACCATGCTGACAATTTGTCATATGCGTTCCGTTCACAACTGCCAAACATTGAGAAGGTAGAGTTCGGCGTGGAAGTGCAGGCTCTCGGAGAAGAAGCGCAACCCGTACTCATAACTCAAAGCGAATACATGCGCAGGATGAAAGACATAAGCCGTTACCAAAGCGGCATGGGTTTCTACGCACAGATGCCCGACAGCTACAGCCTTGTACTCAATAGCGACCATCCATTAATAAAAGGTATAATAGCCGACGAAGACGAGAAATGCGGCGAAACGCTCAAACCTGTAATAAGCGAAATAAAGGGACAGCAGGCACGCCTCTCCGCGCTTCACCAAAGCCAAAGCAAGAAAAAGCCGGAAGAAGTTACGCAGGAAGAGAAAGACGACCTGGCAGCTACGGAGAAGTCGCTCGCCGAACAGCGCGACAAGAAAAACGAGATAATAGCCGGATATGCAAAGGACAACAAGATACTGCACCAACTCATCGACCTTGCCCTCTTGCAGAACGGGATGCTGAAAGGGTCGGCACTCGACGCATTCATCAAGCGTTCGGTAGCCCTTATAAAATAACCTGATTTAGACTAATTTGTGAAAAGCGGCCTTTGGCAATGCCAAAGGCCGCTTTTCGTGTTGTAAAAGACCGTCTTTTACAACACGAAAAGCCACGTTTAGGAACAATGGAGCTTTTATGGCGAATTTCATCCATGCCAAAAACAAAGATGAAAAAATACAACCAATAAAAAAAATCACTATCTTTGCAGCATAGCGCGAACACATAAGCACTATAAACAATATATCAACGACAAATTGTAAAGCCATGGAACAGAAAAACACAACAAACGACATTCTTAAGAAAATAAGGCTGACCGCTGTGGAAATACTGAAAAAATACTTCAACGCCATGCCAGACAAAGAAAACGAGGAAGACACAATAAAAAGCATCAGTGCCGGAGTGTCGTTCCACGGAGCTACGCTCTGGGTCTTGGTGTTCGCCATATTCATAGCCTCGCTCGGCCTCAACGTCAACTCCACCGCCGTGATAATAGGAGCCATGCTCATATCGCCATTGATGGGACCAATCATAGGCATGGGACTGGCCGTAGGCATCAACGACTTCGAACTGCTGAAGCGGTCAGCCAAAAACTATGTCGTGGCAACCGTGATAAGCGTCATCACCGCAACCGTCTACTTCCTGCTCACACCCCTGGACGAAGCCCAGTCTGAACTGCTCGCGCGCACATCCCCCACCCTTTACGACGTCCTGATAGCCCTGTTCGGCGGTGCCGCCGGCATAGTGGCACTGGCGACAAAAGGCAAGGGCAACGTGCTGCCGGGCGTAGCCATAGCCACCGCGCTGATGCCACCGTTGTGTACGGCAGGCTTCGGCATTGCCACGGGCAACTTCTACTATTTCCTCGGAGCGTTCTACCTGTTCTTCATCAACACCGTATTCATAAGCCTTGCCACCTATTTTGGCGTAAGGATGATGAAGTTCAAGCAAAAAAGCTTCATCGACAGCGACCATTACGCAAAAGTAAGGCGATATATTATAATTACAGTTGTCGTCACCATGGTGCCTGCGGCATTCATGACATACAACATTATAAAGGAAAGCATATTCAAGACCAACGTGAACAAGTTTGTCAATGACAAGCTTGAGAACGTCGGCACGCGGGTAATATCATACGACATAAACAAAGACAGCCTTACACTGCGCATCATAGCCGTTGGCAAGGAATTGTCTGAAAACACAATAAAAAGCGCGGAACAGGCCATGGCCGACTACAAGCTCGGGCGATACCGGCTGCAAGTGATACAAGGTTCAGAATCTGACTCGGTAATGATGCTCAACGACAAGATAGCCAACATGCGCACGTCCTCTGACAATTATGCAGCCATGTTCCATGAAGAGGCCAACAAGGCGGCCGTCCTGCAAAAATCACTCAATGAATATACACGGTACGGAGAAATCGCACCTACAATCGCAAAAGAAGCCAAAGCATTGTTTCCACAGACAGAAAACATCAGCCTGGCTGTAGCCAACGAAGCATCAGCAGACACTACTACCGTAAAAAGATACGTCGTAGCAATTGTAAACACCGAAAGAAAAAGCGCCCTGACAACAGACGAGCAAGCAAAAATGGCGGACTGGCTGAAAACAAGGCTTGCCGTAGATTCAATACAGATTATCAGCAGACATTAAGAACTGCACACCTATGCTCTTTCAACACATATTGCCATGTCGCACAGACATGGCAATATGCATTCATTTCCTGTGATAAAAATAATAGAACCAGTAAGTGTCGCCGTACATGTCGCGCACATACGACTCACGCTCACGTGCATCCGTATATTTATGTTCCAAATTCTGAAAATCGGCATAATCAGCATCCATTACTTCATTGTGATACACCAAGACGGGGTTAGACCTCAAATGTGTGTACAACGTCAAAGCCTCCTTATAATGCTTGGGCAACGACGGTGATGTAAGGCTGTACTTACGACGAATTGCATTGACAAACGCGTCAATATTCCTGTCGAGCAGATATCCGCAAAGAATATAGTCGGTTACAGGCTTTCTGCTCAAACCGTTCCTTTCTATATAAAGCAAATACTCCATCGGAGTCATATCTCCTTTTTTACGTATGCTCAACGCCCTTACTATCCTGTCTTCTGGATAAAGCAGGCATCTCACGCCCTTGCCATCGGGCAACAACGCATATGAACCACCCGTAAGCGGAAACTCAAACAGGCGTTCGCCCAATTGTCCGCTCCTTGACAACGCATACGCACGAAGCATCGTAAGGCTTGCATCCGTTTCATCTGATTTCTCACCAACCATAAGAGCCTTCGAATAAGCTCCACTGCCCAACAAGCGTTCTACGCGCAACCGGTAATGCAAAACGCTGTCATTGTTGCCACACAAACAAACCGCGATGAACATGCAGGCCATGAGTAAAAGATTTTTCCATAGCACGCTGATTGGAGCCGAATATGAAGGGAGTAACGTCTCTATCCAATTGTATTTCACCGCCAGCGACAAAAATACATATACGGCAAGCAACAACGGGGCAAGCCACAACCATAATCCACGCAAAGGACTTACACTAAAATCGACTTCCACATCGGTCAATGCAGCCAACAGCAACAACGACGGGAAATATGAAAGGGCATGGCATACCCTGTCAAGGCCTCCAAGCCGTCTGGCTCCAATGTGCACAAGATAAAGAACAGCGGTTATTATGACTGTACCAATTGTACGGTCATAATGCGTCGCTCCGCCAGACAAGACATGCTGGACCATTGACAACAAATCAGCCTGGAAGAAATACAGATATACAAAAACAAACAACAAGAAAACAATAGCACACGCCGTTTGAAGCAGTGTGCCATTGTTTGCCGGATAATTACGCGTCATGTCAGTTTTTCTTTAATACCACGGCAGAACGTGCCGGTATGTAAAGCTTAAGCCATTCCTTATGGTCCTTCACATAAAGAGGGTCATAATTTGTAACATGCGTCATCGTGTCGTCGGCAAACCCGTTGCCGCCAAACGCTTTCGCATCTGTGTTCAATACCACGTCATAAGACCCCGTAGGAACAAGGAAGCCATAATCGGTAAACGAACGTGACGGACTGAAATTGAAGACAAAGACCAAATCACCACGCATGAAAGCAAGCACTTGGTCGCCGTCATTGTGCCAAATCTCCTGAACCGGAGTGTTCTGGAAATTGCGTACACTCTTTATCACCTTAAGCATCTCACGGTCGAAATCGCCAAGATAATGGTAACAAAGCTCATGATTGTCTACCAAGTTCCATTGCCTGCGGGCATACTTATAACTCCATCCGTTTCCTTCACGTGGGAAATCAATCCACTCCGGATGACCGAACTCATTGCCCATGAAGTTAAGATAACCGCCATTTATGGCTGCCGCAGTGACAAGACGTATCATCTTATGAAGCGCAATGCCACGATGCACGGTCTCATTCTCATCACCTTTCTTGAAATGCCAATACATGTCAGCGTCAATAAGGCGGAATATTATTGTCTTGTCACCGACCAAAGCCTGGTCATGGCTCTCGCAATAACTAATAGTCTTTTCATCCGGGCGACGGTTCTTCACCTCCCAGAATATGCTGCTCGGCTTCCAATCTTCGTCTCTCTTTTCCTTTATTGTCTTAATCCAATAATCAGGAATGTTCATGGCCATACGGTAGTCAAAGCCGTACCCGCCATCCTCGAACTTTGCAGCAAGCCCCGGCATTCCGCTAACCTCCTCGGCTATCGTTATCGCATCGGGATTAACTTCATGTATCAGCTTGTTTGCAAGGGTCAAATAACAAATGGCGTTGTCATCCTCATGACCGTTGAAATAATCTGCATAATTGCAGAATGCCTCGCCAAGACCATGGCTATAATACAACATTGACGTTACGCCGTCAAAACGGAAGCCGTCAAAGTGAAACTCTTTCAACCAATACTTGCAATTGCTCAACAGGAAATGTATTACCTCATCCTTGCCATAATCAAAGCAAAGGCTGTCCCATGCGGGATGCTCATGCTTGTCACCAGGATAAAAATACTGGTTCGGGTCTCCAGCCAGGTTGCCAAGTCCTTCAACTTCATTCTTTACCGCGTGGCTGTGCACAATATCCATAATCACGGCAATGCCGTTACGGTGAGCCTCATCTATCAGGGCCTTAAGCTCCTCCGGAGTGCCGAAACGGCTTGAGGCCGCAAAAAAGCTGCTGACATGATAACCGAACGAACCGTAATAAGGATGCTCCTGTATTGCCATTATCTGAATACAATTATAGCCGTCTGCAATTACGCGAGGCAACACATTATCCTTAAATTCCGTATATGTCCCGACTTTCTCGGCATCCTGCGCCATACCTATATGGCATTCATATATCAGCAACGGATTCTTATTGGGCTTGAACTTCTTTTTCTTCCATACGTATGGTTCCGGATTCCAAACTTGCGCCGAGAATATTTTTGTTGCATCATCCTGCACTACCCTCTGCGCCCAAGCAGGTATCCTTTCGCCATGACCGCCGTTCCAATAAACGTGCATCTTATAAAGGTCGCCATGCTTGATGCCCTTTTCGGATATCTTTAATTCCCAATTGCCAGTTCCCTCTATTCTTTTAGCCTTATACTTCTCGGACTCCTGCCAATTATTGAAATCACCGACAAGGTATATCGCAGTAGCATTGGGAGCCCACTCCCTGAACACCCATCCACGTGACAATTTGTGCAAGCCATAGTAATCATAACCACTTGCAAACTCTTCAAGCGTATTCTTGCCGCCATGCGTCAACTGGTTGATTTTCCATACGGCATGGTCGTGCCGTCCACGTATCGCATCCTCATATGGAGCAAGATATCCGTCATTTGCCACCAAGCCAATGTGCTCCGGCTGCTTCGCCACCGACGATGCAGCTTCTTTTGCTTTAACTGATTTAGTCTTTCGCGTTACCATAATGCAAGTTTTATATTATGGATAATTTAAACTTAGGCCAACACCTTGAATATAGCTTTCTTTATCTCTGCAGCATCAGATATGCAGGGAGCATGTCCGTCCTGCGGAAAGAATATGGCAAACTCTCCCGGCTTGCAGGTCACATATGTATCGGCCATACCTTCATACTTGGTAATATCCTTAACCGAGTTGTATTCCGCATCAGGAAGACCGCACAACGGCGTATATCCATACGTCTCTTCCCCACTAAGAGGTATCTGTATGTCTATCATCTTCTTATGGGTTTCAAGCATGGCTGCCTCCTTTGTCTTTCCTTTGGCCATCTGTACATTTACGAACAAGTCGGCACCGTTTATTTCATGTTTGCCTATTTCGAGACTGTTCAAGTCATTTGCCTTGATAAAATCAACAACCTCCTTGAACAACGGATTCAATGAAACATATTTTTCCAAATTCTCAAGCGTGTCTATTACCATAATATTATAAGTTTAAAAGATTATTGAACTCTGTTGCCTAAAATATACATCCCTTGCGATATAATGTTACCATTACGGTCTTTCTCAATATATTTGCCGTCACGGTAATCATCCTTGTATGTTCCCTCAAAACGTTTTCCGTCTTTATCAACTTCAAGTGCGGCTCCATTGCGTTTCCCGTTTCGGTAAACACCCTTGAACCTGCTACCGTCAGAGAAATGGATTATCACTTCACCTTCCAACACTCCGTCTTTGAACTCGCCTTCATACACATCACCGTTATGCTTCGTCAGCTTTCCATGTCCGTTCTGCCGATCGTTTTTCCAATAACCGTTATAAACATCGCCGTTGCTCCACTGCATGACACCGTGCCCGTCCTTGTCACCAACGGTAAAATGCCCGGTGTAACGGTCGCCATTGGCAAACGTAAAAACGCCTTCACCCGTGCGACGTCCCCTAACATAGTCACCTTCATAAACATCGCCGTTCTGGAATTTGTATGTACCTTTCCCGTTTTGTACGTCTTCCAACCACTCGCCTATATAAACATCACCGTCTGCATACTTGTTTGTGCCTTTGCCAGAGCGCAGGTTGTCCGCCCACATGCCATCATATGTCGTCCCGTCTCCCCAGTCAAAGAAGCCCTTGCCGTGCTTCTTGTCATCCTTCCATTCTCCGTCATAATAAGCTCCACCATCATACGTGTACCGGCCCTTGCCGTTACGCTTGTCCTGATACCAGTCACCGTCATACTTGTCACCGTTATAATAATACATCACACCGTGACCTTGCTGGTAATCCCTGAACCACAAGCCTACATACTTGTTGTTATTCATAAAATAATATGTTCCACGGCCATGCTGTTGGTCTTGGAACCATTCACCATCGTACTTCTCACCATCAGAAAACGTGTACACACCATACCCCTGACGCTTGCCTTTGAAATACGAGCCTTCATAAACATCTCCATTCTTGTACACGGTCTTACCTTTTCCATGCGGTTTGCCCGATACAATTTCACCCTGATATGTACCTCCGTCTTTCGTCTCACAAGACCCTAAAGTAATCTTTTGGGCGTTAAGAGCCAACGGGGTAATCAACATTATTATCAGAATGAGAAATATATTGTTCTTCACGATTAAGCACTTTAATTAATTTATCACCAAAAGTAATAAAAATCCGGCATCCGGCAAAAATATTTCTTAAAAATCGTTTGCAGGAAAGCGTTTATTGATAAATATTAGTATCTTTGCTAAAAATATTAAACCTCGGAAGCCGTGTTTTTAGTTGAAAACAACGCTATAATTGAATTATGCCGGAACGGAAAGAACTAATATTGTCACTCGGAAGCAATTGCGACCAGGAAGAAAGCATGTCGGCGGCAAAGGAAAAGTTGCGCAGCATGTTCGGCGATGACATAACGTTCAGCGAATGCGTATGGACGGAACCAATCGGTATCGAGTCTGATAAATTCCTAAACTGCCTTGCATTCACACACACTTCGCACAAGCTCGAATACGTCAGCAAGGCCGTAAAGCATATTGAAAGGGGATGCGGCAACCGTAAACGTGCGCGTACAAGCAACATTGTAAAAATGGACATTGACATCCTCAAATATGCCAATCAGATATTACACGAAAGCGACTGGAGCCGTAAATACATAACAGAACTTATGAAAGAATGCCCTTTTTAGAAGCATGTATTACACATTTATAGACAAAAGGCAAAACAAATGCAGTTATAAAATATGAACACCATAAGCAACATCTTGTATAAGAACATGTGCAAAGCACCAAGCGTAAGGATTTTTGCATTCCTAATAGCCGTTATGTCGGCATTTAACGCCAACGCCCAAGACTTTGACCGATACTTTACAGACCGCACCCTGCGCCTTGACTACATATTCTCAGGCAACAAGGCGCAGCAACAAATAAGCCTGGCTGAAATGCACTCCATGCCGCGATGGTACGGCAAGCGGCAAAGGCTGGTCGAAGTGCCGGTTGAAGGCAACGGGCAGATAACGGTCCGACAACACCGAGGAGACAGCATAATATACAGAAACTCATTCTCTACGCTGTTCCAGGAATGGCTTTCCTATGACGAGGCAAAGGGGCCGGCAAAAGCCTTCGAGAACATTTTTCTCGTGCCGATGCCAAAGGACACCGTTGACATAACCGTGGAACTGCGCGACAACAGGCGGCAGACATCTGCAACATACACCCACACCGTCGTGCCGACCGACATCCTCATCAGGCATTCAGGCGAACGCGGCACAACGCCTTACGAGACCTTGCAGCAGGCCGCCGACACTTCACGGTGCATACACATAGCCTTCGTGGCCGAAGGTTATACGGAAAGCGAGATGGGCACATACATCAAAGACGCCCGTGAGGCAATGGAAGCAATCTTCTCACACGAGCCGTTCAAGTCTTCAAGAAGCAGGTTTAACATAGTGGCCGTGAAGTCGGCTTCAAAGGAAAGCGGCACAAGCGAGCCGTCGAAAGGCATCTGGAAGGACACCTCGTTAGGCTCGCATTTCGACACGTTCTATAGCGACCGATACCTTACCACGCTGAACCTGGCAACCCTGCACGACCGTCTTGCTGGCACGCCCTACGAGCATATCATAATATTGGTAAATACAGACCAGTACGGCGGCGGGGGCATACTAAACTCTTATGTGCTGTCAATGACGCACCACCCGATGTTCAAGCCTGTGGTGGTACACGAGTTCGGACACAGCTTAGGAGGGCTTGCCGACGAGTACGCCTACGACTTCGAGCAAATCCCCATGTATCCGCACGACGTGGAACCATGGGAGCCCAACATCACGACGCTGCACGATTTTCACGGGAAATGGGAGCAACTTATATCACCGGGCACCCCAGTCCCGACACCCGAAAGCAGCAACCCAGACACCATAAAAAATAAAATAGGACTTTTTGAGGGTGCCGGTTACAGCATGAAAGGCGTGTACCGAGGTATGCAGGACTGCCGTATGCGCACCAACGAAAACCCCGAGTTTTGCACCATTTGCCGCAACTCGCTCCAACGACTTATCGACTTTTATACGAAGTGAGACATCTCGCCACTCTGCTTTTACTATCGCTCGCCATGCAGACGGCCGTAGGCGGCATCCAGCATGACGCCGTTCCCGACACAAGAATGCTGGGAAAGGCCGTTGACTATTTCGCAGGAGGCAAATACCACGAGGCCCTGACGCTGTTCGTAAAGCTTGACAAGAAGTACAAACTCAACCCGCGCTTCATGGCGTACATCGGCATATGCTATTACCACGAGCAGGAATACGCACAAGCCTGCCGCTACCTTGACACGTCTATACCATCATTAAGCATATACGCGCCTGCCGAACGCGGAGTATATTACCATGCCGCGGCGGACAGCCACTTTAGGCTTGAGCAATACGCCGAAGCCATACCATTTTACGAAATGCAGCTTCTCGTTTGCCGTAAGGAAGAAAAGGCGGACATACTGTACAACCTCGGGTTCTGCTATATGTTCCAAAACAGATGGGCTGTTGCGGCCGACATGTTCACCTCGTCACTGGCTTACTACCAGTCGTTTACGCATACCGCCAACGAGGCACGCCTGAAACAGCTCGGCAACATGATAAAAGGGTGCCTGCAAAAGGCCGCCGATTAGCGTGCCAAAGGTGGCCTTTAACATGGCCAAAGGTGGCCTTTGAGCGTGTCAAAGGCCACCTTTGGTATTATAATGCCTTATGCCTGAACTGGCGGCTCGCGCTTGACCGGCGGCTCGCCTTCCACCCCATACACCACCAAGCGTATCTCGTCATACGTTATGGAAGGGCTTACGGCATCCTTGATTTCAGACAGCTTGCCCGGCTTTGGGTGCTCCAGCAGGTACCGGCGTATCTCCTCCCAATGGTCTTCGGCCACAAGGCGGGTGGCATCTATCTGCCCGGTCTTGACATAATCAAGCAGATGGCCGAACACCGTGCTCTCCGCAAGTCCGCGCTCCTTGGCTATCTGCGCCACGGTCATGCCCTCACAAAACATCCTGTAGCTTACTTCACGCGTGCTGACCTTGGCAGGCTTGGGCGCCTTGGCCTTCTTTACCGGCTTCGGTTCAGGTGAAGGGTCGTTTATGTTCAATAAAATCCGGGCTTTCGTGGAAAGATAGTCCGACACGGAAAAGCGCACGCCGTCTTCGCATTCATGCTTCAACAACCTGACCTTCAATGCCAGTTCGTCCTTGAACGTAGAAAACCTGTCCTCGTATTGCTTCCTCACCGCCTTGTTTTCCGTAGTCACTTTCGTCTTGCCACACAGCAAGACGAACTCCGACAACTTGGCCGAATAATACTCCGCCGCCTTGCGCACACGCTCCTGAAGCATGTCGCCGCCATCACCCGCCGGGCATTCCACCAACCTGGTATATTGCGCCTTGAACTTACGCGCGACGTCTATCAAATCATCGAACAGCATGTCCATGCGCTTGTATTCGGCCAAAAGCTTGGGGAACTTGCGGTAAAAGTGCTCGTCAAGGGTGCGCAATAACAGGTTGAACGACGACTGGATAGACTGGAAATCAAATAGCTCGTCGAGCAATTGTACCACGTAACCGCGCTGCAACGCCGATAGCTCGTCGGCCGTAGGCGTGCGCCCGTCCATTCCGCTGATGTAAGAATCTACGACATCGTCGCTTATTATGGCCTCCCGTTGCAACGGTGCGCTCAGCACTATGCCGTCAAGCGTGCGGCACCGGCTCAACGCCACGTAAGTCTGCCCGTGCGCGAACGAGTGTGAAGCGTCGATTATGGCATGGTCGAAGGTAAGGCCTTGGCTCTTGTGTATGGTTATAGCCCAGGCCAGGCGCAACGGATATTGGCGGAAAACGCCTTCCACCGTTTCCCTGATTTCCTTTGAAACATTATCCAAAGTGTACTTCGAGTTAGTCCATTCAGCCTTTTCAAGATTAAACGACTCGGCACCGCTCTTGCCCTTAACGATGATGTTTTCCCCGTCAACCGACACCACCTCGCCTATCATTCCGTTGAAAAACCGCCTTTCAGGGTCGTTCTTTATGAACATAACCTGCGCTCCTTGTTTCAGTACGAGACGCTTGTCGGCCGGATAAGAAGTCTCCGGGAACGTGCCTTCCACCTCGGCCTCGAACGCATACTCGGCACCGGGCAGAGCCGCGAGTTCGCGGTCATTGACCGCCTGCGCCTGATAGTTGTGCGTGGTAAGACGTATGTAATCGCTCTCACCGGCAGGCTTGAAGTTAGGAATGTACCGTCTGTTCAGCTCACGGAGCGTGGCTTCCGTGGCGCAGTTGTCTCTGATTTGGTTTAGCAAAGATATGAAAGCGGCGTCTTGCTGGCGGTAAACGGTCTTCAGCTCGACGGTATGGTAACCGGCCAAAGCCAACGCCTTGCTCGAGAAGAAATAAGGAGTGGCGTACACTTTGCCGAGCAAGGCCCACTCGTCTTCCTTGATTACGGGTGCAAGTTGCTGCAAGTCGCCAATCATCAAGAGCTGCGCGCCGCCAAAGGGCTGGCCATGGTCGCGGTAACGGCGCATCACGGAGTCCACGGCATCGAGCAAATCGGCACGCACCATGCTTATCTCGTCAATCACGAGAAGGTCGAGCGTGCGTATGATGTCTTTCTTTACCTTGCTGAAAGTGAAGTATTTGCGGTCGCCCCTATCGAATGTTGTGCCCGGAAGGTAAGGCGAAAGCGGAAGCTGGAAGAACGAGTGTATCGTAACGCCGCCTGCGTTTATGGCGGCTATGCCCGTAGGAGCGAGCACCACCATGCGCTTCTTGGACTGCTCTTTCAGGTTTTTCAGGAATGTGGTCTTGCCCGTGCCGGCCTTGCCGGTAAGAAACAGGTTGGAGCCGGTACGCTCCACTATCTTCCAAGCCAGCTCAAGTTCAAGGTTATCCATGCTTCTCACGCTCTTGTTTCCAACACCTTTCATGCCTTAAAACGCCTCGCGGTACTTGCCTTCTTCCTTGTCTTCAAGCATACTCAGGTAAGAGGCGTAACGGCTCTCGGCTATGTAATGCTCCTCGACGGCCTTGCGTACGGCGCATCCGGGCTCGTGCGTATGCGTGCAGTTACGGAAGCGGCAATCTTTTGAGAACCTGAATATCTCCTTGAAATATCCGCATATCTCCTCGGGCTCCATGTCGAACGTGCCGAAGCCTTTTATCCCCGGAGTGTCTATCGCCCATCCTCCGTAAGGCAGGCGCAGCATCTCGCTGAACGTGGTGGTGTGCATCCCGGTGTTGTGAGCCTCGCTAATCTCGGCCGTGCGAAGGTTGAGGCCCGGTATAAGGCGGTTTAGCAGGGTGCTCTTTCCCACTCCGCTATTGCCGCTGAACAGGGTTATCTTGTCTCGAAGCAACGGCTCAAGCATGTCCGAAACCGCATCGTCCAAGGCCGATACGGCCCTGCACTCATAGCCTACCGTGTCGTAAAGCTGTATCATCATGCGCTGATATTCAAGGTCTTCGGGTGAAAGCATGTCGGTCTTGTTGAACACCAGCACCACGGGCACACGGTAAGCCTCGGCCGAAGCGAGGAAACGGTCGATGAAGGTGGTAGAGGTCTGCGGATAGTTGACGGTCACTATGAGGAAAGCCTGGTCAACGTTGGCGGCTATGATGTGGCTCTGCTTTGATAGGTTGGGCGACTTGCGTATGATGTAGTTGCGGCGGTCTTCTATCTCGGTGATGAACGCCGTACCCTCAGCATTGCGCACTATCACCACGCGGTCGCCAACGGCTATGGGGTTGGTGCTGCGTATGCCCTTGAGGCGGAAGTTGCCCTTTATCTTGCACTCTACCGTATGCCCCTCGTCGGCAAGCACCGTGTACCAGCTGCCCGTGTTCTTTATTACAAGTCCGTTCATAGGCTTATAATTAAGAGTTAAGAGTTAAGAATTAAGAAAAATACACTTGTAGCATTCCTACGGGGCATATTTTCTTAATTCTCAACTCTTAATCCTTAACTTATACAGTCATTATCTCCTTGTTCTTAGCGGCAAGGAGGTCGTCTATTTTCTTGATATACCTGTCGTGTATTTTCTGGAGTTCGGCCTCGGCGTCCTTCTCGTTATCTTCCGAAAGGCCGTCCTTGATGGCCTTCTTCAGCTTGTCCTTGATGTCGCCACGGACGTTGCGCACCTCCACCTTGGCCTTCTCGCCCATCTTGTTGCACTGCTTGGCAAGGTCCTTGCGGCGCTCT
>ENA-OPIO01000296-OPIO01000296.1-human-gut-metagenome-genome-assembly--contig:-NODE-296-length-18382-cov-2.522726_pt1 | contig 18382 bp, 15 predicted proteins | sample MGYA00241395_ERZ501636 | MGnify/ENA primary metagenome ERZ501636 (study PRJEB25962, sample SAMEA2042198) | human gut metagenome | biome: human gut; feature: human-associated habitat; material: faeces... | reverse complement strand
AATCAACTTCGGGAATTATATGTAATACCGATTCTGTTTATCCATTGGATAAAGACGTTTATGTTATTCCTCTTAGCGGTATTTAGTATTTTGTAATATGGAATTTATTGCTTATAGATTATCGTATCAAGACTAATATAAATAATTTAATACATTTTAAAAACGCTTAATCTTTATTTTTTACTTTGGTTTCTCTATCATTATTAGGAAAAGAGAAAATACCTATGAAAGCTAGTAAGATGATTATACCAACGTTAAAAGAAGCCCCACAGGAAGCAATTATTGACTCCCATATTTTGATGTTACGAGCAGGACTAATTAGAAAATTAGTCTCCGGAGTCTATAATTATTTACCTTTAGGTCTCCGTTCTTTACATAAAGTAGAAAAGATTATAAAAGAAGAGATGGACCGCTCTGGAGCTTTAGAAATTTTATCTTCCGCAATGCAACCAAAAGAGTTATGGGAAGAATCAGGAAGATGGAATAAATATGGCCCAGAATTATTTAGATTTAAGGATAGACATGACCGTGATTATTGTTTAGGTCCTACTCATGAAGAAATATTTACTGATTTAATTAGAAATACTGTTAAATCCTATAAACAATTACCATTAAATATTTATCAAATTCAAACTAAGTATCGTGATGAGATGAGACCTAGATTTGGTCTTATGAGAGGTAGAGAATTCATCATGAAAGATGCTTATTCTTTTGATGTCGATGAAAAAGGATTAGACGAGTCATATAAAATCATGTATGAAACTTATTCTCGAATTTTTACTCGTTTAGGCTTGAATTTTAAAGTAGTTCTTGCAGATACTGGGGCAATTGGAGGTAATGCTTCTCACCAGTTTATGGCTTTAAGTGATATTGGCGAATCAAATATTATTTATTGTGAAAATTGCTCCTATGCTGCAGATGAAGAAAAAGCTTATTCTCACGCTCCAACTTTAGAAAAAGAAGAATTAAAAGATAGAAAAGAAGTCTTAACTATTAATAAACATTCGATTGAAGAAATAAGTGAATTTTTAAATTTACCTCTTTATAAGATTGCTAAAAGTATGATTTATTATGCAGAAGATAGTAAGCAATATGGCATGTTTATCGTTAGAGGAGATTATGAAGTTAACGAAATCAAAGTTGCTAATGCATTAAATTCTTCTGAAGTATTTATTCGTTTAGCTAGTGATGAAGAAATATTAGCTTTAGGTTCGATAGCTGGATTTATTGGTCCTGTTAACTTCTCTAAATGTCAAATTTTTATTGATGAAGAAGTGACAAAAATGACGAATTTTGTCGTCGGCGCCAACAAAAAAGACTATCACCTAGTTAATATTAATTACAAAAAAGATTTTGATGGAACAATTGGTGATTATAAAAAAGCTAAAGAAGGCGACCTTTGTCCAATATGTGGGAAACCATTAAAGAGTGAACGTGGAATTGAAGTTGGACAAGTATTTAAGTTAGGTACTAAATATTCCTTACCAATGAACTGCACATTTCTCAATGAACAAGGAAAGACCTTACCAATGGTAATGGGGTGCTATGGAATTGGAGTAACTAGAACTTTCCAAGCAATTATTGAACAACATCATGATGAATATGGAATCGTTTTCCCTTTAGAAACTGCTCCATACCATATTGTTATTGTTCCTGTTAACTATGAGGATGAAGAACAACGTAGAGTCAGCGATAAGTTATACGAAATGCTTAATTTTAAAGTTGAAACTGTTTTAGATGATCGAAAGATGAAAATAGGTTTCAAAATGAAAGATTGGGAACTTATTGGTATACCTTATATTGTTGTTGTTGGTAGAAGAGCTTCGGAAAATATTGTTGAGTTTAAAAACCGTAATGATAATTCTAAAGTGGAGTTAACTCTTGAGGAAGTAAAAGAGTTTATTATTGATAAAGTTAATAATTTAAAATAAAGATTTTGTTTAAATTTGAGTTTTACCTTTAAGTTTAAAGTTCGCTTATATAGTATGAGACATTAAGGGATTTGTTTTTGTTTCTTAAAAAATTGGTTGAAGAGTTTAAGAAGTTTGATGAAGTGGAAGCTTTAGCCTTAAGTAGATCAAGTTTCTAGGATGATTGAAATAGACAAGTATTTTAAAAATAATCAATCTTAATACTTCAGGAATTAATTAATCGTTTAAAACGTACATAGTTTATAAGAGCTTTATTATCATAACGGAGCTTGCGAAATTTTAATTTTAGAATGATAAAATTCTTCATATAGATAATATGCAAAGTTTTATTTTAGTAATACACTTTTGGGGTGAAAATTGATAGAATTTAACTATAGAAATCACCCCAAAGGAGATGAAATAATGGAGAAAAACAAATCGCTTACCGACCTACTTCAAAAAAGAGCTGAATTAAGTGCAAAATTAAGTCTAATACCTTACGAAGGTTCAATAGAGATTAAAACAAGAAATAATAATAAGTATATTTATTTAAGAAAAAAGACTTTAAATAAGAATTCATCAATCTATATAGACAAATATAGTGACGAGCTTTTTTCATCAATTTCTTCATTATTGTTGCAGGCCAAATTTCTAAAAAAAGAAATTGCTAAAATAAATCATCAGCTTGCAGTTTTTGGTTTTTCTGAATTAGAGTTGCCTCCAAGAGTAGTGCTTAATGTAGACTTTGCCAAAATGAACATGAAATCTAATATTTATGATCAAGCAATTCTTGAAGGAATTGCGACAACGTTTCCTGATACTGAAACAATTATAGATAATGGTAAAGTTAATTCGATGAAACCTTCTGATATTCAGAAGATTTTGAACCTGAAGCACGCTTGGCAATTTGTAACCGATAAGGATGTTGTTTCATGCTCGTCTGATTATGTAATTCTTTGCTATATTGCAAGACTAGTTAATGAAGGATTTTATTTAAACGGAGGTAATATTAGAACACTTCCAGTTAGTATTGGTGGAACCGATTATGTTCCACCAATACCGAATGAGCAAACTATTAAAAATGATATAGATAATATTTTAAATTCAAATAAGCCAGTAATTGATAGAGCCATTGAGTTATGTTTGTTTGTTATGAAAAAGCAGGTTTTTAATGATGGAAACAAAAGAGCTTCTGTAATTTTTGCTAACCATTTCATGATTAGAAATGGCGCAGGATTATTAATTATTCCCGAGTCAAAAATTAAAGAGTTTAAGCAATTGTTAATTAATTATTACGAAGATAAAGATAGCGGACAGATTATAGAGTTTATGAAAAAATTCTGCTGGAAAACATTTTAAAAGTCACGATTTTAAAATATGATTTATTTACAGAACAGATAGTGTTTCTTTCAGCATTTCTTTGTATTAAATTACTTAAAAATTTTAAAAACCCTGCAAAACTAGGACTAAATTACTAAAAATTATTTTTGGTATAACTTAAATATTGTTGTTTTTCTTGTGTTATTGGAAAATACGTAAACACACCATAATCAATGGCTAGAGATTTTAATTACTTAAATCTTGATGTTAAATTAGATAATTCATTATGGCATAATTAATTGGAAATCATTATTAAATCTGGAGGAAGCAAAATATGAAAAAGTATTATTTATCGAGTATTGTTTATGCTTTACTAGCATTAGTAGGTGGAGTTTTCTATCGAGAATTTACTAAAGGATTCTCTTTTACTGGTCAAACAACTCTATCAGTAGTTCATGTTCATTATTTTGTCCTTGGGACAATATTTTTCTTAGTGATGTTACTTTTAGAAAAATCTTTTTCTTTTACAAATAAAAAGATAAATATTGCATTTATTCTATATCATGTTGGTTTGAATTTAACTTGTAATATGTTTTTAGTTAGAGGAATTTTGCAAGTTACTAATCAATCTTTGACTACAGGTATTGATGCAATGGTGTCTGGTTTTGCTGGAATTGGTCATATAATTCTTGGACTATCTTTGGTGCTAGTTTTAGTTTTTATTTACCAAAACGTTTTTAAAAAGAAGAAAATCGAAGAGTAACTTTTTTAAATAATAATAAAAGTCGCTAATTGTAAATGGAACTTTAGATATAAGCTTTAAAGATTTTTTACTAAATCCAGACTCAATCAACTATTAAAAACTATAGAATTTTGATTGAAACCTTGCAAAAAGCAATTATTTTACCCAATTAATTGCTTTCGAGGATAAATTTAATATCATCTTTTGTTAAGTTAGTAATTGAGCTATCGTCACTAGAAACGACTTGTTTAACAATTTCTTTTTTCATGTTTTGAAGTTCAATAACCCTTTGTTCAATTGAATTCTCACAAATTAATTTTATAACTTTAACATTTCGAATTTGGCCGATTCTATGAGCACGGTCACTGGCTTGCTCTTCAACAGCATAATTCCACCAAGGGTCAAGATGAATTACTACATTTGCGCCTGTTAAATTCAGACCAGTACCACCAGCTTTTAATGAAATAATACAAACTTTATATTTATTATTAACATTAAAAGTAGAGCATATTTCTAAACGTTCTTTACTTGGTGTCTGACCTGTAATTTTAAAGTATTGTATACCTTCGTTTTTAAGATGAGATTCGATAATATTTAAAGCTTCAACAAATTGAGAGAAGATTAAAATTTTATTTCCGTTATCAATTTCTTCATCGACTATATTATATAAAGAATTTAATTTGCCACTTTCTCCTTTAAAATTATCGGCAAATAGAGAAGGAGTGATGCAAGTTTGTCTTAAGCGCATTAAGTAAGGTAAAACACTAAATACAGATTTGTTGTCACCACTATTTAAAGTGTCAGCAGCAATCTTTTTAAAAGCATCATATGTTTTTCTTTGCTCTTCCTTCATTTCACAAGATACTATAACTTCATATTTATTTGGTAAATCTTTTAAAACATCTTGCTTAACTCTTCTTAAAATAAATGGAGCAACACTCTTCTTAATTACTTTTAAATAATTAGGATCTCTTTCACTTAAAGATTTAAAATCTTCTAAACTTGGTAAATATCCTGGCATCAAAAAGTCAAAAATTGACCATAAATCAAGGACGCTATTTTCAATAGGAGTACCAGTTAAGACGAGTCGATGTTCGGCATTTAAAGTTTTAACACTTTGAGTTTTCTTAGCTTGAGTATTTTTGATAAATTGAGCTTCATCTAAAATTACTAAATCAAAATGGATGTCTTTATAGTTTTCAATATCATTTCTTAAGCTATCATAAGAAGTGATGTATGAAATCTTTTTATCTGGATCGATTGATTGAATTAACTTTTTGCGTTCATTAACGTTACCATATAAAGGAATTATTTTTTCATTTTCTGAAAATTTTTCAAATTCATTCATCCAGTTAAAGATTAAGCTTGTTGGAGCAACAATTAAAATTGGTTTATCGATATTTAAACTTTTAATAAATGAAATAGTTTCAAGAGTTTTTCCTAAACCCATATCATCGGCTAAAACGCCACCAACTTGATTTTTATATACAACATTTAACCATTTAAAAGCATCGATTTGATATGGTCTTAAAGTAGCGTTAAGAGGAGGCAGTTCCTTCTCAAAATTTTTGAAGTTTTTAAAATCGTTATATAAGGTTTCAACATATTCATCTTTTGTATCAACTAAAGACGAATCTTTTACTTTAAAAGCAAAATAAGGTGGAAGCTCTCTTTTTTCAACAAAAGAATTATTTTCAATAAGTTTTAAATCTTTACTTAGTTGAGCAAATTCTTTAGCTTCATCGTTATCGATATTAATAATGTTGTCTTTAAGTAAAACAAACTTACGTTTATTTCTTAAAGCATGTAAAATAGCGTAAAGTTCTTCATCGCTATATTCACTATTTTCAAGGAAAACATTAAGAATTGAATTTTCATTTTTGATCTTGATAGTAGGAGGGTAGAACTTTACAAGTTTTTTCGACTTAATCTTATCGCTTAAATAAATATTACAAATGGTTTGAAGAGTTGTTAAATCGCTATTTAAAAACTCCCAAATTCTACCTTGATCAGTTAATAAATCATCAACAAAACCATATTCTTGTAAAATTTCTTGATAACGATTATAAACAAGTAAAGCTTCATCTTTTAAAGCACTTTCTTTAATTTCAATTTCATTAATAAAATAAGAGGAGTGAACAGTAATTTCATTCTTTGAGTTAAAATCAAAATAAGCATTAATTTCTAAAGCGTTAATCCTTAATTCTCTCCTTACTTTTAAAGAAGCGTCAAAGTAGGATTCAAAGTTTAAGTAAGCTCCATATTTAAAACTATCTTTAAAATCTTTAATAGAAGTAACTGGAGAATTTTTAACTAAATTATAGATTTTATTATATTTACGATTTAAAGAAACAATATCGATTGAATGAGTTTCTTTAGAGTAATATAAGTCAGTTGAACCAATATTATAATAACCTTCAATTTCGTTAACCTCTAAATCAAAATCTTCAGTGATAGTAATATGTGGTTTTAATTCTTTTAAGTTAACTTTATAAGGAGAATCATTAAAAAGGATTGTATCGTTTTTATATAAAATAATGAGGTCTTGAAGGTTTTTAGAGACCCGGTACTCTAATTTAGTAGTGCTGTAACAATTTTGAGCAAGGTTTTTTAAGAAGTCATAAACCTGCTTACTTTGTTGATCTAATAAAGAAAATGAATAAGTTAAGTTTAAATTCTTATTACCTTTTCCAAGAACTTGATTTCTGTTTTTAATACTATTAATTACTTGGTTAGGTCGCATTTTTCTTGAAATGAAACTATTATATTGATAATAAAAAGAAACTCTATAGTTTTCTTCTTGGGTAGTTTCATCTAAACAAAGAGTTAAATGGAATTTATTATCGTAGGCTTCTGAGGTAGGTGATTTCATGATAGAAGTCAACGAATGTTTAAATTCTTTTAAGTCTTTTTGGTAATTGAGTTCATTAATTTCATTTTGGAAATCTTGAATAATTTCTTTAAGCTTACCTGGCTCTTTTTCATTTAAATCACTAGCTACAGCTGAAAAAAGAAACTCAGGATCGAGTGAATTAAAAATTTCTGAAGTTCCACCATAAAATAAACAAGATTCAGGATCGAAGAAAATATGGTATACCGCTAAATTAAGCATTTTAAGATAAATACAAATATAAAGATTTGCATCCATTGTTTTGATTTCATATGCAAAATAGGTGCTAAAAGGAAGATTATCAACTTTATATGAATAATACTTTGCGAAAAATTCTACTATTTTATTGTTCTTCTTCATAATCTAATCCTTAAAATGGCAAGCTATCCTCTGGTAAATCATCTTCGATGTTGTCGTCGATATCTTCATCATATAAGTAATCTTGGTCATTGTATTTATAACTTGTGTTGCCATATGAATCATAAGCTTCAGAATCAAACCGATTTTTATATGAAGCGAATTTGTGAGAGATTATTTGTTCATAAGGCGCATTTGTAAAAAGTAATTTAATAAATTGATTGTTTGGTAAAGCAGCAATAACTTTATTACTTACAGCATTATTATTTTGGAGTTCTGATGTTATCCTAATTAAATTAAAAAGGATTAGCTGTAGATGTTCTTTTTTTAGATTCTCTTCTTTTGCACGAATAAAATCTTTTAATAATGCTTTTTTACTTATATCTTTATCTAATAAATCTTTATGAAAACTTTCTTGATCAAAGATAGGAGAGAAGTCAAGCTTGCTTGAAACAAATTCAGGATTTTCATCATAGGTTTTATCTAAGTAATCCTTATCTTCTTTTAGATATGTTAAATCAATGTTATAAGATTCATAAAGTTTAATAACGGTAGAAATTTTTAACTTGTTAAGAACGTTTGCTAATATTCCTGATTCATTTGCATCAATCTTTCTATGATCAGCTAAAATTTTTCGAGCTATAGTTTCGAAATGTATGCTTTCAACATTATTTATGAATGCGCATAATAATGCACGTTTAATCTCATATGTTTTTAAATATTTAAAGCCATAAGTTAAATCAAATTTAAAATAGGAATATTTAATCTTATTTACGTCTCGGTAGACTTTTTTGCATTCAAGACAATCAGATAAAAATTTAACAAGGGGCGTTTTGAAAACATCTGTAAAAAGTTTCTTGTTTTCAAAGAAAAATTTGTATTCTTCTTTATTATCACCAAGCTCGTTAAGTTTTTGGCTGATGATGTGATATTTATCTGAATAAGTAGTTGCTTTATTTAACTCATCTAAAATCGAGAACATGTAAGAGTTTTTAATATAATTTAAGTTCATGTCTTCAGAATCTTTGTTCTCGTTTTGATTTGAAGAATAAATCATTTTATTTGCTTCGTAAACATTATCTTTTTTGATTTCTGGCGATAAAAGATAAGTATTTTTTAATATGAGTAATAATGCATACAAATATTTATCTGGGAGACAAGGAATTCCATCAAGAGTTATGAAAACAACGTTTTTCTCATTAATTACAATTTGTATGTAATTGTTATGACCTGTATTATAAAGAGCTAAACAAGAGTTAGGATTGGATTGAATAATCTTTAGTTGTTTTGAGGAATAAACTTGATAACCTTGATTTATGCTTTGTTTGTCAAACATAAAATCAAACATACCAAGATTTGCTAAATCTGGAATTTTTAAAGGTATAGGTAAATTTGTAAGATTTAAGTTAAACTCATCTTTATAAATAGTTTTCTTTTCTTTTACACTAGGAAAATAGATAACAGCTGATCCGTTATCATTTATAGCTACAACAATCCCATATTTGTAGGCTTTATGGTAAACAATTTGATTTTCAAACATAAACTTTATTTTACCATATACACATAATTTTTTAATTGTGAATTGTTCTTTGAATTTGGGTTCATGTGTGAATTGTTCTTTGAATTTGGGTTCAAGTTAAAATTTTGATAATTAAAGGAAGTCCTCATATTAATGGAACTTCAAATACAATTGTTGATGAGTTTATAAAATGTGCGAAAGAAGCACATCATGAAATCAAAATGTTTGATACGGCTCATGTAAATTTACATAGGTGTTTAGGCTGTGATTGTTGTGTCATGAGTGGTGAATGCGTTCAAAAAGATGATGGGAATAAATTACTAAATGGTATTTTAAGTGACTATTTAAAGTTGAATGAAGTAGGAAGAATCTTAGCAAGAGGTGCTGCTACGCCTTCAATGATTAGAAAAGAATATTTAATTCAAGCTTATAATTTAGGTAAAAATTTTAAGTAGTTAATTTATTTTTCCTTCGTATTTATAAGAAATATAATATTCATAGATATGGAAGAAATAAAGATAGCAAACAGAACTAATAAAAAAGGTATAGCAATTGCATTATTAGCGGCACTTTGTTATTCAATTTCTTCGCCGCTTTCTAAACTAATCTTAAATTATCTTTCGCCTACTTTAATGGCTGGATTTTTATATCTAGGAGCGGGCATTTGCATGCTTTTCATATATCTTTTTAGAATGATTTTTAAAAAGAAAATCAAAAAGGAAAAGAAATTAACGAAGAAAGATTTGCCTTATGTCATTGGAATGGTGGTTTTAGATATTGCTGCTCCAATTTTAATGATGTTTGGTCTTTCTACAACTAGTGCAGCTAATGCAAGTTTACTAAACAATTTTGAAATTGTTATGACTTCATTAATTGCACTTTTATTTTTTAAAGAAAAGATTTCACCTAGATTATGGCTTGGAATAGGCGCAATAACTATTTCGTGCGTTATTTTAACTTTTGAGAGCTATGAAGCCTTAAATTTTAATCTTGGTTCTATTTTGATATTGCTAGCAGCATTATGTTGGGGCGCTGAGAATAATTGTACTAAGAAGATATCTTCATCCGATCCTCTTGAAATAGTTTTGATTAAAGGTCTATGTTCAGGAACTGGCTCCATTATTATTGGATTGTGTATTGGAGAAAGAATTGAACTTGTTAATATTTGGGCAATATTTGCGACTTTAGGAGTTGGCTTAATTGCCTATGGCTTATCCATTTTTCTTTATATATATGCTCAAAGATTTATTGGTGCAGCTAAAACTAGTGCTTACTATGCAATTAATCCATTTATCGCAGCAATATTTTCTTTAATTATTTTCCTTGAAATTCCAAATTGGCAATTTGCTTTAGCAATAATTATTATGGCTATAGGAGCGTGGCTTGCTTCTAGCGACAAACCATTATTAAAAAAGAAAATAAAAGATAGTACGATAAATAATATTGAAGATGAGAAACAAGATTTAAATGAAAAATAAGATTGAAATTAGATTATATAAAAGTAATGACATTGATGAAGTTATTCAAATGTTTAAAGACTCAATAAGTAGTGCATGTAAAAATGATTATTCAGCACAAGAGATTAAAGCTCGGATTAATGCGCTTGATAAAGATAAACTACAAGATCGATTCTTGAGTTCTTATTCGATTGTGGCGGTTATGGATAGCATTATTGTCGGCTTTGGGAATATCGATATAGAAAATAGATACCTAGATTGTCTTTATGTTAGACCAAATTTTTATAGAAGTGGTATTGCTAGTAGAATTTGTGAAGAGCTAGAAAGTAAAGTTTCGGGAGCGATTTCAGTGCATTCTTCAAAAACGGCAAAAGCATTTTTCCTCAATAGAGGATATAGTTTAATTGCTGAGCAAACTGTGATTAGAAACGAGATTAAACTAACTAATTACTTACTAATCAAATACTAATTTATTACTATTTATTAACTAAGTATACTTAAAAGATTAAAGAAACGGCTATCAAGAAAATAAAACTAACGTTATGCTTTATTAAGAAGTCAAATAAGATTCTCTTTTCATTTAAGTAATATTGAATTATGATTTTTTAAGAAAGCAGGTGATGAATTTGAGAATATAAGCGATTTAACTAGATCATTTATTTAATGTTAATAAGGAGTTTAGCAAAATGCTTATAATTTCAAATTTAACCATAGTCTTAAAAAAAGACTTAAGAACTTTAATAAAGTATTTTTCCTTTGTTTTAAATAAAAAAGATAAAGTAGGAATAATTGGTGAAGAAGGTAATGGCAAATCTTCTCTTTTAAAAGTACTTTATAATCCAGAAGAAGCTAGTAATTATTTAGAAATTACTGGAAATATATCGATAAAAGATGAAAAAATCGGTTATCTTCCACAAATGATTGATAAAGAGAAATTAAATCTATCTATTAATGAATTATTAAATAAAGAAATTGATTATTCTTTGTTAGATTATAAAAAGTATTATCAATATGTTGATACTTTTCATCTTGATGAAGAAAAACTTTTTTTAACGAGATTAAGGTAAGAAGCTTAAGTGGAGGAGAAAGAATTAAACTTTTCTTGCTTATTGAATTAATGAAAGAGCCAACAATTTTGCTTCTAGATGAACCTAGTAATGATTTAGACTTATCTTCTTTAAATTTACTTGAGGAATTAATTAAAAATATAGATATACCTGTAATGTTTATTTCTCATGATGAATCTTTACTATCAAAATGTGCCAATAGAATTATTCATATTGAATCTTTAAAAAGTAAAAGTGAGCCACGCGTTACTGTTAAAAGTTTAAATTATGATGATTATTTTACTTCTAGAGAGGACTTCCTTAATAAAAATATACAAGAATACAATAAAGATAAAGAAAACTTCGAAAAGAAAATGGATAAGTTTAATAGAGCTTATCAAAGTGTAAACCATGCTTTAAATACAGTTTCACGTTCTCAACCAGGTGTTGCCAAAAATTTAAAAGATAAAATGCATGCAGTTAAGTCAATGGAGAAAAGATATGCTAAGGAAAAGGAAAATCTTACCCAAAAATATGAAGTAGAGGATGAAATTAATCTTAAGTTTGATAACTTGAATAGTTTGGATACTAGAGGTAATTCCTCGAATTCAAAAATCAATTATTTGATTGATACTTCAAAAATTGTTTTAAATTTAAATATAGAAGAATTAAAAATAAACAACGAGATAACTTTGATTGATAAGCCAATTTCTTTATATATAAAAGGAAGTAAGAGGATAGCAATAATTGGAGAAAATGGTGCTGGAAAATCTACTTTGATTAAATTAATTTATGAAGAATTAGCTGGTAAGTCATCTTTTAATGTTGGTTATATGTCGCAAAATTATGAAGATGAACTTTTAAATTACATGTCACCACTAGACTATTTAGCCAAAGAAATTGGTGCTTCGACTAAGGAAGAATTAACCAAAATTAAAACTTATTTAGGTTCATTAAAGTTTACTTATGAAGAGATGAATAGAAGCATTTCTTCTTTAAGTGGTGGTCAAAAAGCTAAAATTTTCTTTACTAAGCTTATATTAAAAAAAGTAAATGTAATGTTACTTGATGAGCCAACACGAAATATATCACCATTATCGAACAAATCATTTATTAAATCGATAAAACAATATAAAGGTGTAATTATTGCTGTTTCTCATGATAGAAACTTTATTTATCAAGTATTTGATGAAATCTATGAATTAAGTTCAGAAAAAGGACTACAACAAATCCAACGAGATGAGTTTAAAAAGAAGTATCTATGAGTTAGTTTTATGAACATACATTCTAGATGTTTCGCCTCCATCGCATTTAACATCACAAAGATATTTCCAATTATATCTTTCGTAAAAAGAAGTGTGGTCAGTTATTAAATACAATGTGTTTATACCTTTTTTGCTCATATCTTGCTCGACATATTCTAAAAGTTTTCCGGCAATTCCGTTGTTTCTATATTCAGGTTCGACATATAAGGCGCAAACATTAGGATATAAATCTTTTCTTTCATGGAAATCATTTTGAATTACACCGATTCCACCGATTATTTTATTATTTGATAGCGCAATATACCATGAAGGATAAGGAGCATTAGAGTTTATGCTTTCATTAATACTATTAAGGTACTCATCTTTAGGTATGTTCCATTTACTAGAAAACCAAGTTGCAGCAGTATTAATTATTTCTTTCTTGTTTTTAAGATTTATGATTTCGTAATTCATACATTAATAGTTAGCCTTTCTAATTTTTACTTATTATAAACTAAAAATGACAATAAGTAGTGTGGTTATCGAAAAAATAAGCAAAATCATATATTTTTCTCGATTTTAGTAGATATGTAGTAAATATTAAGTATATTTTAAGTGTAAAAATAGTAGTTAATTTTAATCAATCTGAACAAGATTTTGCTTTATTTACTATTCGTATTAATTATACCTCATTAATTATGTTTTATAGACACTTTGTCAATTATTTAATGTAAATTTATTTTGGAATTGAAAAGCGGAGATTACTTTAATTTCTAAAATTAAATTCGGAGGCTTCATTTGCTGAAGGCAGAAATAATATGTTCCATAATGAAGTATTAACAATAATTGCTGAAAAGCATCATAGAAGTGTAGCTCAAGTTATTTTGAGATGGCTATATCAAAGAGACATTGTTTCTTTAGCCAAATCAACTCATGAAGAAAGGATTAAAGAAAACTTTGATATTTATTCATTTGAATTAGATAAAGAAGATGTGGATTTAATGGCAACATTAGATGCCAAAACTCCAAGTTTCTTTAGTCATCAAGATCCAAATATAATCGAATGGTTTGGTCAATTAATTATTCAAAGAAGAGAAAATAAAAGAGAAAAGTTAATCATAAGACCTAGCGCTTTGTGCACTATGTCTTTTAAATTGCAATATGTTACTAAATTATTTAAGCGATAAAATTTCTCATCTTATACAGATTTTTGAATTTATTTTTTACGTAGTTTCATTATCATTAGAATGAAATTCACCGATATAATTGATAGAATATAAACGATTTAATTGGAGGCTTATTAGCATGGAAGAAAAGCGATATGATGCTTTGGTAATTGGTGCTGGGAATGGTGGTTTAACAGCAGCATTGCGATTAGCAAAGTCTAATAAAAAAGTTTTACTTGTCGAAAGACATATTTTACCAGGTGGCTTTGCTACTGGATTTATGAGAGGAAGATTTTATTTTGAAGCTTCCTTACATGAATTATGCGATTTTGGTCATAAAGAAAGACATGGAAATCTATATACTTTATTTGAAGAATTAGGCGTTTTAGATAAATTACATTTTGTCGATGTTCCAGAAGCATTTACGGTTATTAATTCAAAAACAAAAGAAAGCTATGAAATGCCTTTTGGAGTTGAAAACTTTATTAACAAAATGGAAGAATACGTTCCAGGATCAAGAAAATCAGTTACTACCTTTTTTGAGCTTGGTAAAGAAATTTCAGATGCAATGAGATATTTAAATGAATCTCATGGTAAACCAGATAGTAAAGTTTTGATGAAAAAATATCCAAACTTTATGAGAGTGGCTGTTTATGATGTTGATACTGTTTTAAAGGCAATTAAAATGCCTAAAAAGGCTCAAGAAATTATTACAACATATTGGTCTTATTTGGGTACATCAACTGATAAACTAGGCTTTGTCCATTATTGCATTATGGTCTATCTTTATATAACTTTAAAGGCACAAGTACCTGTTGAAAGATCTCATGAAATAAGTGCTACTTTAATTGAAGAAATTAAGCAAAGTGGCGGCGATGTTTATTTTGGAGATGGAGTTAAGGAAGTACTTGTTGAAAATGGTGAAGTGTGTGGTGCTATTTTAGATAGTGGCAAAAAGATTCTTACAAAACACATTATTTCAAACGCATCGCCTGAAGCAGTTTATGGACAAATGATTAAAGATAAAAATCAAATTCCAGAACAACAACGTAAACTTTCTAGTTTTAGAGAATTATCAGGAAGAGGTCTTTCTATTTTCTTAGGTTTAAATAAAACTAAAGAGGAACTTGGCTTAAAATCTTATAGTTACTTTATTTATGATAGCTTAAATTCTAGAAAAGCATTTGATGCGATGAAAGATATTAATAATTACTCACAAGTTACAGTTGTTTTAAATAATGCTTTAGAAAATTGCTCTCCAAAAGGAACAACAATAATGTATATGACTTCGTTATATTTTAGTGATATCTTTGACAAAGTTATTGACGAGAAGAATTATTTTGATTTAAAAGAAGAAATTGCTAAAGGCTTTATTAAACGCTTTGAAGAATCAACTGGATGCAAGATTTCTGATTCGATTGAAGAAATTGAAATCGCAACTCCTTTAACATATTGTCACTATACATCAACACCTGATGGAACAATTTATGGATATTTAACTACTGGATTAGACAATATGATGCCTCGTCTTACCACTATGTATGATGAAACAATTTTAAAAGGACTTCGTTTTGCTGGAGGCCATGCTATGAGAAGTTCTGGCTATAATTCAGCCTACCTTTCTGGTGATTTGGCAGCAAAACTCACGCTTGGTGATATGAAGGAGGATAAATAAAATGAAGGTTAAAGTTTCATTTTTCGGCTTAAGTGACATGCTTAAGTTTAAAAACTTAAAGAAGAATCGTTTAGAAGCAATTAATAATTCAAAAGTAAAAGAATATAAATCCTATCGAGTTAATGAACTTGCTGATTATTATCATCCACATAAGCAATATTTAAAAATTGACAAGATAGCAGAAGAAAATAATGATACAAAGAGTTTTTATCTCGTACCTGATGGAGAAACTACTAAACTTGCTTATTTTAAGTCAGGAAGTTATGTTTCGTTATTTGTCAATGTTGATAATAATATTGTCTCAAGAGCATATGCAATTTCATCTTCTCCAAGTGAAGCCTTAAAAGGTATTTATCGAATAACAATTAAAAGAAAAGAAGGCGGATATTTATCTAATTATTTGCTTGATAATGCTAAAGTTGGAGATAAGTTATTTGCTTCTGAACCTGGTGGATTTTTAACTCATTCCTCAATTCGAGATGCAAATGATGTTATAGCAGTTGCAGGTAGAGTTGGAATCACTCCATTTATCTCAATGGCTAATGCTATTAAAGATGGAATTGAACATTTTAATTTAACAATCTTATATGGTGTTAATTCTTTAAAAGATGTCATATTAAAAGATGAACTTGATGAATTAACTAAAACTTGTGAGAAAGTAAAAGTGGTTTATGTAGTTTGTAATGAAACAGTTGAAGGATATGAAAAAGGTTTTATTACTGCTGATATTATTAAAAAATATGCTCCAAGCGATAAACCATATAGTGTATTTGTTTCAGGTCCAAATGCGATGTTTGATTTCTTAGCTGGTGAATTTAAAAAACTTAATCTTCCTAATAAATATATAAGATTAGAAAAATCGCCTGAAACGTTATCTTTAGGTAATAAAGAGTTTAATTTGGTTGTGCATATGGAAGACCAAACTTTTAACTTAATTGCTAAACAAAATGAAACTGTCTTAAATGCGCTTGAAAGAAACGACGTTTTGATTAGATCAAAATGTCATTTAGGTGGTTGTGGCTTCTGTCGTAGTAAAATTATTAAAGGCGAAATTCAAACAACTAAGTTAAATAAGCAAGCTGATATTGATAAGAAGTTTGGTTATTTCCATCCATGTTGCTCTTATCCAATGTCTGATCTTGAAATTGAAGTTTATAAATATTAACTATAATTTCATTTAATGTAACTATGAAAATACCAACTGTGAAAAGTTGGTATTTTTTTCAAAACATCTTTAAAGATGTAAAATAAGATATAGTATGAATTTAGTGTCTTTTATTTATCCATTATTTTTAACTTTATTAATTGAAACACCAATTTATTTTGAATTAGGCAAAAAGAAAAATATAGTGGTGTTTCTTTCTTTAATAACAATGAATGTAATTTCAAACTTACTTTTTAATTATCTTTATATTTTATTAGATTATTCATTTGTATTTTTGATTCTAGGTGAATTTATTGTTACGTTTATTGAAGGAGCGGTTCTTTATTTAATTTTTAACTTTAAAAAGTGCTTTTTAACTATCTTAGCTAACTTTTTATCTTTTATAGTTGGATATTTATTGAATACATATTTAATAAAAACTGCCGATTCACTTCTTATAGCTACTTTAATATTTGAAACAGCTTTCTTAATTTACTTCGTTATTGAAGTGGTTATACAAATGAAGAAATTTATAAAAAGAAAGAGCTAGATACTTCTAGCTCAATTTTTTATTTAATTTTTCTTGTTTTAACAATAAGTCTTATTAAGAAAATAATAAAAACGATTAATGAAATACCTATAAAGACTAATCCGCCAAGAATTCCAAATAGGGCAAGAGTAAGACCAAAACCATATGAATCATTTTCAATTGTAAATAGATAGTTTAATGAATAATTATTAATATTTTCATAATTCCCAGGAAATTGTACTGTTTCGTAATAAATACCTGTATCATCATCGAATCTAGAATTATCAAACCATGTTTCGCCATAAATATAACTATCAAGAGAAGGATCGTAGAAATAGAATAGTACAGTGTAAAGTGCAAAATTATCTAAATCTACAAATTTAAAATCTATGTCTACTGTCGTCATATTTGTTTCGGCATCGTAAGATAGAAAAGAATAACTAAAGTTAGAAATGAATGATTCTGGTTGAGAATAATCATAACAATAGTGCGTTACAATCAATTCATCAGACTCAAGAACTTCTTGAACTTTATATTCTTCAAGTTCTAAAGAAATTTTTGCAGACTTGTATGGTGGTATAAAATAACCATAAAAGCTATACCGATTTCCTGAAATCAACTTATTATCGGTATCTGAAATTTCGAAGCCACGCAAAAAATAATCAGAGTTATTATCACATTCAAAAGTTAAGATATTATCTTCTACAGTAAAATCTTGAACAACTTGTTCATATGTTGTTGTATAAAGTTGATCTGGAGAAGGAGAATTAGCCATTAATAAAGGTAAAAGTATTGGCAAAATTAATAAGGCTTTTATCTTTTTCATAAAATTATTATAGCATTTAAAGGTAAAAGAAATAGATATAAAGAAAACACGATTAGAACCGTTTTGGTAAAATTGTGAAAAAATTAAATAGAATATTGAAAAATATCCTTGCAAAACTTTAATATTTTTAAAATTTTCCTTTCAAAAGTTAATTTTCATTAAGGCAAGTTTATATGGTAAAATAATTTTTAAAGGAAACAATTTTTTATGAGTAAAGACATGTTAAAAGAATTAGAATTCAAGGATTATTCTTTTGTTAATCGTTTGCTACCTAGAATTAAACGGGAACAATTTGAAAATAAAGTTAATGGTAAAAATGGATTTTTAATACTTGATTCAAATAATAATCCAGTAGGTTTTATTTTATATGTTGTACTTTGGGAAAAATTGCCTTTTATTGAACACTTAATTATTGACGAAGTGTTTCGCAACAAAGGATATGGAACAAAAGCTCTTTTGAGTTTTGAAAAACGCATGAAAGATATGGATTATAAAATGGTTTTGCTCTCTACTCAAGTTGATGAAAGAGCACAATTTTTATATCGTCGTTTAGGCTA
>ENA-OPIO01000295-OPIO01000295.1-human-gut-metagenome-genome-assembly--contig:-NODE-295-length-18389-cov-5.101614_pt1 | contig 18389 bp, 19 predicted proteins | sample MGYA00241395_ERZ501636 | MGnify/ENA primary metagenome ERZ501636 (study PRJEB25962, sample SAMEA2042198) | human gut metagenome | biome: human gut; feature: human-associated habitat; material: faeces... | reverse complement strand
GTTCTCTATACGGGTACATCCGACTAATGGAGCCACACCGTTTAAGCTATGTTGCCAAGTACCGTAAAGTCTGCACGGCCGGCAAGGCCCCTTTTTCTTTTGCAAGAAAAAGTACAATAAAAAAGCGAAGCACATTGGCTCCGCCTGTTTTATATCCATTAAAAGTTCACGTCAGTTAAATTGGTTCATCGCTTTCTCAATGCCCTGCGTAAAATACACCTCCAGGGCTTCCACCGCGCGGTCCAGCGCGCCTTCCAGCGCGGGCAGTTCCGACTTGGGGAAATTGGAAAGCACAAAATTGGCCAAATCAAATTTTTCGGGTTTCGGGCCTACGCCTACGCGCAGGCGGGGAATATCTTGCGTGCCCAGCTGTTCAATGACGCTTTTCATCCCTTTCTGTCCGCCGGCGGAACCGTTTTTGCGGATGCGCAGCCTGCCCACTTCCAGGGATACGTCGTCAAAACACACCAGGCAGTTTTGCGGCGGGATTTTATAGAACCGGGCCAGGCTGGATACAGCCCGACCCGATTCGTTCATATAAGTAGCGGGTTTGATGAGAAAAACATCGTGCCCTGCCACGGATACTTTGGCATACGCTCCCAGGTTCTGCCAGGCTTTCCAATCGGCCCCCCACTTGCGCCCTGCGGCGTCCAGCGCCATAAATCCGGCGTTGTGCCGCGTGCGCTCGTATTGGGAACCGGGATTGCCAAGACCCGCCAGAAGGTATTGCATAAGCTATTTCTTCGCGGCGTCCTTGGTGAGGTTGCCTTCTTCGTCCTTTTTGCCTTTGGTGGAAGAGCTTTCCGGCGCGGCGGCGGCATCGGCGGCCGGGGCGGCGGTTTCTTCTTCTTTCAGTACGGCCAAGTGGACGACCGGGGCTTCCGGGTCGGTAACGAGTTCAACGCCTTCGGGCAGTTTAACGTCGCCGGCGAGGATACCTTTGTTGATGGTCATCGGGGTGATGTCCACCACGATTTCGTGCGGAATCGCGCTCACGAGCGCGCGCACTTCCAGCTCACGCACAATGTGTTCCACAATGGCGCCGTAGTTGACCACATCGGCAGGCGTACCTTCCAGTTTAAGCGGGACGACCACGTCCATTTTGTCCTTCATGCTCACGCGCTGAAAGTCGGCGTGAATCGGGTTGTCGGTTACTACGTGATACTGGATTTCTTTAACCAGCACGAGTTCTTTCGCGCCGTCCAAGGTTACTTCCACCAGCGTGTTTTTACCGGCTTTCACGATTTTTTCCAAATCTTTTACGCTTACGGTAACGCTAACGGGTTCTTTGTGTCCGCCGTAGATAACGGCCGGGACGTTCTTTTCGGCTCTGATTTTAGAGAGAGCCCCTTTGACGCCGATCCCTTCGCGGGCGGCGGCAGAGATAGTTACTTTTTCCATTTTATCCTCCAAATTTTCTAACGAAAATTTTGAAATTTAGTTTTTGTTAATTGAACATATCGCTGATGGAGCGGCCGTCGTGGTTGCGTTTAATCGCGTCCGCCAGCAAGTACGAGACGGACAGCACGTCCACTTTCGGCCCCAAGTCGCGGATGGGAAGCGAATCGGAAATGATCAGCTTCTTAATGTCGGACTTGTTGATTTTATCCATCGCGTTGCGGGACAGCAAACCGTGCGTGCAAACCGCATAGATTTCGCGCGCGCCCCGCTCTTTGATTTTCTGGGCCACGGTGGTAAGGGTGCCGGCCGTGTCCACGATATCATCAAAAATAATAGCCACTTTGTCCTTCACATCGCCGATGACGTTGTAGACCACCGCCTCGTTGGCTTTGGGGCGGCGTTTATCAATAATAACCAGCCCCGCGTCCATGCGGGCCGCGAACTTGCGGGCGCGTTCCACGCCGCCCACGTCCGGGGAAATGACCACCAAATCTTTTCTGTCAAAATCTTTAAAATAATCCAGAAACACCTTGCGCGCGCGCAGGTGGTCCACCGGGATGTCAAAAAACCCCTGGATTTGGCCGGCGTGCAGGTCCACCGTCATAATGCGGTCCGCTCCGGCTTTGGTAATTAGGTTGCTCGCCAGTTTGGCCGTAATCGGCACGCGGGGAGAAGCCTTGCGGTCCGCGCGGGCATAGCCGAAGTAGGGAATTACCGCGGTGATTTTGCCGGCGCTGGCGCGTTTGAAGGCGTCAATCATAATCAGCAGTTCCATCAGGCTTTCGTTGACGGGCGGGCAGGTGGGCTGAATTAAATAGCAGTCGTGCGCGCGCACGCTCTCCAAAATCTGCACGTCTATTTCGCCGTCGGCAAACCGTTCCACGCGCAGCTTGCCCATATCCATATTCAGGTGATTGCAAATCTTCTGCGCCAGGGCAATGTTGGCATTGCCGGAGAAAATCCTTAAATCGCCGTTTACGCTTTTAGTCATTTTTCTTTACACCTTTTTTTTCCAGAACGACCTGACGCGAACGGGCAATACCCAGGGATTCCGCCGGAACCTCTTTGGTGATGGTAGACCCCGCGCCGATTTTTGCATATTCGTGCACCGTTACCGGCGCCACAAAATTTACGTTGGACCCTACGAAAACATGGTCCTCAATAACCGTCTGATGCTTGTTTTTGCCGTCGTAATTGCAGGTGATGGTTCCCGCGCCCACATTCACCCCGGCGCCCATTTGCGTGTCGCCGATGTAGCTGAGGTGGTTGACTTTGGAGCCTTCCCCGATGACGGACTTTTTAATTTCCGAAAAATTACCCACTTTTGCGCCTTTTTTCAAGACGGATTTCGGACGCAGGTGCGCATAGGGCCCCAGCTGGCACTCGTCGGCCACTTCGGACTCTTCAATATATGTCCCCATTTTAAGGGCCACATGGTCCCCGATGACGGAATCTTTGATGTAGCAGTTGCCTTCAATATAGCAGTTCTTGCCGATCACCGTTTTGCCGCTGATGTAACAGCCGGGGCAGATAACCGTATCCGCGCCGATTTTAACGCCCGGATCAATAAACACTTCTTTGGGGCGGACGAGGGTAACGCCTTCATCCATCAGGGCGTTGGCCACGCGGTCGCGCATGATTTGTTCGGCTTCGGCCAGCTGCGCTTTGCTGTTAATGCCCAGGGCCTGTTCGTAATCCCGGCCGGCAAACACCAGCACCGGCTGGTTCATCTGCTTGATGAGGGCCAGCGTATCGGTCAGGTAAAATTCGTGCTTGGGGCCCTGCGGCACCAGCTGCGTAAGCGCCGTTTGCAGAGATTTGGAGCTAAAAACATACATGCCGCTGTTGATTTCAGCAATTTTTTTGGTGTCTTCGTCGGCGTTGGCGTCTTCTACAATGTTTTCAAACGCGCCGTCCGCCGCGCGGATAATGCGGCCGTATCCGGCCGGATCCGGCACCGTTACGCCCAGTACAAGCGCGCCGGCTTCGCTGCCTTCAAACACATTGGCCATTTCGGCCAGCGTTTGGGACTTTAGAAGCGGCGTATCGCCGTTTAACACCAGGACGGTTTCAAATTTTTGCAAGAGCGGCAGGGCGGCTTTTACCGCGGAAGCGGAGCCGGACAAATCGGTTTGGCGCACAAACACCACGGGCGCGGTAATGCCCCAGTCGTGCAGGCCCGCCTGTACGGTGTTTACCACCGTGTCCGCCTCGTGACCGACCACAATGCCGATGGCGGCGGGACCCAGGTCTTGGGCCGCCTTTAAAATATGTGCAAGTATGGGAATTCCGCAAACGATATGCAGCGGTTTGGGAAGGGGGGACTTCATCCGGGTGCCTTTGCCGGCGGCCAGGATAAGAACACACAGATTTTTTTTGGCTACCATTTTGTTTAACTCTTGCCTAAAAAGAATCTAACTTGTTAATGAAAAATCAGGAACAAATTATATAAATATTATACCAATAAACCGCCAAATCTGCAAAGCCGGAGTGTTGGCACTTCCTGCCATAGGCGGGGCATTACATCTATTTTAGCATTTTGGGACGCGCCGAACGGGCAAAAAAGGTCCTATCCGCAGGCAAAAGGGTTATTTCTGCAATACACGGCCGAAACATAGGGGGCCTTCGGCCCGGGTGATTTGGGCGCGCACCAGCCCGTGCGCCTGGGCCGTGTTTTCCAACACGACCGGCTGGAAGTTGGAGGTAATCCCGTGCGGGAGGCCGTTTTTATGCTCTTCCACAAATACTTCCTGCTCCGTCCCCGCTAAAGACGCGGCGAACGCGGCGCGAAGTTCTTTATCCAGCGCACGCAGCGTTTCGGAGCGGCGTTTGATTTCCCCGGGCGGCAGCTGTTTAAGGGCGGCGGCGGGAGTGCCCGGCCGCGGCGAATAGCTAAACACGTGCAGGCCCGCGAGGTTTACCTCGCGGATAAAGGCGACGGTCGCTTCAAAATCCGCTTCCGTTTCGGTGGGATACCCGGCAATTACGTCCGCAAAAATGCCGATTTGGGGCACGTGTTGGCGCAAATCCGCCACGCGCGCACGGTAGGCGGCGGTATCGTAATGGCGGTTCATATCTTTTAAAACTTTATCGCACCCGGCCTGCAAAGGCAGGTGGAAATAGTTGCAGAAACGGTCCGGCCGCGCGCTCATCAGGCGCACCACGCCGTCCGTAACCGTTTGAAGCTCTATAGAGGAAAACCGTATGCGGAACCGCCCCGGCAGGGCGGCGATGTTTTCGCACAAAGCGGCCAGATCCGCCCCCGTCTGCGGGCAGCGGTAATTGCCGATATTAATGCCGGTAAGGACTATTTCGGCAAAGCCCTTGCCTTCCAGCGTTTTGATTTCCTGCAGTACGTCCGAGAGAGGCTTGGAGCGTTTGTCCGGCCGCGCGTACGGCACAATGCAATAGGAGCAGAAGCAGTCGCACCCGTCCTGTATTTTGATAAACGCCCGGCTGTGCCCTTCGTGGCCGGACACCGTCCAGCACACGTCTTCAGTATTAAACAAAGCTTTGCCCAATTCGTATTTGCCCACGATTTCGGCCTGCGGGAAAGCAGCGCGGATGGCGGCCGCATGGGCGGCGGCGTAGCACCCCGTCAGCACCAGGCGGGCGCGGGGGTTGCGGCGTAAAATCTGGCGGATTTGTTTTTCCACGTCTTTATCGGCCTGATGGGTAACGGTGCAGGTGTTGAGCACGCAGATGTCGGCGGTTTCAAAATGTTCCGCAGGGACGGCCCCGGAACGCAAAAACTGTTCCAGAATAGCCTGGCTTTCCACCTGGTTGACGCGGCAGCCGAATGTTTTGATAAAAAAGGTTGTCATTATAAGAGTTTGGCGGCCACGGCGATACAGGCCGTTTCCGCGCGCAGAATGTTTACGCCCAGCGTAACGGGCAGCACGTTGTATTGGGCGGCGATGACGATTTCTTCATCCGTCCAGCCCCCGGCGGGCCCCACAAATACGCGCAGGCGTTTGGGACCGCCTAATTTTTCCAGCCCCCAGGAAAGCGTATGCGTCTCCTCCGCTTCGTAAGCAATCAGCGAAGGGATTTCCTGCGCCAGCGCCTGCGGGAACTTAACGGGCGGCAGGATGGCGGGAATAAAGGGGGTATCGCACTGTTTGCAGGCGGAAATCATAATCTGCCGCCAGCGGTCGTTCTTGCCGTCCCATTTTTTCAGCACGTCGTATTCACTGCGTTCGGTCAGCACGGGGCGGAACGCCGCCACGCCCAGCTGAGTGCATTTATCCAGCACATCTTCCAGCCCGGTGCGGGAATTGGGCGCAAAGCACAGTTCCAGCTCCAGCGCAGGCCGGCGCACCGCGCGGGGTTTTAACAAAGTGCCGCGCACGAACTTTTTTTGAATCCGGTCAATCCGCGCCGTATACTGGCGGCCGGCGCCGTCAAACACCAAAATTTCGTCCCCTTCCTGATGGCGCGCGACGGCGGACGCGTGGTGCGCCTCGGCGTCCATAAGGAAAAATTCGGTTTCTTTGATATCGGCAAAGTATTGGGACATATGGATATTGTAACTTTTAAATACTTAAAAGTAAAAATATACCTAAAAATAAAATGCGGGTTTTTTGTTACTTTTTTCCGATGAAAAAGTAAATAAAATTAGGGAAACTCCCCGGGTTGAAGCCCGGAATATTGCGAATGCGCCTAATAAACTCAAAAGAGGGGAACCGTACGGTTCCCCTCTTTAGTCGATTTACCCACCTGATAATGCTTATTTGTCCACGACTTCCGCTTCCACTACGTCGTCTTTGCCGCCGTTTGCGGCTTGGGCGTTCGCATTCGCGTCGGGGCCCGGCTGGGCTCCGGCCGCCTGCTGCGCACCGCCTTGGGCCTGCTGTTTGGCCTGGGCATCTTTATACATCGCTTCGCCCAATTTCTGGCCGGCCTGCAGGGCCGCGTCGGTAGCGGATTTGATTTTGGCCGCATCGTCGCCTTTGAGGGCTTCTTTGAGGTCGCCCAAAGCGCGGTCAATGGCCAGGCGGTCGTCCTGGGAGACTTTATCGCCATACTCTTTCAAGGACTTTTCAGTCTGGTAGAGCACGCTGTCGCCCTGGTTTTTGGCTTCAATCAGTTCTTTGTGTTTTTTGTCTTCGTCGGCGAATTTCTCCGCATCTTTGACGAATTTTTCCACTTCCGTATCGCTGAGTTTATTGGGCGAGCTGATGGTAATGTGCTGCTCTTTGTTCGTACCCAGGTCTTTCGCGGACACGTTTAAAATACCGTTGGCGTCAATGTCAAAGGTAACTTCAATCTGCGGCACGCCGCGCGGAGCGGGCGGAATACCGTCCAGGTCAAACTTGCCCAGCGGCACATTGTCTTTGGCCATGGGGCGTTCGCCCTGCAGGACGTTGATGGTAACGGCCGGCTGGTTGTCCGAAGCCGTAGAGAACACCTGCGTTTTGCGCACCGGGATGGTGGTGTTGCGTTCAATCAGGCGCGTGCACACGCCGCCCAGGGTTTCCAGACCCAGGGAAAGCGGGGTAACGTCCAAAAGAAGAACGTCTTTTACGTCGCCGGTCAAAATACCGGCCTGCACGGAGGCGCCGATCGCGACGCATTCCATCGGGTCAATGCCGCGTTCAATTTTTTTGCCCACCAGGTCTTCCACGTATTTCTGCACAATGGGCATACGGGTCGGGCCGCCGACCAAGATGATGCGGTCAATCTGCGCCGCGGTCAGCGAAGCGTCGGACAGGGCCTGCTCCACGGATTTGCCGCAGCGTTTGACGATATCGTCCACCAAGCTTTCCAGTTTGGCGCGGGACAATTTAAGCTCCAAGTGTTTCGGGCCGTCGGCACCCGCGGAAATGAACGGCAGGTTGATGTCGGTTTCCATAGTGGTGGAAAGTTCAATTTTCGCCTTTTCCGCCGCGTCTTTCAGGCGCTGCTGGGCCTGTTTGTCTTTGGAGAGGTCAATCCCCGTCTGTTTGCGGAATTCGTCCACCATCCACTGGATGATGGCATTGTCCATATCCGTACCGCCCAGCTGCGTATCGCCGGAGGTGGAAAGCACGTCAAAGGTGCCTTCTTTGCCCATTTCCATAATGGTAACATCCAGCGTACCGCCGCCCAAGTCAAACACCATTACTTTCTGTTCTTTGCCGGCTTTGTCAATGCCGAAGGCCAAAGCGGCCGCGGTCGGTTCGTTGACCAGGCGCACCACTTCCAGCCCCGCGATGCGGCCCGCGTCTTTCGTGGCCTGACGCTGGTTATCGTTAAAATAAGCGGGTACCGTGATAACGGCTTTTTCCACCGGTTCGCCCAGGAAGGCTTCGGCGTCTTTTTTTACTTTCTGCAAGACGAAAGCCGAAAGCTGCTGAGGCGTAAATTCCTGTCCGCGCAAGTTATATTTGTAATTTTCCCCCATTTTGCGCTTGAACGCGGTTACGGTCCCTTCCGGGTTGGCGATGGCCTGGCGGCGGGCCGGTTCACCCACCAAGCGCTGGCCGTCTTTGGTAAAAGCGACATAAGACGGAAACGCCTTGCCGCCGATAGAACTGCCTTCGGCAGACGGAATAATCGTTCCTCTGCCGCCTTCCATCACCGCGGCGGCGGTGTTGGAGGTGCCCAAATCAATACCAATAATTTTTGCCATACTGTTGTTTCTCCTTTTAAATCAAATTTTTACCCCACCGGCGGAAAGCATTACCCTTCCGCATGCTGGCCGACAATCACGCGCGCGGGGCGCAGCACTTTGCCGTCCATGGTAAATCCCATCTGCACTTCCTGAAGCACGAGCCCGTCCTGGTCTTCCGAAGACGGAATCATCGCCACCACTTCCTGGGCGGCCGGGTCGTAGGGTTTATCCAGCACGTCCATATGCTCAATTCCCTCGGCCTTAAAAGCTTTTTCCAGCTCCGCAAACACCATATTCAGCCCGTCTTTGACGGCCTTGAGCGAAGCGCTGCACTCCCCGGCGTCCTGGTCTTTGGCCAGTTCCGCGCGCTGGCGCAGGAGCACCTCGTAAGCGGGAAGCAGTTTCTCGGCGAATTCTTTTTTTCCGTACGCCAGGAAAGCCGCTTTTTCACGCTCGGTGCGTTTACGGTAATTGTCAAAATCCGCGCTCAGACGCACCAACTGTTCGTAATAGTCGGGCTTCTTTTCGGCGGCGGGTTCGTCTTCCGGTTTTACTTCAATTTCCGGTTCGTAGACTTCCGGCAACTCCCGTTCATCCAGTTCTTGCCCGGCGGCCTCGGGCGCGCCGTGTTTATGCTGATGTTTCTTACTCATAATCGTTTTCTTCCCCGGCGGGCAACGCCGTCCAGTTTTTCATGGACGCTTCCAAGAGGTCCCCGATAAAATTTACCAAAGACATTACTCTTGTATATTCCATATGCTTCGGGCCGATAATGCCCAGCATGCCCACCGTTTTGTCCCCCACGCGGCACGCCGTAGAAACGATGCTGAGGTTTTTTAGTTCCTGCAGCGCGTTTTCACTGCCGATGCTCACGTTTAATTTCTGGTTGGATTTCTCCATATCCGTCATTTTCTCGTTTAATAACGAGGAAAACCGTTCGCGCTCTTCCACTACGCGCATCATTTGTTTCAAATCTTCGTAATCGGCTTCGGTCGTGTTTTCCAGAAGACGCCCAATGCCTTCCACGTATAATTCATCGGCGCCCGTCTGCGGGCGTTCAATGTCTTTAAGCACCTGGGTGGCCAAGTCCGCCATATCCGCAATTTCGCGGTGGCCGGAATGGATGTGATGCCACAGCACCTGGCGCGCTTCGGCCAGTGTCATACCGGCAATTTCCTGGTTGATAAACCGGCTGAGCACCCGCAGGCAGGCCGGTTCAATAACGTAACCCGTGCGTACGGGCCAGTGCCGCACCGCGCCGGACTGCGTAACCAGCACCGCCAAAATCATCCCCGGAGCCAGCGGAATAAAATCAAGCCGCTGTACGCGCTGGTCTTCCACGTGCGCCGTATACACAAACCCCGCCGCGCCCGAAAGCATCGCCAGCAGGCGCGAAGTCTGCACCAGCATATTGTCCACTTCGCTTACGCGCTCGTCGTATTGTTCTTCAATGCGCTGGCGTTCCTGGGCGGCCATTTTCTGCACGCTGGCCAGGTAGTCCACATAATAGCGGTAGGCTTTATCGGTCGGGATGCGGGCGCCGGACGTGTGCGGCTGGTAGAGATAGCCCTCCTCCTCCAGTTCTTTCATAATGTTGCGAATCGTGGCGCTGGAAACATCCTGCAGGGCGCCTTCGGCAATCATCTGCGAACCGACCGGACGGCGGGTTTCCACAAACTGCTGGACCACCCACCGCAGGATTTTTTCTTTACGGGCTTTGGCGATTTCCGGTTTTAGAATTCTCATACCTTTTTCCTAAAAATCTCTTCGGGAAAATGCTTTTTATTTTAGCACTCTTTTATCCCCTCTGCTAAAATTATATGCAATTATTTTATTTTTGTCAACCCCAATTTTAGACTGCTAGTTTTGAACCTTTCACCGGACCGCCTTTCTATTCAAAGAACAATTATATCTCCTTGTAGTATAGAAAGGGATGGGCCGGGGCACAACCGTTTTTTTAGATTAGTTGCGCGCGCCTCCCGCAAGGTGCGGCAGACGGGGAAACGGCACAAACAGGGCGGCTGCGCCAGTCAAACTAGTGCGTATAAAGAACCGCGGCCTGGAAGGCCCCTATGGCGGGAAAGCCCGGTAAAAAGATACAATAATACATATGCAATTTATAGACTCTCACGCCCATTTAAACGACCCGGCCTTTGACCCGGACCGCGAAGAACTTATCACCCAAAAACTGCCCGAAGCGGGCATTGCGCTCAGCGTGGAAATCGGCTGTGCTCCCGAAGAATGGACCCCCGCGCTGGAGCTGGCGGCCCGGCACCCCTCTTTAATCGGCGCCGTGCTGGGCGTTCACCCGGAATACGCTTCTAAATTAAACCCGGCTAATTTAAAAGAACTCGCCGCCCTCCTGCCGGACAAACGCAACCTGGCGGTGGGCGAAATCGGCCTGGATTATACCTGTTTTGAATTTACCGCCAAAGACCGCCAGCAGGAAGTGTTTTCCCAAATGCTGGCGCTGGCGAACCAAGTGCAAAAGCCGATTGTCCTGCATGTGCGCCGCGCAGGCGAAGATTACGCCGCTTACGACGATACTTTCCACGCGTTAAAACACGAATGGAAACCGTCTGCCGCCGCCGGCCATCCGGGCGTACTGCACTGCTTCTGCGCCCGTTACGAAGAAGCCAAACGCGCGCTGGACATGGGGCTTCTTTTGGGCATCAACGGCTGTTTTACCTATAAGAAAAATGAATACATCCGCGAAGCCGTCAAAAAAGCGGGCGCGGATAAAATCATCCTGGAAACGGACTGCCCGTATCTTTCCCCGCAGGGCAGACGCGGCCTGCGCAACGACCCTTCCAACATTCCGCTCATCGCCGAATTTGCGGCTGATTATTTGGACATCCCTCTAGAGCAGCTGGCGGAAATAACCGTACGCAATACAAAAGCGTTGTACGGACTGGTTTAAATTTGTTATATTTTTGAAACAGAGGGTTTATGAAAAAATATATTTTACTTCCGCTGGCGGCGGCTGTAATGCTGGCCGGCTGCACCACCAAAGAACAGGACCAGCAAATCCGCACGTTCTGGATGAAACAGTATATGAACGTGATGGTAAAACTGATGTCTAAAAAGATGGACAGTCTGCCCCAGGCCGCGCGTCAGAAACTGGCCGCGCCGCAGGTTCGCGCCGGCGGGCAGAACGTTCACCAGCCGCAGCGCACCCAGCCTGCGCCCCAGCCGCAGATTATGGAAGTAACCCTGGACACCGACGCCCTGCCGGGCCGCGCCCCGCATGCCGACCGCGTGCGCATGAAACGCGCGCTGGAAGCGGTGCAGATTTCCAACCAAAATATACTGAGCGACATTGCCGTCACCTTTGGCGACAACGTCAAAACGCAGGCGCTTGTACTGACCGCCGGCACCGAACGCCAGTTAAAACAGACCGCGGCCAACAGCGCCAGCTTCGCCGCTTATTTCGCCGCCCAGCAGCAGCTGCTGGCACAGCAGGAACAGCAACTCAACCAGCTGATGAAACAAAACGCCGGCAGTATCAAAAAAATCCGGAAATAGCCGTTTCGTCCGCACCGGCAAATTGCCGGCACCAATCTTTCTCTGTCCGGGAGCCAGCGTATGGGCCGCTTTAAATTTATTCTGCTGTTAATTTTCGTCGCCGTATCCCTGCATTTTTTTGCCAAAACGCTGCGCACCCTGCTCACGCTGGTGGAGACGCCTGCGCGCCAATATGCCGCCGCCTATGCAGATCCGCGGGCTACAGCCCGGCCGCCCCGGCGCGAACCGCCCGGCCCTTCGGTAACCGACCAGCTCTCCCGCCAAATACGCCGCCTGGTGCAACAGCTTTCTGACATCCGCCCCAAACGCACCCCGTCTCCGCGCCGCCAGGAAAGGCCTCCGTTTCCGCCGCCGGAACACCTGCCCGCCCCGCAGCCAACCCCGGCGCACGAGCCGTCCTTTCTGCAAATTACGCTGGAAGATTTGCGTCCGCCCATACGCAACCCTCACCTGGGCGCGGAAGCGTCCGCCCGGTTAGACGGCCTGCTGTCCGCACGCCGCGCACGCAACGCCAACCTGGCCGATGAAACCGAAGCTTTGTTCGGCGCGGCGGCCAAGCGCGAAGTTATCCGCATTTTAATTGACGACGAACGCGCCTGCACCGCCAATGCCAAAGAAAGCAAATCCGCCGCCGAATTTGCGCGCCGCCAGCGTAAAACAGACGAAACCACCGAACAGAAATTAAGCGCGGTATTTGAACGCTATAAAGCCCATTACAACCGCCGCGCCACAGACAATTCCCCGGAATGGAATCTTTTCTTTAAACGCGTAAACGACTTTAAAAAAGCAAACGATTGATATACGCCCCCTTCCAACCGGACGGGGGTTTTAAACACCGCCGATGAGCCCTTCCGCCGCCGGGCCGGGATATGTGTTCCGCGGGTCCGCGCAACATACCCGGCCGCCCCAGGCACCCGCGCGCAGCCGACTATTTCCGCCCCGCGCGGCAGCGTATAGGCCGCCGCATATTTACTGCCGCAACAATGAAAACCCCCGGGCTTCAGCCCGGGGGTTTTCAACAGATACAAAAAGCCCCGCTCAAACGAGCGGGGCTTTTTACTTGCAAAGCAGAAACGCTTAGGCGGCTTTTACCACGTCCACCAATTTCTTGAAGGACACCGGGTCTTTAATCGCCATCTCAGACAACATTTTGCGGTTAAGCGTAATGTTGGCTTTGGTCAGGCCGCTGATGAATTTAGAGTAAGACAAACCTTCCTCTCTCACCGCGGCGTTGATGCGGGTAATCCACAACTGGCGGTAGGTGGTTTTTTTGTCTTTGCGGTCCACGTAAGCATGCACGCCGGATTTATCCAGCTGCTGGGTGGCCATGCGCAAGCGGCGGGATTTATCTCCGTAATAGCCGCTGGCTCTTTTCAATACTTTTTTCTTTCTGGCGTGTCTGGCAACGCTAAATTTAATTCTCATGTTTCTAACCTCTTATTTAGCCATCGGGAGATATTTTTCCAAAATCTTCCCTTTGTTGGACTCGGGCGTGATGACGCCGGTCTTTCTGGTTTCGTGCTTTCTGGAGGCAGAAACAGGCGTTAGCAAGTGTTTTCTGCCGGCTTTTCTGTGGGTGAATTTACCCGTGGCGGTTTTTCTGAAGCGTTTTTTGCCGCCGCTGTGGTTTTTAAGTTTAGGCATTGTATATTACCTCGTTTAATTAGCCCTTTTTTTGACAACCCGGCCGGGAGCCGGTCAAGCCCCGTGCGCGGTTAACTGCAAAAAGGACCTAAAAATCTGTTTAGTTTTTGGGCACGAACGTCATCGACATACGGTTGCCCATCGCCTGCAGGCCGCCGTCCACGTTGGCGAGTTCGGCCAGGCGTTTGGCCGTATCGTTTAAAATCTGGATGCCGATGTCTTTGTGCTGGTTTTCGCGGCCGTGGAACACCACGGTGAAACGAACCATGTCCTTCTTGCGAAGGAACTCTTCAATTTGGCGGATTTTCACGTCCAAATCGTGCGGAGCGATGCGCGATTTAATGCGCAGCTCTTTTAAAGTTACTTTGGTTTGTTTCTTTTTGGCTTCCGCCGCTTTTTTTCCCTGTTCGTAAACATACCGGTTGTAATCAAGTATCTTACACACAGGAGGCTGGGCGTTGGGTGAAATTTCCACCAGGTCCAGCTCTTGTTCTTTGGCCATGGCGATGGCTTCCGCCACCGGCTTGACCCCGAGCATCGTACCGTCGGAGTCAATCAGTCTGACTTCGGGCACGCGAATGTTCTGGTTTCTGCGATAGAGATCTTTTTTGTATTCTCTTCTGTTATCGTATCTGGCCATTTAATTGTTCTTTCAAAAAAATAGTTCCCCTCTGTGGGAACAGTATTATTATACCATCTTCCCTTTGGGGGTGTCAATTGCCGTCCGGGGGGTTCGGGGCCGAATACGCCAGCACGCCGCGTTCGTATAACTCCCACCCCTGCGGCAGGCGTTTTAACAGCCACGCGGCATTCGTCCAGCGCGGGCCTTCCTGCGTAAAAGACCGCTCCAGCACCGCCGGCGCCGTTTTAACGGGAACAAAAAGCTCCGCTTTCGTCCCGTCCGCGGATAAAACCACATAGGCCGCCAGCGCCGCGCTTTCCTGTTTGGAAACCGGCAGCAGGGCGATGCCTTCCTCCCACAGCCGGACGCACGCCTTTTGCACGCCGCTCCAGGTGTAGCCGGCCGAGCCGATGCAGTTATGCGCGTCCCGGTCCGCGCCGGCGAGCCGCTGTTCCGGCACGCCCGTATGGGAGCACGCGCCCAGGCACGCGCACGCCAGGATACCTGCTAAAAGTTGTTTGTTCATATTCAAATTATATAAAAATATCCGCCCGCCGGCGGGCAGCCGCCCAAATAAAAAAGCCTCCAAAAAGGAGGCCTTTTTATAAGAACGGAAGGGTTAATCGTAATCCCGGTCCCGTATGATTTTTTTCGCACTGCCTTCGCGGTTAAGGGTCATCGGATTGCCCTTGTATTCAATCTTGCCGCGTCCGTTGGCCACGGCATGCAGGAGGTTGGAGGCGTATACTTTCACGTCGCCCGAACCATTGACATACGCATGCACCGTATCGGCGCGCAGGTCGTCGGCGTCAATTTCGCCGGAACCGTTGTTTTCCACAAACGCTTCGCGCGCTTTGCCGGAAAGGTCTATGTCCGCGCGGTCCGAAGCGGCAGCGCGCACACGGTCGGCCTCTAAGCGGCCCAGGTCAATCTCGGCGCGGCCGGAAGCCGTGGCCGACACGGCCGACGCCTGCACAAAATCAGCCGAAAATTCCGAATCCTGCGTGGCGGAAATGGTTAAATCGGCCGTTTTTAACATACCGTGCACTTCAAAATCGCCGCCCTGGGACAGCGTAACGGAGCGCAGTTCGGGCGCGGCCACCGCCACGCGCAAATGATGCTCGCCGCGGATATGCACCGGGCGGGTAAACCCCACCACCAGCACGCCGTCTTCCACGCGCACGTCCGCCAGCGCCACCAGGTTTTCGCGTCCGCTGACCGTAACGGAAGAGCCGGGCTGCTGCGTAAAGTCCACCTCCGCGTCGCCGCGGACGTCCACCGCGTTAAACGCGGGCAGTTTTTCAAGATTCTGGGACACGTACCGGCCTTCGCCGCGCACGGTCTGCATTTTTTGTCCGAAAGAAGGCAGCGCCAGCAACAGCGCGCAGACGGACAGCAAGGCTATATTTCTTTTTTTCATTTGTTTCCCCCTTTCCCGCGTCTGCGGGAACATTCACATAGTATCACAAAAAAGCGTACAAAAACCAGGGTAAAAAAACATTAGACGCCGCCCGCGCAAGAGGTCCGCCGGGCAGACCTGCAAGGACGAAGGAAATTTGCTAGAATCTATATAACTTTTATTATAATTCTCAACGATTTTTAAGGTGAAAAAAATGAGCAACAGAAGAATGGCCCGGGAATGCGCCCTGCAGTCGCTTTATTACGCCGACAGCGCCAAATCGGCGGACGAAACCAGCGTGACGCGTTACGCGTCGGATTTTAAAAGAGAACTCGGGGACTGCTTCCCCTTCTGCGAAGAACTCGTCGGCGGCACTACGCGCCACCTGAAAGAAATAGACAAGATGGTCTCCGCGTACGCCAAAAACTGGACCATTTCGCGTATGTCGGCGGTGGACCGCTCCATCCTGCGCATGGCCACCTACGAAATGGTGTTCAGCCCCGAACGCACCCCCGTCCCGGCTATTATAGACGAAGCCATTGAGCTCGCCAAAAAATACTCCACCGAAAATTCCAGCAAGTTCATCAACGGGCTGTTGGACCAGCTGAAAAAAGAACGCAAATAAAAGTTATGCATCCGAAAGAAGAAATTGAGCGGCTTAAAAAACTGATCAATTATCACAATAATCTGTACTATAATTTGGACAATCCCGTCTTGTCCGATACGCAGTACGACGAACTTTACAAACAATTAAAAGACCTGGAAGAGCAGTACCCGCAGTACCGCACCAAAAACTCCCCCACCCAGCGCGTGGGCGGCCAGGCGGGAGAATTGTTCTCCCCGGTCAAGCACGCGGTGCCGATGATGTCGCTGGACAATTCCTACTCGCCCGACGAAATCCGCGAATGGTACGAACGCGCCGAAAAAACCCTTCAGCGCAACGATTTTGAAATGGTGGTGGAAGCGAAAATAGACGGCGTTTCCTGTTCGCTGACGTACGAAAACGGCATTCTCGTTACGGCGGCCAGCCGCGGGGACGGCAAAACCGGCGAAGACATTACCGCCAACGTACGCACCATTAAAAACATTCCGCAAAAAATAGAAAACGCGCCCGCCGGTATGCTGGAAATCCGCGGCGAAGTGTATCTGGAAAAGAAAGATCTGGCCGCGCTGAACGAAAAGCAACTGCTAAACGCCGAAAATATTTTTGCCAACACCCGCAACGCCGCCGCCGGCTCCCTGCGCCAGAAAGACCCGCAGATGACCGCCCAGCGGCCGCTCAAATTTTTTGCACATTCCTTTGGCGCGGGCGACATCTCGGCGGACAGCTTCAGCGGTTTTATTGATTTGTGCAGACAGTGGGGGTTTTCCGTCTGCCCCGCGCGCACGAAAACGACGCAAATGTCCGAAGTAATCCGTTTTTACAACCAGTTTGACGCGGCCCGCCACCAGCTGCCCTACGATGTGGACGGCCTGGTGGTGAAAGTAAACCGTTTTGAATACCAGCGCATTTTGGGCGTAACCGCCAAAAGCCCGCGCTGGGCGATAGCCTTTAAATACCCGGCCCCGCAGGCCACCACCACCGTGGAGAACATTCTTTTCTCCGTCGGCAGAAGCGGCGTCATCACCCCCGTGGCCGAACTGAAACCCGTGGCGGTGGGCGGCGTAACGATATCCAACGCCACCCTGCATAATTTTGACGAAATCAGCCGCCTGGGCCTGCGCGTGGGCGACAGCGTGATTATTGAACGCGCCGGGGAAGTGATTCCCAAAGTGGTTAAAGTAGCCGAACACAAGGGCGGGCCGGACGTATTGCCTCCCGCCGCCTGTCCCTCATGCGGCGAAGGCGTTTATAAAGAGCCGGATGAAGTGGGTTATTACTGCGTCAACCCGTCCTGCCCCGCGCAGCTGCGCGCGCGCCTGCTGCATTTTGCTTCGCGCGGCGCCATGGATATTGAGGGCCTGGGCGAAGTGGTAATGGACCAGCTGCTTGAAAACAAATACGTGGCGGACTTTGCCGATATTTACAACTTGTCTTTCCTGCATTTGCTGAACCTGGAAAACTTCAAAGACAAAAAGGCGCAGAACCTGCTGGACTCCATTGAAGCCAGCAAACAAAAGCCGCTCTCCCGCCTGCTGTTTGCGCTGGGCATTGCGTTTGTGGGCGCGAAAACCGCCGAAATTTTGGCCGACCGCTTCCGCACCCTGGACGCGTTAAAAGACGCGCCGCTGGAAGAACTGCAAAGCGTGCGCGAAGTGGGCGAAATTGTCTCGCACAGTATTTATGATTTTTTCAGAAGTCCGCGCGCGCTGGAACAGATTGAACGCCTGCGTGCGGCGGGGCTTAATTTTACGCAGCCCAAAAAAGAGCTGGCGGGCAATATCCTGGACGGGAAAACGCTGGTGTTTACGGGCGAACTTAAAACGATGTCGCGCACCGAAGCCGAACTGCTGGCCAAAGAATACGGCGGCAAAGCCAGCGGAAGCGTATCTAAAAAAACGTCTTACGTGGTGGCCGGAGCGGAACCGGGAAGCAAGCTTAAAAAAGCGCGCGAGCTGGGCGTGCCCGTGCTAAGCGAAGAAGAGTTTTTACAATTAATCGGAAAAAAATAATATCCATATCGTGCATCAAACCGCCGCGTTTAATATGCGGCGGTTTTTTTATTACAGTTGCAAAGAAGCGCACAGCTGCTTGCCCCATTTGCGCCAGCCGTGAGGATAACACTTTCTTTCTCCGGTGTTTAACGATACGGCCACCACCGCTTTCCAGCTGTCTTTCATACAACCACCGGACCATCCGTTATTTTTCCCATGCTCGCACAAAGGCATATAGGCGCATTGTGTTTTTTCATCCGGGCAAAAGCTGCCCTCTCCCCCTCTAATGGCAATATATACATTTTCCCCGCACTTAAACTGGTCGCTAATCCCTTCCAAGGGCATACACCCGCTGGGGATATCCATTCCCAGTTCATCCAAAGATTTGGCATAAACGCCATTCGCCAAATAATAAGCCGATTGTAATTGATACACGTGCGCAAGAAGCGGCAAATGTTTACTAAAGCGGGATTTGAGCACCGCAAATTCATACTGCGGCAGCGCAACCGCCGCTAAAATACCAATGATTAAAACGACTACCAGCAGCTCTATTAGCGTAAATCCGAGGCTTTTTTGCACGGGATATATCCCCCTATTTATATAAGTTG
>ENA-OPIO01000294-OPIO01000294.1-human-gut-metagenome-genome-assembly--contig:-NODE-294-length-18440-cov-3.473212_pt1 | contig 18440 bp, 10 predicted proteins | sample MGYA00241395_ERZ501636 | MGnify/ENA primary metagenome ERZ501636 (study PRJEB25962, sample SAMEA2042198) | human gut metagenome | biome: human gut; feature: human-associated habitat; material: faeces... | reverse complement strand
AAACGTGCGCCGCTGGTGGCCTTTCCTGCGCGACCGCCGCATCGAAGAGTTCGCTCCGCTCACCCGCCGTTTTATTGATTAAACATTTAAATAACCCATAATACAAAAAGGTATATGTCATCCTCACTAAGATTTGAAGTTGTAGGCGAAGCTTTCAAGAAGAAAGCCGTAGAAGTTCCGGCCCCGGCCGAAAGACCGTCCGAATTCTTCGGCAAATATGTATTTACCCGCCAGAAGATGTTCAAATATCTCCCGGCCGACGTATATAAAAAGATGTGCGATGTGATAGACAACGGTGCGTCGCTCGACCTGCAAACGGCCGATGTCGTGGCTGCCGGTATGAAGAAATGGGCCATGGAGTTGGGCGTGACCCACTGTACACACTGGTTCCAACCGCTCACCGAGGGCACGGCCGAGAAACATGATGCTTTTGTGGAACACGACGGCAAAGGCGGCATGGTGGAAGAATTTTCCGGCAAGCAGCTCATCCAGCAGGAAACCGATGCCTCTTCGTTCCCCAACGGGGGCATCCGCTCCACGTTCGAAGCGCGCGGCTATTCTGCCTGGGACACCGCTTCGCCCGTCTTCGTTCTCGGCGACACCCTGATGATTCCCACGATTTTCATCTCTTATACCGGCGAGGCGCTCGACTACAAGGCTCCCCTGAAAAAGGCCATCCATGCCGTAGACAAAGCGGCCACCGACGTATGCCGCTACTTCTATCCGGACGTGAAAAAAGTCATTTCCAATCTGGGTTGGGAGCAGGAATATTTCTTGGTGGACGAAGGACTTTACGCCACGCGCCCCGACTTGCTCATGACCGGACGCACGCTGATGGGGCACGAATCGGCCAAGAACCAGCAAATGGACGACCATTACTTCGGTTCTATCCCCGAGCGGGTGGCCGAATTTATGAAAGACTTGGAAATACAGGCCTTGGAACTGGGCATCCCTTGCAAGACGCGCCACAATGAAGTGGCTCCGAACCAGTTCGAGCTGGCTCCCATCTATGAAGAGACCAACCTGGCAGTGGACCACAACATGCTGCTCATGTCGCTGATGAAGAAAATAGCCCGTAAACACGGATTCCGTTGTTTGCTGCACGAAAAACCGTTCGCCGGTATCAACGGGTCAGGCAAACACAACAACTGGTCACTGGCTACCGATACCGGAATCCTGCTGCACGGGTCGGGCAAAACGCCGACCGACAATCTGCGTTTCGTCACCTTTATCGTGGAAACGCTCATGGCAGTCTATCGCCATAACGGGTTGCTCAAAGCCTCCATCATGAGTGCCACCAACGCCCACCGCCTGGGAGGGCATGAGGCTCCTCCGACCATCATTTCCTCGTTCCTCGGTCAGCAACTGAGCGACATACTCGAACATTTGGAACATTCTACGGACGACGAACTGATAGACGTAGCCAGCAAACACGGCATGAAGCTCGACATCCCGCAAATTCCGGAACTGCTGTTCGACAACACCGACCGCAACCGTACGTCTCCCTTCGCTTTCACAGGCAACCGGTTCGAGTTCCGCGCCATCGGTTCACAAGCCAACTGCGCCGCCGCCATGATAGCCCTGAACGCGGCTATGGCCGAAGCCCTTATCGACTTCAAGACGCGGGTGGACGCCTTGATAGCAAACGGCGTAGACAAGACCAAAGCCATCCTGCAAGTGGTACGCGAGGACATCAAGACGTGCAAGCCCATCCATTTCGACGGTAACGGCTATTCCGAAGAATGGCAGGAAGAAGCCCGACGCCGCGGACTGGATACGGAACGCAGTTGTCCCCTTATCTTCGACCGTTATTTGGACGAAAGCAGCGTGAAAATGTTCGAGACGACCCATGTGTTCACACGCAATGAAATCGAGGCACGCAACGAAATCAAATGGGAAACCTATACCAAAAAGGTACAAGTGGAAGCACGCATCTTCGGCGACATGTGCATGAATCACATCATTCCCGTGGCCACACGCTACCAAAGTGCCCTGATAGACAACGTGCACAAAGTACAGGAGGTTTTCCCTGCCGAGACCGCGGCCCGACTGAATGCCAAGAACCTGGAACTGATAGAAAAGATTTCGGAACACACAAGCTTCATTGCCGAAAATGCAGACCGGTTGGTGGAAAACCGGAAGGTGGCCAACCGCATTGAAAACGTACGCGAGAAAGCCATTGCCTACCACGACACGGTGGCTCCCATGTTGGAAAGCATACGCTACCACGTAGACAAACTCGAACTCATCGTGGACGACGAGATGTGGCCGCTTCCGAAATACCGCGAACTGTTGTTCATCCGATAACCATACGACATGGAGTATTTCTTTCCGGACCATCCGGTTCCGGCAAGAATACTCCTTCGTTTATTTATAAACCTCAACCCTACACCCAATGAAAAGCTCTTTGTTTAAAATTACCGCAGGACTCTATCTTATCCTACTCACAGCCTGTTTCGGCGACCGCGACGGCAAGTATCCCGTCTTCCCGGAACAGCCGACGCAAAAAGCGCGCCAAGGATTCAAATGGGAAATCGTATCCGGCACGGGACTGCAATTTTGGGCACAACGCGACAGCCAGACTTGTGTCGTCACGGACGGACTGCTCGAAGGGGCAGTCATCAAACACACAGGCCGCTCCCGCTCCGACGGCCGTCCCGTCATCAAAATCTTCCATATCGAAGACGGCGACATCGACGACGTACTGGACCAATTGGAAGAAAGCCCGGGATGGAACAGCGAAGAAACCTGCAAGTTCAAGGAAGTGGATTGCGACCGCAAGGGAGTGACGCGCTACGTCCTCGTACCCACCGGCGACTATGCCGACCGAATCGAAGCCGCCATGGAAGCGAAAGAGGCTATCCCCTCTACTTGTAACGGTTGGGGCGTGGGCAACAGCGGACGGAGGTATTTTGAAATCCACGACAGCCATCCGGACAAAGCCATCTTCATGGAAATAGGACAAGAGCAGCCTCTCTTCGATCCGGAAAGCATCGTCCTCACGGATATTCCCCTACAAACAGTCCGGGGAGAATTGGTCATAGGACACGAAGTACGTACTTTCACCTCTTGCGGTGACACAATGGTATATTGGGTCAAGGACCTGACCGAAAAACTCCTGCCCACTTACGACAACGCCACCCAAGGAACCCGGAACGGCTATCCGGCCTATGCCGAACTGCAAATCCGGAATATGGGAAAAAGCTACGAGGGTTTTGCCGCCGGATACGCCGGTGTGTACGAGGTGACAGAGGTCAGGGATGTCAAGACCGTGGCACTCACGGCAGGAAAGAATTACGATAGCCGGAAAATTTCGGTGGACAGTCTGAACACTCTTGTCACGTCGGCTTCCCTCGACATCATCTATACCCCCACTCCCGGTGAAAAAGACATAGAACTCAATGCGCCGGAGAACGTATTGCCATTTCTGGAAGTCTACGTCAACAAGAATGGAACACTCCTTGTCAACATGAAACATTTCGCCGACATCTCTTCGGATACCCCGTTCAGCATCGAACTGAAAGCTCCTCCCATGGACACGTTCCACAATAAAGGAACCGGCACACTCATCCTGAAAGACGGGGCATATAGTGACGGCGACGTTCGCGTCACAGCCGATGGTCCGGTAATCTGCGGCCCCATCACTTGCCGGGATCTGTACATTTCCGCCACGTCCGACAAAAGTTTCCATGCCGACCAGCAGTTCACGTGCCGCGACATGACACTACATGCAAAAGCAAATGCTTCCATCGACCTGACCGGCGGTATCACTTGCCACCTCCTGAATGCGCAAGCCGAAGGGGGAAGCAGCATCAACGCCAAGGAAATAACGGCTACCGACGTTGCGGCACAATCCTCTTCCTCCGGAACCGTCACCCTCACGGGCAGTTGCACAAAGGCCACACTGGCCAATGCGTCGCGCGGAAGCATCGAAGCCGAAGGGCTGCAAGCCATGGATGCCACAGCCACGGTGACCGGCGAAGGGACGGTCAGTTGCCATGCCACCCGCAAGATAGAGGGGGAGGTGAACGGCACGGGCAGCATATCCTACAAAGGACGGCCGCGCATCGTTTGCAAGACACCCTCGGGAAGAGACCACATTAATCCTATAAAATAAAAAGTATGAAAAAACAGATTTTTCTTCTTCTCGTCTCAGCCATTGCTTACTGTAGCTGCACAAAGAGCCCTGCCCAATCCCTTTGTGACGGGGAAACCGGGGCAAGCCCCAAAGACATACAGACACAGAAAGTGACCGTCGGCGACTTCAACGCCATATCAGCCACGTCGTCTGTCGATGTGGTTTATATCCCATCTGACGATGAAACGTCCGTGGAAATCCGTGCGAGCAAAGCCGTCCTGCCTTACATCAGTGTACAAGTGGATGCCCATGGGACATTGGTCGTAGGCATGAAAAAGCCCAAAGACCCCACAAAAACCAAAGGGATAAAGGAAGTACATGTCAAGGCACGCCCGGTAGGCAGCTTGTCTGCCTCCAGTTCCGGGGACATTTTCGTAAAGGACGGCCTGCACGTAAAGGGTACCCTCCGTCTCACGGCAGGCAGCAGCGGTGACATCTCGTGCCAAGACATCAGTTGTAAAGACCTGCATGCTACATCCAACAGCAGCGGTGACATATCAGGCAAGTCCGTTTCCTGCGGCCTCCTCACTGCGGCCTCCAACAGCAGCGGCGACATCTATTTCGGTGGTTCAAAATGCCAACAGGCCGACTTGCAATGCAACAGTAGCGGGGATTTGCACATCAAAGGGTTGGAGTGCACGCATTTGATAGCCACAGCCACCTCCAGCGGAGACCTTCGTCTGCAGGGTAAATGTGAACAAGCCAAATATACAGCCTCGAGCAGCGGCGACATCGATGCCGGCAATATGGAAGCCCGGCATGTGGATGCCAACTCCTCTTCGGCAGGAGACATTTCGTGCCACGCCTCGGAATCGCTGAATGCCCACACAAGCGGCGGAGGGAGCATCGCCTATTCGGGGAATCCCGCGCAAGTATCCGCTTCAGGTAAAGACATACAAAAGCGTTAACCCCCTCCCCCAAACAGCAAAGGGACTGTCACCGGCCAATCCCGGGACAGTCCCTTTGCTGTTTTCCATACAAGACGACAAGAGCTTTATCCAACCGTCCGCTTATGCCACACGGCCTTGAACCGCAACCATCCGCGCGGCCCGACTACAATCAGCGTCACAGCAAAAAGAATCAGCAAGATGCCGACCACATTGCCGCCCGTAAGCCTCTCGTGGAATACCATGACACCTACGAACAATGCCGTAAGCGGCTCCAACGCCCCGAGAATAGCAGCCGGAGTGGCACCGATGTTCCGGATGGCTTTCGCGATGGTCACCATGGATATCAGGGACGGGAACAAAGCCAGTCCCAACGCGTTCATCCATTGCGTCCCTTCCGTAAGCCACTGCAAATCCATCCCTCCGCGCAGACGGACGATATAGACCAACGAACCGAACAAAATGGCATAAAACGTGAGTTTCAATCCCGGCATCTCCTTTAAGGAAGAACGGTTCACGCCTACGATATACAGCGCGTAGGTCAACGAGGACATCAGCACCAGACACACGCCCGTCATGCTCAGCGTGGCACCGCCTTCGCCTTTATAAAGCATGGAAATACCTACAAAAGACGTGGCAATGGATGCTATTTTCACCACGCTCAACCTTTCTTTGAAGAACACGGCCATAATCACCGCCACCAACACGGGATACATGAACAAAATGGTAGAAGCGATGCCTGCATCCATGTGGTTGAAACTCTGGAACAGGAACAACGACGAGAAGGAAAACAGCAATCCCATGACCGCCACCGGAAGTATCTCATTCCGTTTCAGGGCAAACGACTGTCCGCTCATCTTCATCATCACGGCCAGGAACAGCAAGGCAAACACATAACGGTAGAACAACACGGAATCCACCCTGATGCCCGAAGCATAAAGCGGAAGGGCGAACAACGGATTCAGCCCGTAACTTACCGACGCTATGACACCATAGGCATAGCCTTTCACTTTTTTATTATCCATGATTCCCGTATTAATATTGGTTCCAACTACTCATCTCCTCCAACGACTTGCGCGCTTTCTTGCGGGTCTCCCCCGCCGGATAGCCCAACGAGATGAGCAGAGGTACGCGCTTTCCTTTGATGCCGAGCAGCTTTTTCACTTTCTTTTCGTCGAACCAACCCATGATGCAAGTCCCCAAACCCAACTCGGCCGCCTGCAAACAAAAATGCTCCACGGCGATGCCTACGTCGAGCAAAGAGTATTCCTTGTCTTTGATGACACTACCGATACGGGCCGTCAAGTTCATTTTCTCCAGCACCACAGCTACGATGACGGGCACCTCACGGGCAAACCCGTTCATCCCCATTCCGGCAGCCGCCGCTCCCATTTGCGGCAACAACGCCACATCGTCCACGACAACAAATTTCCACGGTTGTGAATTACAAGCCGAAGGAGCAAGCCGTGCAGCTTCCAGACATTTCATCACCATTTCACGGCTGACAGGGCGCGACTCGTATTTCCGGTCACTTTGCCGTTTCTGTATCAGTTCAGACAAATTCATACTTACATTTTTTATTTACGCTGCAAAATTAGATATTTTATGGGAAATACGTTTTCCCCTCATCTGTTTTTAACAGCTTTCTTACGCATAAACCGGAATAATTTCCTTTTTTCTCTTGTATCTCATATACCCGATACATATCATCAGCGAAACCAAAGTGGACAACGGAGGAGCAAACCCCATGAGAAACAAAGAAGAAGAACTCACCAGACTGAAGCCGTAAGACAAAGGTATGCGGAAGAGGAAGGTGGAAATCACGCTGTGTACCATGGGGAACACGGAATTGCCCTGCCCGCTGAAATAGGCATTGATGCAGAACACGAAACTCACCATGATGCAATCTATGCTGTATCCCCTCAGATAGCCGGAAGCCATCTGCACCACCTCGCTGTCACGGGTGAAGATACCCGTCAGCGTGTCCGGCAGGAATTGTGAATAGAGGCACACCGAAACGCCGAAGACCAACGCCATGCCGATGCCTGCATACAGGCAACGGTTCATGCGCACACGCAGCCCGGCACCGTAGTTTTGTGCCGTCATGGCCGCCACGGCCGACGATATGGCCATCGGCGGCAACATGGCAAAGACTATCAGCTTCTCTACGACTCCCAAAGCCGCCGAAGCCACCACGCCCATACCGTTGACAATGACCGTAATCAGCAAAAAGGAAAAATTGACCAACAAATCCTGCAACGCGATAGGTGCTCCCAACAGCAGCACGCGCCTGCAAAGCTGTCCGTCCAGACGGATATCGCGACGCGTAAACTCAAAATGGAAACCTTTCCGGTACAGATACCACAAGGCCGTAGCAAAGCTTACCCCTTGCGAAGCGACCGTGGCTATGGCCGCTCCCGCCGCCCGCAGATGGCAGCCACCCACCAGAATGAAATCCAGCACGATGTTCAACGCACAAGCCAACGCCACGAAATAGAGCGGCGTGCGCGAATCTCCCAGTCCGCGTAAAATACCGCACACGACATTATATCCTATAATAAAAGGAATGCCCAACGAACAAATCCACAGATAGGCTTCCGTATCGGCCAACGCCTCGGGCGGAGTGTGCATCAGTTGTACCGTCCGGCTATGAAAAGCCACCATCAGAAAGGTCAGTACCGCACCGACTGCGGCAAACAGCCCGATGGAGGTTCCGATAATGGACGCCGTTTTCCGGTAATCTTTCGCTCCCGTGGCGATAGCAATCAACACAGTCATCCCCGTAGTAAGCCCGAGGATGACGCCCGTCACAGTCTGCATCACCTGACTTCCGATGGCCACGGCGGCCACACTCGCAGCATCGTCATACTGCCCCACCACAAACAAGTCGGCTCCTCCGTAGAGTGCCTGAAGCACATTGGCCAATAAAAACGGGACTGCAAAATGTAGCAGAACCTTCGGCACGCTCCCTTGTGTCAAATCCAATTCTTTCATTTCTACGTCTTTTTTATTTTACCACACATAAAATGCCGGATAAGTTGATTGGTTTTACCCAGTCATCTTATCCGGCATTTCATTGTTGCCCTCCGATGAGGATTACAAAACATTACGAATATTATTTCGGCTGCAAAGGTAGGACTTATTTTTCATCCGGCCAAAAGAAAAATGCCATTATGGTATTTTTTCGATAAATATGACATCATGCCCATCCCGTTTTCCGAACTTTACAAACGTGATGTACCGCCTTTCCTTTCGGAAGAAAAGAACAGTCTGTTTTATCCTACCGCTGCATAAACTTCTATAAAACAATAAAATAAATCAGCATTCTCTAAGCAGGCATTCCACTTTCAACACTTCATTTCCACGTATTCATCTTATTGTTTTTTCACCTTCAAAAGAAACGAAAATCATTTGGCGCAGAACGAAAAATCGCTTGCCTGAGATTGAAAAATCATTTGGCGCAGAAAAATCCGCCGATGAAAGCCAACCTTTTTAGAAGTACACGATATTTACAAACCTGCGCTCTTGGAATCTAAAAAGCACCAAACGCCCCGGACATTACGACCACAACCGAATGCCCGGGGCGTTTCCTTATGATGTACGTTCCGGCCTACTTGAAGAAACGGAACGCTTGTTTGCCTTCACCGGTAACCACCCGAAGCAGATAGGTGCCGGAAGCCAGACGCGCCAAAGAGATTCTGCCCGAACGTCCCTCGCGCCGGTATTCCGTGGAAAGCACGCGTCCGGAGGGATCCACGATGCTTAAACCGCATTCGCCGTCCTCGGGCAGGCCTTCAATCCACAGGTCGTCGCCGACGCGGTGCACCGACATCTGTCCGGCATTCACTCCCTCTACTCCATCGCCGGAGAAACCTTCCTTATGGAGAGTCAACTCGCCGTACACGGAAGTGTCCTCCAAAGAGGTAGCACGCACCACGATGTCTCCGTTGCCCGTTTCGGTCGGGGTCAGGATGCCGTCTTCATCCAAGGTGGCCAGACCGGCTCCCTGTACCACGCTCCATGCTACGAGTTGGGAGGCATTCGCTGGTTGCACGGATGCCTGCAAGTGCAACCGCCCGGTGAGGGGAGTCAACTGCGTCGTACCTTCCACCGTGGTCACTGTGACCGACTGCGGCAGGATGCCGAAATCCTTTTTCACGACGGTCACACGGGCCTCGATACCTGTTCCGTCCACGGTCGTGGCGCATACCACGATTTCGCCGTTCTCCTTTCCCCGGGCCGTCAACACACCGTTTTGAGTCAGCGAAGCCAGTTCGCCGCCTTCCAGAATCTGCCAATTCACCGTACGGATATCCGCCATGGCCGGCAGGATTTCGGCCTGCAAATGCAACGTGGGTTGTGAAGGTGTCAGCACGAGTTCCTTCTCTATGGCCAGCACGTTCAACTGTTCGGCCGGTACCACCGTCCATGCCCCGTCCGTGCATACCACATTGGAGCGACCGCTTCCGGACGACCTCTCCTTGGATGTCCTCGTCATCGGTTGCCATTCGTCGGAATAGGTCTCGTCATACTCCAAGGCGTAGAAATACGTCCCGTCCCCGGCGTTCAGGTCGGTGTAGGCCGTATGGGCACCCGACACCTCGGCCAACAGTTCCAGACGGTCGGCAGACGTTCCGCGCAAGACGCGGTAACTGTCCACAATGCCACCCTCGTAGGCGTTCCATATCAGGTTGACGGCACCGCCCACTCCTTTGTTCAGCATCAGATGCGTACCGCTGTGCACACGGCTGGCCGGACTTTCCACACCGAACGTCGTGCCCAACTTGATGCAATAGCGGTCGGACGAGACAGAGGGATTGGAGGACGTGTCTACGAACTCTCCCGCCCCTGGAGCCACCTGCGCAATGCAGTCGAACGCATTGTAGCGTCCGCTCTCCTTATATATATTCACGGTAGTGACGAAATCCGGCATGCCGGGCATGTCCCACGTCACTTTGTTCTTGCCGGTAGCCGCATCGATGCCTACCAAACGGATAACGGGCACAGGTACTTCGCCCACGATGCGGATGTGCTTCTCTTCCGATTCCACCACGCCGCACACGGAATCGCGCACCGACAAGCGGAAGGAATAATCACCGGCATCGGGGAACACCGCCTTGGCTTCCCGGCTCCCTACGCGGAGCAGCATCTCGATACGTTCGTCCGACAGCTTCACGTCGATGTCCTCGCGGGAAGCCTGCGCAAAGGCTTCGGGAAGCGTGAAGGTAATCTCCGTCCCGGCCAGTCCTTCGGCGGGGAAGTCGAACGAAAGGTCGATGTCGCGCACCATCACGTTCTTGGTGGCCGTTTCGCCATCTGCCGTGCGGACGGTCACGGTTTTCAGCCCCGGCTCGCTCCATGCCACTTCAAACCGTTTCCCTTCCTGACCGAGAAGCGTCCCGCCGTCCCAGTCCCACTCGGCGGTTTGCAAAGCGGCATCGGGCACATTATACGTCAAAGCCACGGCCTTGCGCGGTGCCGTCACCGTAGGTCCGGCGATGAACTGTTCGCTCACCTTAAAGGAATAGGTCTCCGACATGGGCGAATGGGCATCCCACAGGTCTATGGCCTGTACCTGCACCTCATATTCCTGTCCGGCCTCGAACCGCTCGATGGGAATCATCTTGCGCGTGGCTTTCTGGTAATATGCCCCGGGGATGACCGCAGCCTTGCCGTTTCCGCCGTTCAGCGGTGAGATGATATAAGCACCTTCGCCTTCTGCCCCTTTCTTCTTTACGCTCACATTGTAGCGCATCTGCATGGCCGGGGTTTCCTTGTCGTAAGCGTCATCCCATTCCAACAGTATGCCGAGGCCTTCCTGAGTGGCCCGCACATGGGCCGGGGCCTCGGGAGAAGTGTTCGGGATGCCGGTGCGGAGCAACGTTACCCCGTCATTCCCGGCATGATAAAAATCAGGAACACCGTCATGGTTCACGTCGGCCATGCCATCCACAAATCCCAACTCCTGATTGTGCAGCACTTCTATCCGTCCCGAGCGGTCGCGCTCCATATAAAGTATGGCATATTCCTTCTTGCTCACGTTTTGTTCGTAGAAATCATAGTACACCAAGATGTCCGGGCAGCCGTTGTTGTCGAAATCGGCTATTTTGACCACTTCTACTGTATAACGGCTACTGTGAGCATTTTCAAATACAAATTTGACCAGGGTGCCGAACGTGTAATCCTTATTGCCGAAGCAAATGCCTATCACATCCTTGTCTACTCCGTCATTACCGTAAGTCACTACCTTGTCCGGCACGCCGTCGCCGTCCATGTCTTCGAAAGCAACCACTGTACCTTCACTTTCAGGGGAATAACGCACGTCGAATTCCAAACCGCCGTTGTTCAGGGCAAAGGCATCTTTCCATTTCCCATCTACCCTGCCACGTGTGGAGAAGATGTCGAGCAAGCCGTCACGATTGACATCGTATAAAAATTCTATCTGTATCCAATTCCCGTCTCCGTCATCCAAGGTCATTTTCTCAAAATTGGTGTTGTTGCCCTTGTTGACATAAAACTCGGACGGTGCATAAAACCCGACCGTAGCATCCACCAGCTCGGGAAAACCGTCATTGTCCAAATCCGCAAAGCCGTGCTCGACCAGCAACGGATTGGCATCGAGGGCCTCAAAGTCGCGTCCTCCGCGATGAAGAATCAGGTTGCCCTTATTGTTCCGTACCGCAAAATCGGCATCCCCATCCATGTCAAAGTCCAAAACGGGGGCTTGGCCTCCCATACCGGCACGAGACTCCACCGTAAGGTTTGAATTGAATATGGTCCCCAGTTTTTCAAACCTTCCGTATCCGTCATTTACGTAAAAACCGTTTTGGTCCAAGACATCCAATATGCCGTCTCCGTCCATATCCCAGAACAAAACCGGCCAAGTCATCCCCAATGCCTCGTGGGAAACCTGCTGCCATGAGACACGCTGCACCGTCACTACCTTTTCGCGTACATCCTCCGTGCCATCCGCCGGATTCGTCACCGTCAGGCGGAGATGCTTCTCGCCGGGCACGTCGAACGTCAGCCATACCAGTGCACTGTCAGCCGAGGCCTTTATGGCTTTGCCTCCGTCGAAATCCCAAGCGTAGTCCAACCCGTCGGCACGGGAAGCTGCCGTCAGTACCAACGTGTCTGCCGCTGCCAACTCATCATCCGACACCGTGAACGCTGCTTGTACGAGGTCGTGCCTGTACACCACCTCGTCCGACCACGCCGAGCCTTTGCCCATCGGGTCCACCGTCTGTATGGCAATGTAATACGTCCCCTGCTTCCAACGGCTCACATCCAACGTGGCATCCAGATTTGCCCCCATGTTGCCGGGGCGGAAATCGCGGCGGCTGCCGTCGGCATTCGCCCCCGAGAAATAGATGTCGTCCTTACTGGGCGCACTGCCGATGCGGAGGGCGTAAGTCAAATCCACGGTAGAAGTCTCCTTGTCCTTTCCCGGCTTCCAGGCAATCTTCAGTTTGCCGCTCTTGCGGTCGAGGTTTACCGATGGAGCGGACATGCGTTGCGGGGCTTCGTTGGCCGGGATGTCCTGCAAGAGGAGTAAGTCTTTGGTGGCCCAATAACCTCCAGCCTTCTTCGTCGTATCGGCCAGGAACTCCAAACGTCCGTCATTATCTATATCCGCCACGGTGATGTTCTCGTCCAAACGGCTCACAACCGCTTCTTGCCAATCGGTACCAGAACCTTTGCCCCGTTCATAAAAGAAAGTCGCGTCCACTTGCATCACGGACGGTTCTTCCACTTTTTTCATGTCGTCCAACCGGAACAAATACAACCCGTGCACGGAAGAACATCCATAGTCGTTCCCTTCATCATTCTGCACGCTCGCCAAGAGTTCCATATAACCATCGTTGTCGTAATCGAGGCACTGCCCGAACGCCCACTTCGTCTTGAAAGAATGCTCATGAATTGCAAACTTCCCCTTGCCGGTGTTTTCCGCAAAAACCAAAAACGAAAAAGTGGAAGACGAGAGGTAGTCGAACGTCAACAGAATATCCACGTCACCATCCTTGTCGAAGTCATAGCAATGGATGTTCGTCACGTCCAAGTCCTTCATCAGCGTTTGTTCCTCGAAACGGTCACCGCCCAAGTACGTACGAGTGTACACACGTTTTCCTTCCGTATCATTATAGATGTAGTCGGGAATACCATCACCGTTCAAGTCCTTCACGGTCAGCTCGCCCGGCTGTGGAGAGGCCACGAAACGGTTGTCACCCATGTTATAGAAAATCGTGTGCGGCCCTACCAAATCCATATAGCCGTCACGGTTCACGTCGATGGCCTGCGTGAATTTGTAACTTTCATCTACCGTAGGGCTTCCGCCAATGAACATCCCGTCACGCAACGATGGCAAGTCGCTGATATCGAATTTTCCGTCAGCTTCCTCTGCCTTACGAGCCACCAATGAATCGGCCTGCACGCGCGAGAGAGTATCGATACGCGTGGGGGTAAATGTCCCGTCGGGATTTTGGTAAAGGATGCTCCAATCCGTGTTGTTGAACGCGAACAAGTCCGGCAATCCGTCGTGGTTCACGTCCAACGGATAAGCGGAGTTGCTTCCATCCATCAGCGTATAAGTGCCGTCTGCCCCACTCAAGGCAATTTCGATTTTACGGAGATCCGTGAAAACAGGATTGGCAAAATCGGGCACGCCGTCATTATTCAGATGTGTCATCATTCGGTCTTCCTGCAGGTAAGTGAAAGGTAAATCCAACTTGAAATCCAACGCATAACGACCGGGGACGTGCCAATGGTAACGGGCTTTGACATTCTTTTCCCTGTCTACCATATAATATTCTTTCCTCCCGTCACCGTCGGCATCATACAACCAATCCGAACTGATTTCACCGAACCTGCCAAGCAAGACGGGCAGGTCTTCTGCATTGCACTTCAAACAGCACTCGATTTCACTACCCGGTCCGGAAACGATTCCCGTCTTGTATTTGTATTTTGCCAAGGCATAGTCTTTAATCGGCTGAGTTTGGTCGAACACGATACTATCTCCATAACGAAATACGCCTTCCCAATCATACGACCGACTCGCATCAAAACCCGAAAGTGTAGACAAATCGAGCCAACCATCCACCGGAGATACGCTAACGGCCTTTTGGCCGTCACCTTTAAAGGACTCTAACTGGGCTTTATCGTTTAAGTCCAAGGTCTTTAAGGAATTTTCCGAACAGTCCAACACTTTCAATCCTGCGCAATGCTTCAAGTCCAACGCAGCCAATTCACATTTCGAACACTCCACATATACCAAATCCGGAGAAGCCGACACGTCCAATGTCCCCAATGGTAGGGAGGAAAGAATCAACGTGTCCAACTTCGGGCAGTCTAAAGCCAAAGAAGACAATTCGGATAAAGATGTCAGTTTGAGAAATTCCAACTTACGGTTTTGACGTAAATCGAGTTCCTGGATTTTAATACTCCGACAAGACAAACGTTCAAGGTTTACATTGGCACTCACGTCCAATTCTTTCAAGCGTCCACTTGTCCCCAACTCCAAATCCTGCAAATAAACGAAAAACTCCAAGCCTTTTAACGAAGTGCATTTGCTGAAATACCTTGTGGTCAAATCCATTTGGACAACCGCCCGTATCTCTTCGTCGTCCAACTGCACGTTTTCGTCCGCATCGAAATGCTGGCTGACATAATCGCGAAAGAAGTCATCCGGAAAATGGGCTTCATCTATCGGCACTTGTGCCGCAGACAGGAGGAATGAGGCCGTCCCCATGGTCACCAATAATAGTCGTTTCATCATAAAGTCTCTTTAAAACAACAAACCGCCAACCGACCTCCCTCCGTTGACTTAAATGATACTCATAATAAGGAATACTACAACAAAAAAGCGTGGGAGATCTGTATCCGTCACCCGTCCCACGCTTCGAGGCTCTCGCATTGCCCATTGTAGTAGAACGAGCAACGCAGAACCCACGCCGATGAGTTTATATAATCCCCCTTGGAATTTGCCTTCTTCCTTCTGCCCATAGGGGCAAACGGACAAAACAATCCCTTGGGGATATTTATAAAAACATCCCATGGGCATCTACCGTTGCATAGTTCATGACTACAATTTTGAATTTGCGAGATTCGAAGCGTCAAGAACCAGCGCGTGATAAACGCCTTCTTATTTATAGCGGTTCACCTCTCCCTCCCCGTCCACTCCCATTCCCACCTGCCGCAAAGGACAAATGTTCCTGTTCGTATCGGCGCAGGTCGCCTTGCTTGGATCGGCCTACCGGTCGCTACCGGACATCATGGCACAGCAAGAATCACCGGGAACCCAATGCAAAGTTAATCTTTTTTAAGGACCAATTCCATAAAGAACGGACAAAATTTTGAAGTTTTTGTCGTCCGCCCTCCTTTTATCCTTTCATATTCAACGCTTCCATGAAACGGCGAATCACTTCGGGCTTGCCTGTATGCTTGCCGTCGTCTTCGCTCAACTTACAAGTATCGTTGTAGAAAGTCCATGACTCCGTGATTTTCACGGCCACCAGTTTGATGACGATGTTCATGGGCTTCACGCCCTCGAAGTCGTTTGTGAAGTGCGTGCCTATCCCGAAAGAAGGTTGGCAATACTCCCGGGCGTAACGTTGTATTTCTATCGCACGGTCCGTGTCGAGCGCATTGCTGAATATGACTTGCTTCGTGCGGGGGTCGATGCCTAACGAACGGTATTTCTCCACAATCCTTTGCAGTTCCACGCGGTTGTCGCCGCTGTCCACGCGAAGACCTTTGAACAGGTTGGCAAAGTCCTCCGAGAAATTCAGGCTGAAGATGTCCCAGCCGAAACTGTCGTAGAGATATGTGCCCAAAGCTCCGCGAAACGTGTTGCGCCACGAGTTCATGGCAATATGGTTGGCCATCTGGGGACCGTACATTCCTCCTATGGCACAGACAAACTCGTGTGCCATCGTGCCGACGGGAATCAGGTCGTACTTCATCGCCAGATAGACATTGCTGGTCCCGACAAACTTACCGCTCCACTCCCGGCTCCGGTAACAGTCTCGCATCGCCCGGACCACCGTCTCTTCCGCCTCGAAAGAAACGCGGCGGCGCGTCCCGAAATCGCTGTACACGCAACCGGCTTCCAACAAGCGGACGGCTTTCCGGTAAGTCTTCCGGTAATAATCCTCATAATCGAAACGGCCGTCTTCGCCCGTCATCCTGTAATAAAGCTCGGAAATAATGGCCAGCACTTTCACTTCCAACAGGATGGTATCGGCCCAACTCCCTTCGAACTCCACGGACAGATACCCCTCTTCATCCTGCCGTACTGTCACCCATTCGCGACAGAAACGGTAGCCTTTCAAGTAGGTGTAGAACCAACCGGGAATGTAGCTGCACCGCCGTTTCATGAACGCAATTTCCTCGTCCGTAATGACCACGTCCTCCAACAGAATGATTTGTTTTTGCAACTCGTCGGCAAAACCCGGCGGATAGACGGTATGGTCCCGGTCGGTAAACCGATACTTCACCTGGGCACGGGGAAAATTGTCGATGACCGCGCAGCACATGGTGAACTTATACAGGTCATCGTCTGTAAAATGATTGATAATTCGTTCCATACAAAGTCATTTTGTTTGATTTCACTTTTCGCGAAGTTCCCATCGGTCTCCTGTCCGATACAACTTGCAGGTCTTGCCCAGCCAAACGCTCCCCTCGCGGTCGAGTATCTCGTTCCGGAACGGAGACGGACGGAAAACCTCCACCCGGCTGCTGTCTGCCGCAAAAACGGCATACGACGTCAAAGAAGGCTGTAACGACGGGTCGTCCACCCGCACACCGTCTTCAAAAATGCGGATACAGTCCCGGCGGAGTTCACTCCACGTATAACCGGCCGCCGTAAGACAACCATGTTCATCCTTATTTCCCCCGATAAGTTGGGGAGCTTGCACAGACCTGCAAGCCGAAAAGCAGACCAACCCGCTCACGATAATCCAAATATTTTTTCTCATATCCTATTTTATTCAGTATAAAGTCTAAAACAAAATCCAATCCTATCCGGCATTTCACCTATTCTCGATATACAAGTTCCGCATCATGCTCCTCCTCCGGTGGGTTTCCCTTCGAACAAATCCGAATCTTTTCCTCCGGCAACCCGATGCTCTTCTATTTCTTGCGTCTCCTGCCTCAACACCTCCAGAAATTTCTCCGTCAGCAAAGAGTGCCTTTTACCTTTAAGAGAGAGAAGACTGATGTGCATCATCTCCGTTTTCTCCTTAATCGGCACAGCCTTCAAATCCGGACTGCTCACCGTCATGTCTTGCGGCAAAATGGAAATCCAATGCCCCGTGCGCAGCATGTCAAGCAATAAAGGCGTACTATTGACTTCTATCTGCGGCTTTACCTTTATCCTATATTGGGCCAGCATGCGGTCTATGACCTTCCGGGTGTACAGCTCTTTGTCCAAGAAGATGACGGGGAACTCATTCAAGTCCGATAAAGAAAAATGTTTCCGGATGGCCACCGGGTGATTTTCGTGGACAATGACGCATAAAGGCATGCAAGCGTATTCCGTGGACTCGGTCAGCGCTGAGACATCCTGCGGATTGTAACTCAACGCAAAATCAAGTTTGTTGGAATTAATCAGCTCCACCAGTTCCAATACGGAATGGGAATACACAATCGACAATTCCGCTTTAGGGAAAGCCTTCGTAAACTTCAACACGCAGATATTCAGCAAAGGGAAGAGGCTGTATATTACTCCTATTTTTATCTTTCCCGTATAGACATGCTGCATTTCCTTCAAATGCTGTATGCCATACGCCACCTCCTCTATTGCCTTACGGGAACAGTCCAAAAAATCCCGTCCGGCATCCGTCAGGTAGATTTTCTTCCCGATGCGGTCGAACAGCGTCACGCCGAGTTCCTCTTCCAGTTGCTTGATGCTTAACGACAAGGTGCTCTGCGTGATAAAAAGCTCTTTGGAGGCCTCAGTAAACGAAAGCACGTCTGCCAACTTGACGAAATATTTCAGCGGAGTCAGTTCCATAAGAAAAATCAATAGAAATCATGAATATTATTAATTCTACAAATTTACGAAAAAGAGAAATTACTCCTAACTTTGAGACAAGAAAAATGAAAACGTCTCTGGGTTAAACTATTATAAACGAAGCGAAAGAAAGAGACGGTGGACATTAAATAATGTATAAGAATGTTGAGAAACCCAAGCGGTTCTCCACGTTCAACGACAGCAAACGACAAAACAATCGGTTCGACAGGTAAAAAGGACACGAAACAAATAAAACGATTATATATAATTAAGGTATAAACATCATTTATGGCAGAGGTATTAGGACACATATCGCAAATTATCGGCCCGGTGGTAGACGTTCATTTCGAGCACAGCGAGAAAGAACAGAACGCAAACCTTCCGAGCATACACCACGCTCTGAAAA
>ENA-OPIO01000292-OPIO01000292.1-human-gut-metagenome-genome-assembly--contig:-NODE-292-length-18549-cov-3.214664_pt1 | contig 18549 bp, 12 predicted proteins | sample MGYA00241395_ERZ501636 | MGnify/ENA primary metagenome ERZ501636 (study PRJEB25962, sample SAMEA2042198) | human gut metagenome | biome: human gut; feature: human-associated habitat; material: faeces... | reverse complement strand
AAGGTGAGTGCAGTGGCAAGAAAAAGACGAAGTTTTTTGACTTGCCATTGCCGAACCGCATCCTATATTGGTGAAACAAATATACAAATTATGCGTAAACATGGGCGGATTGGGCAACATAAAATTAGTTAAACACCCGTCCTTATTTTACCGAACAGGCAAACTCAAGGGCTAAACCGACAATCCATAACCCGATAATTTACGTAAGAATATTGCATCAGGCACGATTCCCGTCATCACAACCCGCTGAAAACCGTAAGCAAAACGACCGTCTCCGCTTACAACCGCCACACCTGATTATTCATTTTACATTATTCATTAATCATTTCACGCATGTTTACTTACAAACCGAAAGGCCGTCTTTAACAATGCGAAAGACGGTCTTTTGGCGTGCAATAGACGGCCTTTCGCGTTGCCGTCTGCCGTCTTTCACAACGGCAAACGCCACCGACGGCACAGCCGGTAACGGCAACGCTCCGTACATATTCCCGCAATATGACTCACGGTTGAACATCCGTCGACAGGCTGTCAGCTCGCCGACAGACGATAGTTTAAATAAAGTAAAATATCATGAAGCCGTCATGAAAAACCTTTTTTTTCATATTCAACCTAACCAAATATTATCTACTTTTGCAAAGAAAAACAAATATACAGAAACAAATGTTATCATGAAAAAGATTATTCTCATTCTCTTTGCCGCGATAGCCATCGCCGCACAGGCGCAAAATGCACAGATTACAAGCCCTGACGGAGGAATGAATGTCTATAGGAAGGTGAAGAAACAGGCATACGATACCGCCCAAGTGAACGTTTATTACAAGTTAAAGTACCTGAAAGACTCTACCAAAACCGACGAATATACCGAGACACAGACCATTGTGCAGGTATCCGACAGGTACGCAAGGTTCGGCGAATATTACCAGCTTTTAGAGGACTCTCTTGACATCTACCTTAACAAGAGCCGCAAGAACAAGCGCAACAAGGCTGCCGTGGAAGCCGAAAATGCAGCCCTAACGAATACCCATCTCCTTCTGGCGAGCATTACCGACCTCGACACAAGGCTAACTACGGTGCAGTTTGACGATATCCTGAAGGCGTATGAATACACCTTCACGCCCGAGATTGAATGGACTTTGGCGCCCGGCGATACGCTCATCAACGGGCACCGGTGCAAAAAAGCCAAGTGCTCTTATGCCGGACGAGACTACGAGGCGTGGTATGCCGAGGACATAAGCCTGCCCGTAGGACCTTACGTTTTCGGCGGACTGCCGGGTCTTATCATGCAGCTGAGCGACACCAAGCATAACTACGTATTCACCAACAACGGCATCGAGAAGGCCGATTCGTTACGTGACATGTACCTGTACCGCAAGTCTTTCATAACAAGAATATACAAGACTTCACGCGAAGAGGCGCTTACAGCCATACGCAACGACACCGAAAACTTCGACAACCTGTCCGTAGAGACTTATAAAGTCAAGAAAATGGTAAACGGGAAATGGGTCACTCCCGAGGCAAACTTCCCCAAGCGGCCATATAACGGGATTGAACTTGTATGGTAAGAGGCGCCTTTCTGTCACTTCTGTCTACGTTAATCACCCTCCTGCCTACACTCTCAGCCAGCGCCCAGAACGGCAATTCAACGCTCACGGGCACCGTTACCGACGGGCTGGGCAAGGCCATCGCGCGCGTAACCTGCAAGCTGCTTGACGGCAATGACTCGCTGCTGGCCTACACGCTGACCAAGAGCGACGGCACGTACAGCATAAAGAACAAGCCCGGAGCACGGCAGATTACGTTCTCATACCTCGGCTACGAGAGCGCCGCGGCGCCATTGCGCCCGGGCAAGACACGCTATGACGCGACGCTGAAGCGCAACGCCATAGAGCTTGACAACGTCACCGTGACCATCGACCCGATAACACGGCGCAAGGATACGCTTATATATAACGTAGAGGCTTTCCGCCAGCAGGAGGACCGCAGCATAGAAGACGTGCTGAAACGAATGCCCGGAATAGAGATAGACGACTACGGACAGATAAGCTATCAGGGCAAGGCAATAAACAAGGTGAACATCGAAGGCCTTGACCTTATGGGCAACCAGTATAACCAGGCGACGCAAAACATGCCGGCAGAGGCCGTCGCCCAGGTGGAGGTTATGGAGCGAAACCAACCCATAAAGGCGCTCGAGGACAAGGTGAAAAACGACCGCGCCACGCTCAACCTGAAGCTGAAGAAGGACTATAAGGCCCGCCCCTTCGGCGAGGTTGACGGCGGGATAGGCGTCAGTCCGACGATTTGGAACAACGGGCTGACGGCATTCAACATCGCAAGGAAGAACCAGCTGATGGTCTCGGCGTCGATGAATAACTGCGGAATCGACCTCAGCGGCATGACGCATGCCATGGACTATTACGGCTCGCAGTACAATACCGAGCCCCTGCCGCAGCCCTTTCTTTACTCGCCTACGGCCCGAACGCCGCCCCTGTCGAAGCAATATTACCTTGACAACAAGTCGTATTACGCCGCGCTTAACTACCTGCACGCCTTCACTAAGGAGCAGACGCTCCGCCTGAACGTAACCTGGTGGCGCGACAACTCGCTGAAACGTGACAGCACCTTCAACCGTTACGTCACCCGTCAGGACACCGTTAGCATTTACGAAAACAACAAGATACGCGACAAGCAGGACCTTGTAAAGGGCCAGTTACGCTACGAACTGAACTCCCGCAGATGGTTCATCAACGACGAAGTGTCGGCCATGCTCAGCCACGGCGACGCCCTTAACCGCAACGGGAGCAACCTCGGGCCGATAGAAGAGGACGTCAACCGACGGACATACTACGTCCAGAACGTGCTCAACGCCACGCTTAACACAGGCCCGAGACTGTTTGAAATATCGTCGCTGACAAGGTTTTATAGGCAGACAAGCGATGAGCTGGCAAGCGTGCAGGGCGGTTTGCCAGGCCAAGAGGCAGGCCCAATGGCCTCGCCCGTGCATTACTCGGCGGCCAGCATGATAACACGCAACCGCATAGGGACGAGCTTCAGCGTGCCGCTCGGCAGCCTGATGTTAGGCTATATGCTTGAATACAAGCACAACAATACCGCCGCAAGCTATCTCGAAGGCAAACAACGGGGCAGCTATTGGCTGCATACGATAGAGCCAGTCTACGAGATTATGCTTGGCGATGTCGACATTAACGTCAACCTTCCGGTAGAATACATCAGCTACGAATACGGCGGCGGGAGGGCCAAGAGGCGCAAAGTGATGTTCTCGCCGCTGGTAGACGCCGACTTCACCATAAGCACACTGCTGACGGCCGACCTCACAGTAGGCCTTATAAAGGGCGCCGACACTCAGGCTACGCCGTTCAACGGTATAATCATAAACAACTACCGCACGTACACCGTGGGCACCGACAGCCTGCAGACAAGCCGCACCGCCACGGTATCGGCCAGCCTCGCATGGCTCAACACGGCGTCGATGCTGTCGTGGAACATATATGCCGGATGGCAGCAGATAAGGCGGGAGCGCTACTGGAGCTATCTGTACACCGGCGGCATGACCGTAATCAGTCCCGTATGGCGCGACAACCGGCACACGTCATGGAGCGTGGTGGGCAATATGAAGAAAATCTGGCGCACGCCGGGAATCAGCCTGAAAGGCTCGGTAAGCTACTCGTACAACAAAGAGCTGGCCTCGCAGAACGGCACTGAGGACTACATTCGGTACAGCGCGGCAAGTGCCGACGTCACTCTCAACTGGAACAAACTGCGCTGGCTAAGCGCCCGGCTGACGGCCGCGGGCAACGTGACGTGGAAGCGTCCGGACGCTTTCTCGCAGGGCAGCAACGTGCTCAAGAACATCTACTACACGTTAGGCGCGACGCTCTACCCCATCGCCGGCCTGCAGATACGCGCCGACATGTCGCAGGCTACGTTCGAGATAAGCCACGGACAGTACTCAACCAACATCTTCGTAAACGCCGGGGCACGCTACGACATAACCAAAACCGTAGCCGTAATGCTCACCGCCGTCAACCTGCTTGACCGCCGGCGCTACGAAGAGTCACGCTTCGACGGCGCAAACTACGCCTACACAGGCGTGCCGCTACGTGGCCGCGAGGTAATGCTCGGGCTAAACCTGAAGTTCTGAAACAACACTATACGCAGGCAAGCAAGTAAAAAACAACACGTGAAAACACACGCCCAAACAGACTAAAACGCGCCCTATAATAACGCCGCCCGGCAACAAGGAAGCGCTCGCGCCACCGGTAGCCGCCCCGCCGCATCTGTTCGATAAGCTGGCGCATGTTGTCCTCGGTAGCCTGTCGCCTCATACGGCGCGCCTTATCGACGGCGGCGGCCAGCTCGTCGGGGTCGACGGGCTTCAGCAGATAGTCAATGCCGTTATACTTGAAGGCGCGTATGGCATACTCGTCATACGCCGTGATGAAGATTACGGGCGACTGGACATCTGTCCGTTCGAGCGCGTCGAAACTCAAGCCGTCGGTAAGCCGTATGTCGGCGAGTATCAGGTCGGGCGTGTGTGACGACAGATAGTCCGCCGTCTCGTCAACGCTGGCCGTCGGTCCGTCAACGTTTATGGTGTAGTCTATCTCCTGCAACAATCGCCTCAGGCGGTTGAAGTTGCGCTTTTCGTCCTCTATGATAAGTACGTTCATTGTCGGTAAGATTGCCGCCCGTGCGCTCTCCGTACATGCAAAGGCACGGTTTGGGCACAGGGCGGCCGGTTTTACAAGCTATATATGATATCATTAAAGTATTGCCAAGGCAGAAGCTGTCACTCATGCAGCGCGTCCGTGATTATAGGAAGGTAGACGGTGAACACGCCGTCGGCCTTGGACACTCTCGGCTTACGGTTGCACAACAGGGCGTAGCGGACGGTAATGTTGCTCAGGCCGACGCCCGTTGACACCGTCGGCGAGGCTAGCGGGTGCATCGTATTGCTTACTACCACGCAGCCGTCGGCCACCGACAGGCGCACAAGCAACGGCTGTGTGGCCGAGAACCGGTTGTGCTTCAAGGCGTTCTCAACGAGCAGCTGTAGGCTGACGGGCGGTATGCGGCCTGGAGAATTGCGCAACTCGCCCGACACGGAGACTATCACCGCATCCTCGTAACGCATGCTCATGAGGTACATGTAGGAGTCGAGGAAAGCCAGCTCGGCCGACAGAGCCACTGTGTCCTTGTCGTGGTTGCCTATCACGTAGCGGTAAACCTTCGACAGGTTGTCGAGAAACTTCACCGCCAGCCGCCCGTCCTCTACAATCAGTTCGGACAGTATGCTGAAGTTGTTGAACATGAAGTGCGGGTCAATCTGCTGCTTCAGGGCGTTCATCTTCTCCTGCATGGCAACGGTCTCGAGGCGCTTCTTCTCGTCGGCATCAATCATGTACTGGTGCAGGTAGTAGGCGCTGGTGTACGTGCCGGAGATGAACGCCGCCATCGTAGCGTACACGTAGATGTGCTGCACCTGCAGGAACGGCAGGCCGTCAATGAAGAACAGATAGCCCGTAAGCCGCGCGAGGACGTATGCCACGAGGTTGTTGAGCAACAGCAGTGTCACCGAATACGCCATCAGTCCGCCGTAAGGATGGGCCGTGGAGACCAGCCGTTGGTGAACGGCACGGCTGTAGAAGATTGACAGTTGGACGAAAAGGAATATCATGACGACGTCGTCACGATGTCTATCACGTATCCCCAAGCCGGATAACCGCCGCCGAGGTAATAGTCGCGGGCCACGCTGTCGGTAGCAATGTACAGCAACAGGTACAGCGCATAGGTAACCAACGTGAGCAGTAGGCGGCTCCTTAATGTGTCAAACCAGAACTTCATAGTGTCTCGTCCGTATTTCAACCGTGGTGCAAAGTAAGTGTTTTTAACCCGAACAAACAAACAAAAACATACCGAAACGTGAAAATACGCCGACGGAAGGAATACCGCAAGCTACGATTTACATGCCCGCACGATTCACGTTTGGCGGCAAATGATTAACTTTGCAACCGTTAAACAGATATTAAAACATATTGACATGGCATTGATAAAGACAGTAAAGGGCCTTGCGCCGAAGTGGGGCAAGGACTGCTATTTCAGTGAAACGGCGGCAATAGTGGGCGAAGTCATGATGGGCGACGAGTGCTCAGTATGGTTCAACGCAGTGGTGCGTGGCGACGTTGCGCCGATAACGATGGGCAACAGGGTGAACATCCAGGACGGCGCCTGCGTACACGTGACCAACACTACTGGCCCCGTCGTGATGGAAGACGACGTAACCGTAGGCCATAACGCCACGGTGCATGCCTGCACGATACGCCGTGGCGCGCTCATAGGTATGGGCGCGACGGTGCTCGACAACGCCGACATAGGCGAAGGAGCCATCGTGGCGGCAGGCGCGCTGGTGCTCCAGGGCACGAAGATTGGCCCTCACGAGATATGGGGAGGAGTGCCGGCGAAGTTCTTGAAGAAAACCAGACCTGACCAGGCGGAGAGCTTTGCCGCGCATTATGTTGAGTACTCAAAGTGGTACTTGGATAGTTAAGAATTAAGAGCTAATATTTAAGAGAATATGCCTTGCTGGTTATTATTCCAACAAGGCATATTCTCTTAAATATTAGCTCTTTGTCTTAAATTCAGAGAGAATTGTTTTCTTAATTCTTAACTCTTAATTCTTAATTTCAGAGTGAAAAGCTTTCTTAATTCTTAACTCTTAATTCTTAATTTAAAGAGTGTATCCAGTCCATCCGAAAATGTCGGTCTCGCAACCAGTATTACCGTCGGCAATGTTAACCGTTGCGCCTTCGGGGTTACTGCTGTTGGTCTGGGCGCCTACGTTGGTCGCACCGTTGGTGACGTTGATTACGCTTGTCGGGTCAGCGTCATCCAGGCCGTCGGTAAGGTCGACAAGCTCCTGTATTTCGCCCGAACCGATTACGAGGGCATTGTTGATTGTTGCCTTAGCGAGGCGACGAACCTTGATTGCGTCCTGCATCGGATAGCTTGAGAGGTTCTCTATTGTCATGTTCTCTATTGTAAAGTCTGACTGCGGAGAGTGAGCCGTACTGCCTTCGCCGTCAAGGTTGCCGTCAGCCTCAACGCCGCGCGGGTCTAACTCGGTGCTCGTGAAGCCAGCCTCCCAACGTCCGTAGCAGTTGGTCAGCGTACCTGAATAACCCTGGGTGAAGTCGAAGCAGTCATCATCGCAATTGACAACAAGCAGGTTGCTTACGTTCACAGAGCCTCCGAAGAACTCTATACCGTCATCTGCGCCCTCGGCAATGTAGATGTTCTCGATGGTTGTTCCTGCGCCTACGCCGTTAAGGGTAAGTCCGTTGTGCTCGATGTCGGCACTTGAGCGGGCGCCCGAGTAGAGGATACTTACGTAAGTGAGAACACCTGAGTTGTCGTTGTTCTGGTCGCCACCGTAGGGAACGTTGTTGTCAATCTCTGTCACACCCTCGTTCACACTACCCGAAGGACCTGATATAACGGCATTTCCGTTGATTATGATACCGCCCCAGTAACCAGCTGTTGCATTGCTTGCGTCGGCCGTGAAAGTGATGGGAGCGTCTTCCCTACCCGTAGCGTAAATCTTTCCGCCGCGCTCAACGAGAATGAAGTTTGAGAAACCTTCCCTTGCCTTGATTGTCATGCCGGCAGGAATAAGCAGCACTCCGCCCTCTTTCACATGTACAGAGCCGTTGATGAAATACTCTTGTCCAGCCTCCAAAGCTATCGGCGAGCTGATTTCAAGCGGCAGGTCGCCAGCTGCTGCAACCGTGGTGTTATTCAATTGGGGGAATTCATATCCCGTCCAGCTCAACGCCGAAACGTCAGCGCCGTCGTTGCCTGTCTCGACATTCACTCCTGAATAAGTGGTTCCGCCATCGTTTATGGTAGCGTCAGAAATGTAGTAAGCGTTATTGCTTACGCTCATATCCGTACTGCGGCCTGCTCCTCCCTTGCCGTCGGTCAGGTCAATAAGGTTCTCTATCTGGCCTGAGCCATACACAACGGCATCCGTTATGTGTGCTGTCGCGCCGCGGCGAACCTTGATTGCGTCCTGCATTGACTGCGTTGAAGAGTTGTTAACGATAGTCATGCCATTGATTGTAAAGTCTGCCTGGGGCGCTCCGTCGGGCATGTCACCGTCAAGATTACCGTCAGCCTCAACGCCGCGCGGGTCTTCCTCGGTGCTTGTGAAGCCGTCTTCCCAAATGCCGTAGCAGTTGGTCAGCGTGCCTGAATAGCCCTGAGTGAAATCAAAGCAGTCGTCATCGCAGTTGACTACGAGCAGATTTGAAACATTAACCGTACCACCGAAGAACTCAATTCCGTCGTCAGCGCCCTCTGCGATATAGACATTCTCGATTGTGGTTCCGTTTCCTACGCCGTTAAGTGTCAGTCCGTTGTGCTCGATATCAGCTGAGCTGCGCGCTCCGGTGTACCAAAGTTCCACGTATCTTATCACTCCGCTGTTGTCGTTTGCGTCGTTTCCACCGTAAGAAACGTTATTATCTATCTCGGTAACGCCTTCTCCACCACCGGTGATAGGCGCATTACCGTTGATTATCAGTCCTCCCCAATAGCCCGCAGTGGCATTATCGGTATCAGCGGTGAACACGATCGGTTTGTCGGCTGTACCTTCAGCGTTTATTGTTCCGCCACGTTCTACCAAGATATAGCTTGAGAAACCCTGCGTAGCCCTGATTGTTGTGCCGGCCGGAATGTTGAGTGTAGCTCCGTCAGGAACTGTCACCGCACCCGTAAGACGGTATTCTTTGTCGGCTTCAAGAGTAACGGTTCCCTCGATGGCGCCGTTCAGTTCGACACCTCCAGTGGTTGAGCCACCACCTCCTCCGCCACCGTTGTCGTTAGTGTCGTCGTCGCTGCATGAAGTAAAACTCATCGCGCTCATCATGGCTACGAATGCCATTGCTGTCAGAAATAACTTTTTCATGTTGCTAAATAAATTAGTTTGATTTGGTTTTCTGTATCTTTTCTTTTTACCTTATATGATGTTACACCTTAATACTCTTATAAGTTGTACGACAGTCCGAGACTTAAGTCCATGCCCTTCTTGTACTTGCTGAGCACTACATCCTCGTTGGTTTCGTTGCCCTTACGCGTAAGCTGGTGGGCAGAATTGAGCAGGTTGCGTGCCTTCAGGTTGATTGAGAAGTGCTTTCCGAGTCGTGCAGAAGCGATGAAGTCAAGCGTCGGAATGCCGTTTTCCATTATATCCTGGTATCCTTGGGTACCAATGGTGTATAGGCGGTCGCTGAAATAGTTGAACACCAACGCTCCGGTAAACGTATTGGAGCCTTTCCTGAGCAGGTAAGTGAGGTCGGCGTTGACTATCCAGGGTGCCGCTCCCTCAAGCTGCGAACCCGAAGGGTCGGTTGCGAGGGGCACTTTTGCACAAGTATATGTGTACGCTCCGTTTACGCCGAGGGTCAGACGGCTCATGCCGTTGTTCTCAATGGCACGTGAGAAGATATGCTTCTTCAGCTCCATCTCAACTCCGGCAGCCGTAGCATGGTCGGAGATGTTCTGGTAAGAGAGGAAACCTCCGGCGCTGGCAATCTCGATCCTGGATATCGGGCGCTTGATATACTTGTAGAAAGCGGTGACCGAGAACAGCTCGGAGGGCGATATGTACCAGTCCCACTTCAGGTCGACATTGTAGTTGTCCGACGGTTTCAGGTCGGGATTACCCTGGCTGTTGAAGCTCACGCTGACGTAACGGAAGGGCGATATTTCCTTCGATTGCGGCAGTGTGTACGTCTTGCTGGCTGCCAGACGTAACGCATGGCGTTCGTTTAGGTTGTAACGCAGGTTAAGCGTTGGCAGGAAATACGACTTCTTTATATCCTGGCTGCCCTTGCTTCCGCCCTTGTTCACGTTGTAGTCTACCGTCATGTCAACGTTGTCATACTTCAGGCCGAGATTGGCTATGAACTTAGACGTAAACTGGTAAGTGGCCTCTGCGTAGGCTGAATGTATGTTCTTCTTGACAGAATACATGTCATCCTGGCGGTCAAGTAGGAAGTCTCCGGCGGCAAAGTTGTCCTGGTTGAAGTAGTCATCAAAGCTGATGGCTGACATATCGAAAGGAGTGCGCGCCACGGCGGACATGTCATACTCAACGGCTTCAAACCCGTCGTCGACGAAGCGGCCCATATAGCCGATCCTTACGTTTGAGTTATGGTCGAATCTGTCCTTGAGTTTATACGTGAGAGCCACCCGTGCGTTGAGGTCTTTGCCGTCAAGCTCGGAGAAATAGCGCTGCTGTATTCCTGTGCCACGCATGGGAACGTAGCCTTCGTCGGTCTTTACGAGGTTGTTGATACGGCGGTCCGGTTCATAGCCTTTTATGATATTGTACGACAGTCCGGCGTCGAGGTCAAACAGCTTGCTGAGTTGCCACTTGGTGTCGAGCTGGTTCACGATGAGCATGTTGTCGTTGGTCTGCTGGCGGCGCATGAACCCTTCGTAAGTGTCTGACGACTGATAGTCGTTGTCCATGCCGAGATAGTCGCCCACGGACTCGTTGGTTGCGTGTACAAGCATGAAGTTATAAGCCAGCCTATGCTTACGGTTGTGCCTGTATTCGAGGTTTGCCATGGCCAACTGGCTTGTCTCCACCTTGGATATGTCGCCGTTCATGTCCTGCGAGATGGTGCCTGAAGTTGTAGTGTTGCGCACCTCCTCTTCATAATGCGTGTAGTTCTTGTTGTGGCTGGCAACGATGAAGAACGACAGCGGATTGTCGCCTATCATGAAGCGCTTGCCGCCCGACAGTGTGTAACTCTGGTTTATCTGCAGGTTCTGCCGGCTCGGGTCGAGCGAGTTACGGAAGTTATATGTGTCAAGATTCTCGCCCGGCTGCGTCCTGTTGGCAAATCCGAAGGCGTTTACACCGTCCAGTCTCTGGAAGTCGGACGAGAGGGTCTGCGTGTTGAAACCTCCCGAAACGCTTATGTTGAACTTGCCGGCGCCTGTCAGTTCTTTCGACGTTATGTTGATGTCGGCGCCCGCAACGTCGGCCGGAGTGCCGCTGTAGAAGGCCTTGTTGACGTCTACCGACTGTATTATGTCGGTAGAGAATATGTCGAGCGCGATGTTCTTGTACTCGGGGTCTTCCGACGGAATGGGATAGCGGTTTAGCGTGGTGATGTTGTAGCGGTCGCCCAGTCCGCGCACAAATACGTTCTTGACGCCTTCCTGCTTGGATATTCCGGATATTTTTGTCACGGCCGCCTGCGCGTCGCTTACGCCCTTGCGTGAAAGCTCCTGCGCGCCGATGGTCTGCACGGCTACGATTGACCGCTTCTGCTCCATCATCGTAACGTTCTCCGACTCACGGTTGGCCTTGGCCACAACCTCTACGTCCGCCAGCTGGCGGTTGTCCGTCTCAAGCTCGAAGTCGAGCGTGGTCACCTTGTTGTCCTCTATCTTAACCTGCCGCTTTACGGCTGTCTTGTATCCTACGTACTTTATTTCTATGTCATAGATTCCGTCTCTCAGTCCCGAGAGCTGGAAGTTTCCGTCCACGTCACTCACGGTAGCGATGTCGCTGCCGATAACGTGCACCGTAGCGCCTATAAGCGGCTCTTTAGACTTCTGGTCCTTAATGCTGCCCTTAACGTCCACATCCACGTCATTGACGCCCGCCCCGAATACCGGCATAATGAGGGCCGACGCCAACACCGTGGCACTAAAAAATCTCTTAATACTACTTTTTACCATCATAAAAACTATCCTAATCAATTTTCCGCTGCAAAATTACGGCGGCCATGTTTCAATGGAGTTGCTGCGTTGTTAGTAAACGTTGACGATTGTTTTTCAATAAAATTACATCGACGAATCCACCTAATTTATATAATATCAAGCATTTACAACAAATTTTCTTCAAAATTAAGGCTTCACGCCAAGTTACTTTTTGTCACTCCAGAAATGTACGTAAAAACCAAGCAACCAGAAAAAACGGAGTACCGACAGCCGTCATCCACGCAATGAAAAACAGCCCGTAAAACATCAAAACACGGTATCCGACCATACATTCGCGCACTTTTGCCATGCGAAAAAACGGCCTTCGCTGTTACCGAAGACCGTCTTCGGTAACGCAAAAGATGGCCTTTTACACTCCAAAAGGCCGCATTCCACACAAAAAGACAGGGCCTACTGATGCACACAAAGCCGCCGCGGAGGCATAAATCGTTGGCTTACAACGGCATAGACATGCACACGTAAAACTGCGATATTCTCCGCCAAAAGATTTATTTTTCCAAATAACGCAATACAGACGCGCCACGAAAAATCAATATGTAAGCGTAGACGGCATTTTAACGGAAAAACGTCAAAACGGCGTCCTACGGCAACGCTACCGCCGGCATACCGCCACTGAAAAAATAAAATGAGCCGAACAAGCATTTTTTAATACCTGTTAAGCACCGCCACCGGCACAATATCCACAATCAGGCAGAACCCCGTTTTCACGCAAACGGCAAAATACGTATCTTTGCAGCGGTACCCAATGACGGACAAACCAACCATATACAATATTAACACAAACATTAGCGAACATGAAAATGAAGAAGTTATTTGATTACAACATCGGCAAGTTGCTGTTTGCAATCATTGCCATGTGCGTATGTTCAGTACCCCTTGTGTCGTGCAGCGATGACGACGACAATGACGGCGGAGGCAAATTCGACCCGCCGGCATACGAGGCCTCAGCCGCAAAATATGAAATCAGCGACGGCTCAAGCCCCTACGAGTCAATCGAGTTTACCGAAAGCGGCAACTATCTCGTAACCATGTCGGGCGTCACCCCGGCGCCGGCGGCTGCCGCAAAAGAGGCGACACAGGCTGCGCGCGGCATGGCGGCAATGGCCAAAAGGCCGTCAATATTCGCCAACACGGCCGCCACACAGGCTACAAGGGCATATTACTCGCCCATCCTTTACGGAAAATACACCGTAGGGGCAGACGGCACGTACATCCTTGAAGGCTTCGGAACGGTTAAAGTAACACAAGACGGGACAGGCAACTCTTACACTCTCGAGGTAACGCCCGACGGCGGACAGACCGTAACCATCGAGGCCACAAGGCAGAACGCCGACCTCAACAGCCAGAAGTCCAACATGCTGTGCCGCACGTGGGACATGGCTGCCGCGCGCCTCTTCTTTGACTATAACGGCAAGAGGGTTATCGACGTGAAAGGCAACAGCCCCGAGGAACTGCTCGAGAAGCTGCGCGAGTTAGCCCAGAAGAACGACCCTGACTATGACGAAAGCGACTACGACGAGATAGAAGACATCATGCCCGCATGGCCCGAGGAGGTAGTCTTCACCAAGACCGGCACCTACGTAGTGTATTATACGGGGCAGGAGCTTGCCGTGTCTACATGGAAATGGGAGAACGAGGCTCAGGGCTACCTGATCTACTCATGGTACAACAACCTTGACGACCCCGACGGCAGGGTGCTCGTTGAGTTCGACGGCAACAACATGCAGATAACAGAGAGCTATACGGAAAGCTACGACGGAGAGACCGAGACTATGGGCTTGACGTATTATTTCACCGAGGCTAAATAAATACATACCTCTCAATAACACGGCGCCGGCAACTTGTGTGTAGTTGCCGGCGCCATTTTTATGTCAACGGCAAACCCCGCGCACATGCATAACGCCAACATTATGCTAAAAAAGGAAACACTTGTTTCTTAAAGAATGTAAACGCAACGGGTTGAAGTTTTATTTCAGGCATATTGCCGTAAATCACTATATAACAGCAGATAACATGTATTACACAGGCATGCTGGCACACTTTTTGCATGCCAAAAAAGATGTAAACACACTTGTTTTTCACGCCGTTTTTTGTTAACTTCGCAATCGTTTTTTACAAAACCCTTTCATTTATACTAAATAAACAGACCTGACGACAAAGCATGAAACACCTTAAAATATTCGTAGCGGCACTGTTGCTCTTTACTGCGGGCACCCCGGCGATGGCCGACAACGAGCCTGACAACGACAACAAGGAGAACTACGAGGAGATAGACAATTACGACTTCATATACGATAACGAAGATTACGGCGAGGACATGCAGTTCTCACAAATCGACGATATGCTCGACGAGGCGTTCTCCCACCTTGGGGCGCGCTACCGCAGAGGAATGTCAGGACCCAACGCTTTCGACTGTTCCGGCTTCACCAGCTACGTATTCAAGAACATGGGCATAGAACTTAACCGCTCGTCGCGTGCGCAATACACCCAGGGCGAGGCCGTAAGCAAAGACGAACTGCGCACGGGCGACCTGGTATTCTTCACCGGTTCAAGCACCCGCGGCCCCATAGGACACGTTGGAATCGTGGTAGACGTCGACCCCATCAGCGGCTCGTTCAACTTCATACACGCCAGTACAACGGGCGTAAGGGTCAGCAACTCGAAAGAAAGATACTACTCACGGCGCTACGTAGGGGCGCGCCGCGTACTGCAATAAACAGCCCCAAGCATAACGACATACCACAGCCAAGGACACCGCAACATGGCCATCTAAGCCACGACGGCAGTTCTTGGCTGTTTGTTTTACCGCATACCGTGACAACAAAGCATACCATACTCATCACCGCAGCGTGCTGCATTGCCGCCGCATGCAAGCCCGACAGCGGAGCAAAGGCACCGCAAGCCACAACGGAATACACCGTAGCGGCCGCTGACACCATGCCGCCATCCGCCCCACTGCCCGCCGACAGCACATACACCATTGCCATGGCCGGCGACATTATGATGGGAACCACTTATCCTGACAGCGTTCTCCCCGCCGACGAAGGACGCCTATTGTTTGCCGACGCGGCACAAGTACTGCGCCGCGCGGACATCGCCGCGGGCAACCTTGAAGGCACTCTGTGCGACACGACATGCCATACTAAGAAGACGTTGCATGAATACAACTACGCTTTCCGCACTCCGGTGGAATACGCCGCACGGCTCGGCGAGGCGGGGTTCGACTTCCTTTGCATGGCCAACAACCATTCGCTCGACTTCGGATGGGACGGAGTGCGCTCCACCGAGCATGCGCTCGACGGGCAAGACATAGCCTACGCCGGACTGCGCGGCCGTCGTAAATGGGCCATAATAGAGCGCAGAGGAGTAAAGTTCGGCGTCTGCGCCTTCGGACATAACGCCTTTACCATAAGCCACAAACGCCCTGACGAAGTGACGGAAATACTCGACACGCTGCGCGCCATGGCCGACATAATCATCGTTTCGTTCCATGGCGGAGGCGAGGGCACGGCATACAGCCACCTGCCTTACGGCCATGAGGAGTACATCGGGGAAGACCGTGGGTCGTTACGCGAGTTCGCCCACCTTTGCATAGACCACGGGGCAGACATCGTTTTCGGGCACGGTCCACACGTAGTGCGCTGCGTAGAGCTTTACCGTGACCGCCTTATAGCATACAGCCTGGGCAACTTCTGCACACCGTTCGGTATCAGCGTGGCCGGCGTATCGGGCTACGCTCCGGTAATCGAGGCACGAATCGACCGCCAGGGACACTTCATCACCGGACAGATACATCCGTTCATACAACGTCGGGGCATTGGCCCGAGACGAGATACGACGGGTGTTGTAATCAACAGGATACGCGAATTGACGGCCGAGGACATACCTGACGGCAGCCTCATCATAGCCGACGACGGTACGATAACCGACAGGAATAACGGCCGGAAACGATAAGCGTACATGGAGTTCGGCATGACAATGATTGCGAAAGGCCGTCTTTTACAAGATAAAAGACGGCCTTTCGCCGTATAAAAGATGGCCAATTGGAACGCGATTGACGGTTAATTGCAAATTGATTATAAACCAGGCCAATACCTACAATGGGTCAACGTCAAAATAAACCTGAACCGACCTGAACCTTTGGTCACGCAAAATGGCCTCCTTGCCCTTACATAAGTACACTCGTACCTTGTCCCTGTCAATGCCGTTCTCAAGCTTCAAGACAATCTTACGGATATTCATCGCCTTGACTTTTGCTACCGACGGCTTGTCCGGACCAAGCACCCTGCCGCCGAACCACGAGCGAAGCAGAGCCCCCATGGCGTCAGCCGCCGTGCTTACAACCGCGTTCTCCTTATGCCGGAGATAGACGTTCACGATATGGAAGAACGGCGGATAATGGAACAGTTGCCGTTCCTCGAGCAGGTCTGAGTAAAAACCGTCAACGTCATTATGCACCACCTGCGTGATGACGGGCAGCTCCGGGCTTTTGGTCTGTAGTATAACGAGGCCCCGTTTGCCTTTTCTGCCGGCACGCCCGGCCACCTGCGCCATCATCATGAAGGCGTGCTCGTAGGCCCGGAAGTCAGGATAATTAAGCATGGAGTCGGCATTCAGTATGCCCACAACCGACACACGGTCGAAATCCAAGCCCTTGCTTACCATCTGCGTGCCGATGAGAATGTCGGTGCGGTGTGACGAAAAGTCGTTTATCAGGCGCTCATAGGCATTGCGGGTGCGCGTCGTGTCGAGGTCCATACGCGCCACACGCGCTTCCGGGAACAGCTCCATCACCTTGTCCTCCACCTTCTCCGTACCGTAGCCGCGCCCCCTGAGGTCACGGCTTCCGCAGCACGGGCACACTTCGGGCACGGCATACGTGCGACCGCAATAGTGGCAAGTGAGCTGCCCGAGAGCCTTATGGTAAGTAAGCGAGACGTCGCACGACTCGCACCTTGGCGTCCATCCGCACTCGCGACACTCAATCATCGGGGCGAATCCGCGGCGGTTCTGGAACAGGATTGCCTGCTCGCCGTTGTCCAGCGCACGGCGTATGCACGAAAGGAGAAGCGGCGAAAAGGGGCCGTTCATCATCTTGCGGCGCTGCAAGTCCTTGATGTCTACAACCGTGATTTCGGGCATTTGTATGTCGTTATACCGCTTGTCAAGGCGCACGTAGCCGTACTTGCCAGTGCGGGCGTTGTTCCAACTCTCGAGAGATGGCGTTGCCGAGCCGAGCAAGGTCTTGGCTCCAGTCATCGCGGCGAGCATTATTGCCGCCGAGCGGGCATGGTAACGGGGCGCCGGGTCCTGCTGTTTGAACGATGTCTCGTGCTCCTCGTCGATGATGACAAGACCAAGACGGGTGAACGGAAGGAGCACTGCCGAGCGCGCGCCGAGGATTACTTCATACGGATTAGGCGACATCTGCTTGCGCCATATCTCAACCCTTTCGGCGTCGGAATACTTTGAATGGTATATGCCGAGGCGGTCGCCGAACACGCGCTGGAGCCTCTGACGGATCTGCACTGTCAGCGCTATTTCGGGCAGTAGGTAAAGAACCTGCTGTTTTTTTTCGAGCGCCTGGCGTATGAGGTGTATGTATATCTCGGTTTTTCCGCTTGATGTTACGCCGTGAAGAAGCACAACGTTCTTCTTAAGGAACGAGAACATGATTTTATTGTAGGCCTCCTGCTGCGCCTCGTTCAGGGGCTTTATGTTCTCAAGGTGCGGCTCGCCGCCATGGTTCAGGCGCCCGACCTCACGCTCATAGGGCACAAGAAGCTTACGGTCGACAAGGTTCTTAAGCGTAGCCGACGTACAGTGGGCCGAGTTCATCAGTTCGTCGCGCGTAACCTCAACCACCGGTTCGTGCGTGGTTGCGCCCTCGATGGTATCCCAACGGGTCATGGAAAGGAAACACGCGAAAGCCTTATACTGCCTGTCGGCACGCCTAAGCATGTCAAGGGCGACATGCATGCCACGCTCGGAACGCAGCTCCGGGGCGAGCGCAAGGCACTGTTCGGTCTTCGGCCTGTACGCGTCCACGGCCTTAAGTCCTCCCGGAAGCGCCGCCTGCAGCACGTCGCCGGGCGCCGACATGTAGTAATCCGAGAGCCAATGCCATAACTTCAGCTGGATGTCGGTCACGATACGTGAGTCGTCAAGCACGAGTTTTATGTCCTTGACGTCAAACTCAGGCTTTGTGTCATGCGCTTTCATGACCAATCCTACGCAAGTCTTGTTGCGGCCGAAAGGCACAAGCACACGCCTGCCACGCTCCACACTGCCCTGCAGCGACGGCGGAACGGAGTAAGTGAAAAGGGCGTCAAGCGGCACAGGCAACAAAACATCTATATAACTACTCATAATCCACAATGCATAATCCATAATTGAGCTGCGACGTGCAAAGTTAATAAAAAACTGCTGTTTTGTTGCCCAATGAAATGAATATAATTGTCTATGGCCGTAAGAAAGGCCATGAACACGGCCCCATCACACGCCTTGCGACCCAGTCATGAATTATGCATGAACCTTGTTCCAATCAAGAATGAAGATTCAAGAGTCAAGAATGGCCCACCAGCCCAATTATGAATCAAGAATGGCCCGGGACTTGCCTGCGCCGGAACTCGTTTGGCGCACAGCCGAGGTTCTTCTTTACGTAGCGCCCGAAGAACGACGTGTTGGGAAACTCCAGCTCATTGGATATCTCCTTGACGCCCCTTCCCGTGC
>ENA-OPIO01000289-OPIO01000289.1-human-gut-metagenome-genome-assembly--contig:-NODE-289-length-18708-cov-5.370825_pt1 | contig 18708 bp, 16 predicted proteins | sample MGYA00241395_ERZ501636 | MGnify/ENA primary metagenome ERZ501636 (study PRJEB25962, sample SAMEA2042198) | human gut metagenome | biome: human gut; feature: human-associated habitat; material: faeces... | reverse complement strand
AAAAAAAAAAAAAACCCTCTTCCCCGGGTTCGCCCGCGGGCGCAAAAATCCCCTGCATTTCGCCCGTTTCCGGTATATACCGCTCCAGCGCCTTCCAGTCCCGCGTATAGGTTTTGTGATTGATAAAATACAGGTTTTCGGCCGCCGCCGCGTTCACCAGCGCGGCCTCGGCCGCTCCGGCGCGGGAACGTTCCAGCGTCCAGACGTAATGCGGCGCGGCCGCCGCCGCGAGCAGAAGCACAATCCCCAGCAACACGGAAAAACTTTTCCACGAAAATTTCTTTTTTTTCATATTTCCCCCTTGGTTCTTCTATTATAACACTAAAAAAGCGGCCCGCATAAAAACGGGCCGCTTTTTAAATCTCTTTAAGGCTGCCGCGGGTCCGGCGTCAGCTGGTCGGGCCGTTCCACGCCCATATAATCAATGCAGATTTCCACGTCCTGCTCGTTACTGACATCCGGCACGCAAATAATGCGGTTGTTTTCAAACGCGCGCACCAGCTTATAGGTATAGTTGCCGCGGCCCACGCGCGTAGCCACAATATACCAATTATCCGCGCCGTCCTGCTCAAACTCAACGGCAAAGCCCGGGTTCGGTTCGGGCTTGGTGGAACCGCCGCGCGTGTAGAAAATAGTGTTGGTTTCGCCGTTGGTATAGTCGTTATCCGCCGTAGGGAAACGGATGACGGGCGGCACCGCGTCCAGCTTGTGCCACACCGGCGTAAAGCGCGAAAAACGCACCCGATAGCGAAACTGAGACTGGACGGACGAACCTATCAAATTGTCCGCCTCGGCAATTCGCATACGTTCCAAAAAACGCCCGTAGTACATAAACGCGATGACAGACAGGATGGCCATAATAATAATGACTATAAGCACTTCAATCAGGGTAAATCCCTTCTTGCGCATACGGCACCTCTTAGTAACTGAAATATTTTGCATCCTTACACGGAACAAGCCAAAATTCCATCCGCCCGCCGCGTTTATCGGACGGGGCCCCCCGCTACAGGCTTATAAAGGCCGAAATACCGCCCATCACCATATCCACGGACATTAAGATCAGTATCATACCCGTCAGGCGTTCAATGGCGATTAAGCCGCGTTTTCCCAGCAAATTGCTTAACGGAAACGACATCATCAAAATAACCGAGTTAATCAGCGACGCGACGATCACCGCCCCCAGCGTAATGAATTTGTTGGACTGCTGCGCCGCGGTAATCATCACCATAGACAGCGCGGCCGGCCCCGCCACCAGCGGAATGGCCAGCGGCACGACAAAAGGCTCGTCTTCTTTGGGGTCGTTCTTGGGTTCTTCGTCGCCGCCGAACACCAGTTTGACGGAAATAATAAATAAAATAATGCCGCCGGCGATACTCAGCGAATACTCGTGAATGCCGAAAGCCTGCAAAAACCATTTGCCCAGGAATAAAAAAGCCACCATAATCAACAGGGCAATTCCCAGCTCGCGCAGCAGAACGGTTTTGCGGCGTTCTGGGGCTACTTTTTTAAGCGCGGCGATAAACAGCGGGATATTGCCAAAACCGTCCATTACCAGCGCCAGCGTAATGACGGACGAAATAAACGAATCCATAAATACGGCTCCTTACAGTGTTAAATTTTGCATTTTTCCGGCCAAGCGGGAACGAAACGGCCGGGGTTCTTTTCATATAGTATAGCAAAATTACTACTTTCCGGCTCATCCGCCCGGCAGAAACGCCAACTAGTCTATTTTCAGGGTGTATTTTGTGTACGCCCGGAAACCAATTTTGTAAGATATTACTATGCTTACTGAACATAAAAGCAACGTGATTAACATTATTAAATGGTTTTTCCTGGCCACGGGCATCGGGTGCATCGTGGGCGTGTTAGACGCGGTGTTTTTAAAAATGCTGGACGGAGCCATTACGTTTCGCAATACCATCCCGATGTTCTACCTCGGCCTTCCGTTTGTACTCTACGGGGTGGCGCTGCTGGCGCGCAAAGTAGCCAAGCGCGATAAAGACTATTCCACCGACGCCGTTATTAACAAAATCAATTCCTACCGTCCGATTTCGTTTATCTCCATTTTTAAAGGGTTCACCCTGTCCATCGTTACGATGGTAACGGGCGGCTCCGCCGGCAAAGAAGCCCCGTGTGCGGACGTGGGCGCAGGCATTTCCTCCATTATAGCGCGGGTATTTCGTATGAACCTGGAAGACCAGCGCAAAATGATGATTTGCGGCGTAAGCGCGGGGTTTGCGGGCGTTTTCGGCGTGCCGATTTCGGGCGCGCTGTTCGGCCTGGAAGTGCTGTGGGTGGGGCATATTTTTTACGAAGTGATGTTCCCCGCGCTGGTAGCCGGAATCACCGCCTTTCAGGTAACCTCTTTTCTGGGAGTGGACTATATTTACCATCCCCTGCATTTTGTGCCCGTATTTTCCGAAAAATTCTTTCTTAAAATGATTGTGGCCGGGATGTTTTTCGGCCTTGTATCCATTTTGTTTATTGAAATCAGCAAATTCGTGCGCGTACTGTTTCGGTATCTGGCGCTGCGGACCCGGCTGTTTTGGGCCTGCGCCGCGGGCGGCCTGGTATTGGTGGCCATCGGCTATTTTGTCTCGCCGCTGTACCTGGGCCTGGGGATGCCCGGCATTGATATGGTGCTAAGCGGCAACCCGCCCGCTTCACCGTTTGGGTTCTTATATAAGATTATCACCACGTCCGTCACGTTTGCGGCCGGCGGCATCGGCGGCATCGTAACGCCTATTTTCTTTGTGGGCGCGCAGGCCGGCGCCATGCTGGCGGACTTTCTGCACGTGGACAGCGCCACCCTTGCCGCCCTGGGCCTGGTGGCGGTGCTGGCGGGCACGGCCAATACGCCGCTTTCGGCCAGCATTATGGCCATTGAACTCTTCGGCCCCGCCATTGCGCCGTATGCCACGGTGGCCTGCGTAATCAGCTTTTTGGTAACGGGCCAGCAGAGTATTTATCCCAGCCAGCGCATTTCGTTGGACAGCGGCAAATCCGCCGACGGCCCCAGTATGCCCATTGATTACGGCAAACGCCTCCAGCACACCAAAATACCGTACCGCAAAACGATGTTTAAACAGGCGTTTAAGCAGATGGTAAAACACTTAATTCCCAACCCCAAAGGTTTTGACGACGAGAAATAAACAAGCCCCGGCAAAAACCGGGGCTTGTTTATGTTTAACATGGTTATTCAAAAAACCAATCTTGCGCCACCGTATCGTATTTAGCTCCCAGCTTGGAGCAAAGAGCTGCTTCATCTTCCCCGGTATATGCAGAGCACCGAAAACGGTTGTTATAGTGAATGTCCCCTCCGCCGTCATAACCAGCGGCAAAATAATCTACGATATATTTCATTTTTTCGTTCTCCGCCGAAATTACCGCCCCACAGCTGCCGTTACTGCCGCAGATTACCTCATCCAAATAAAAAGTAAAATCTTTTGTTTGGGGAACTTCAATATCCAACAAGGTCAAACATTCTTCAGAAGAACAGGACACATTCCCTCCACTGGCCAACCAAAAAACATCCCATGCGTCACTTAAACTCTTTAATACGGGTTTTACGGTAGCAATACGCGCCTTATTTACCGCTTTTTCGTACTGCGGAAGCGCGACAGCCGACAAAATACCAATGATTAACACGACCACCAACAATTCAATAAGCGTAAAACCGCCTAACCGCTCCATATTTGCATTTTTCATGTTTGAGTTCCTTTTTGACAAATTTTGCTGATACGCAAAATATATCAAAAAAAAAAAACAATACAACCCTCCGCAAAATAAAAACCCCCGGACCCAAAAGTCCGGGGGGTTTTCAATTCATTTAACTCAGTACAGCGGCACGCCGTATTCTTTGGCGAGCGTATTGTAGCGGTCAATCACTTTGCGCACAAAACGGCGTTTTTCCACGTAACTGCCGGGGAAGAAGCCGCTCTTAAAGCCCGCGATGACGATATTTTTCAGCTCTTTGGGCGAAAGCGGCACATTGCGCACCAGCAGTTCCATTTCTTTGGTAACGGTGGTGTTGGAAACCAGGCGGTTATCGGTATTAATGCTTACCGGCAGGCCGCGTTTAATCATTTCCTTAATCGGATGGTCTTTAACGGATTTGATTTCCGGCAGCGTCTGCAAATTGCTGGTCAGGCATACTTCAATGCCGATGCGCTCGCTGGCGATGTAATCAGCCAGGGAATTGACGTAGCCCTCTTTGTCTTTTACCTTTTTATCTTTAATCATCGCAGCCGCAAACAAATGCGTGCCGTGGCCCAGGCGGTTGGCGTAACAGTCGGTAATGGCCTGGAAAATGGATTCGGGGCCGTACGCTTCGCCGGAGTGCACGGTTTTGCGGATAAAATGTTTGTGCACGTAGCGGTAAGCGTCCAGGTGGTCGGCGGCCGGATAGCCGGCTTCTTCGCCGGCGAGGTCAAACCCCACCACGGGCAGTTTTTCCTCTTTAGCCAGCTTTACCACCATTTTCGCCAGTTCCAAAGACGCAATGCCGAAAATTTCGCTTTTGTTAGACTGCGAAAGCGCCTTAATCAGCGTGGAATAGTACGGCGACATAAACTGATTGAAGTTGCGCATCGCGCACGCGATGACGCCAAAATGAAATTCCAAATCTTCGTCTTTTTTAACGGCGGCGGAAGCGTTATGCTCTTTTTTCGCGCGCTCCAGCCCGCGCACCACGGCGCGCACGGCGTCCTGCGCGGTCAGCTTGTCGCCGGCGTGCAGCTGCGGCGCAAAGCGCACTTCCAGGTAGCGTACGCCTTCGGCCACGGCGTCCTGCCCCAGCTCATAGGCCACGCGCTCAATGTTTTCCGCGCTTTGCATCACCGCGCCGGTATACGAAAAGCCCTTTAAATACTCCACGAGCGAGGCGTATTTGTCTTTAAACACCGTTTGGCGAAGGCCCTTTTCGGTATACGCCGGGAGTTCCACCCCTTCTTTCTGGGCGAGTTCAATCAGCGTGGAAAGCCGCAGCGAACCGTCCAGATGGACGTGCAAATCGGCTTTCGGAATGCGCTTTAAAAATTCGGCGGGCACTCTTTTCATATTATTTTTTCTCCGCTTGTTGGCCCTTCGGCGTATCTTTTACGATATAGCCGGCCCGGGCGATGGCGTCACGAAGTTCGTCGGATTTTTTCCAGTCTTTCGCGGCGCGGGCTTGCGCGCGCTCGGCCAGCAGTTTTTCCACTTCGGCGGGGAGTTCCTGCCGCGCGGGCGCGGATTGTTTAAATAAATCAAGCGACAAAATACTGTCGGCAAACTGCAGGAAGGCCAATTTTTCGCCCGCGGACAACTCCGCCGAGCGCACGGCTTCCCACGTAACGGCCAGCGCTTTGGGAGCGTTTAAATCGTCTTCCATCGCGGCGGTGAATTTATCTTTCCACGCGCGGGCGTTCTCCGTATCCTGCGCGGCGCCGCTGGCGGCTTCCTGCGCCTGCTGCGCCAATGCACGGAGATTTTTTAAGCTCTTGGACGCGCTGTCCATACTTTCGTACGAAAACTCCAGCTGCGTGCGGTAATGCGCGCCCAGGCACAAATAGCGGTAAGCCAGCGGCTCGTAACCTTTTTCTTTCAGCACGTCCAGCGTAACAAACGTACCGCCGGACTTGGACATTTTGCCCGAACGCAAAATCAAAAATTCGCCGTGCACCCAGTAGTTGACGTATTTCTCGCCGGTCGCGGCTTCGCTCTGGGCGATTTCATTGGTGTGGTGGATGGTAACATGGTCTATGCCGCCGCAGTGAATGTCCAGCGTGTGGCCCAGGTACTTCATCGCCATGGCCGAGCATTCAATATGCCAGCCGGGGAAACCGACGCCCCACGGGCTGTCCCACTCCATTTGGCGTTTTTTGTCTTTGGGCGAAAATTTCCACAGTGCAAAATCGGTCGGGTTGCGTTTTTCGTCGCTCATTTCCACGCGCGCGCCGCCCTGCAGGCCGCAGATGCGGGCGTGGCCGACCAGGGCGTCGTAGCGGTCAAACTTGGACGTGTCGTAATAAATCCCGTCGGACGTGCGGTACGTATAGCCTTTTTCTTCCAGCGTTTTGACCAGCGCAATCATTTCGTTAATATGTTCCGTCGCGCGGCTGACGACGCTGGGGCGCGTGCAGTGCAGGGCGTCGTAATCGGCCCAGAATTTCGCTTCGTAAAATTTGGCGATGTCCCACGCGCTTTTGCCTTCGCGCGCGGCGCCGAGTTCCATTTTATCTTCGCCGTCGTCGGCGTCGGACACCAAATGCCCCACGTCGGTTACGTTCATCACGTGTTTTAACGGATAATGCAGGCGCAGGGTGCGGGCCAGCAGATCCTCAAAAATATAGGTGCGCAGATTGCCGATGTGCGCATAATTGTACACGGTCGGCCCGCAGCAGTACATGGTAACCTGCTCGGCGTGAAGCGGTTTAAATTCGTCTTTGTGGCGGCTTGCGCTGTTATACAAATGCATCATAAATTACTTGGCCTCTTGAATCAACTCTAAATACGTAGACGTAATGGTGCTGAAAAACAGGGTGCAGGTGGACTGGCCCACATCGTTGGCGGAGCGTTCGCTGAGCATACAGCGCACCTCAATGTCCGAAAGCGGATTGACCGCCCCCACGCTGCTTATGGCGTACGTAAAGCCCACCGGGCGGTATTTGCGCAGAGCCACGGAATAGGCTTTATCAATTGATTTTTGAAATACGCCCATCTCTTTGCGCGCGGCCGAAGGGCCTAATTTAAATTTGCGCGCGGCCACGTTTACCACCACGTCGCCGTAGCTGCCGTAGGTGCTGGCGATATTGTCGGAAGTAAAATCTTCGTCTTCGCCCAGGGGCGCTTCTTCGGTCTGCACGTCCGCTTCGCCCAGAACAGAGGGTTCGGACGGAATATCGGACGTAAATTCGTAATAGGCTTCGTTGCCGGGGTAGCGGGAATAATCAATCCCCTGGGTAACCTGTTTGCGCGAGCGGTAATCCGTGCTGCTGCACGCGGCCGCCAGCGCCGCCAAGAGAAAAATGGAAATGACACGAATGTTCATACGTTGCTCCTTATTTTTAATGTCGCCACGGCGTGGCACATGGCCGCTTCCCCGCGGCCGATTTCGCCCACGTGCTCGTGGCTTTTTGATTTAAAACTGACGTTCCCCTCCGGCATTTCAAATACGTCCGCAAGCGACTTGCGCACCGCGGCGTAATGCGGTTTTATTTTGGGTTCCTGGGTGATGATGGTAGCGTCTATATGCGTGATTTCGGCGTTTTTCGCGCGTACGATTTCAAGCACTTTTTTGGCGATGGTTACGCTGGAAATGCCCTTGATGGACTCATCCGTCGGCGGGAACAGCACGCCGATTTCCCCCTCACACAGCGCGCCTAAAATAGCGTCGCACACGGCGTGGAGCACAACGTCCCCGTCGCTGTGGCCTAAAAATCCTTTCGTATGCGGGATTTCCGCCCCGCCGATATAGAGCCTGCGCCCCGGTTCCAGGCGGTGCAAATCAAAACCGAACCCCGTGCGGTAAATCGTTTTATCGTCCAAGAGAGCCTCCGCAAACAGTAAATCTTCCGGCGTGGTGATTTTGTTGTTTTTATAGTCCGACTCCACCACGCGCACTTTTACGCCTAATTTTTCCACCAGCTGCGATTCGTCCGTCGCGTCTTTCTGCGCGCCGAATTTTTCCAGCGCTTCGGCCAAGAGTTCCCGGCGGTAGCACTGCGGCGTTTGCGCCGCCCACAGCGCGGAACGCTCCGGCGTTTTTTCCACCACGCCGTCCGCGCAGATTTTTACCGTGTCTTTTACCGGTACGGCCAGCACGGCCGCGCCGTACTCGCCCGCGGCCTGCAGGCACGCTTCCACACGGGCCGGGTTTACCAGCGGGCGGGCGCCGTCGTGCACGGCCACGGTTTCGGCCTGCGGACTGGTTTTTAAAAACCCGTTTATAACCGACTCCATCCGGGTGCTTCCCGGGTCGGCGTATATTAAATCCGAAAAGTGTTTGTTCAGCTCCGCCCGGTTCTCCGCCGGCGTAACCACCACAATCTCGCGCACCGAAGGCGCTTGTTTAAGCGCGCTTACCGTGCGGACAAGAACGGGTTTCCCGCCGAGCGGCAGCATTTGTTTGGGGCGGCCCATACGCGTGCCGCTTCCTCCCGCCACAACCACCGCTGACGAAAAACCCGTCTTTTTATTCATAAAAACCTTATTTAATTTTGGCAAAAATCATCCGGCCGGACGAGGTTTGCAAAATGGAGTACACGGCCACTTCCGCGCGCTTGCCGATGTATTTGCGGCCGTCTTCCACCACCACCATGGTGCCGTCGTCCAAATACCCGATGCCCTGTTCTTTTTCTTTGCCGTCTTTCATAATGAAAAGCGACATACTTTCCCCGGGCAGCACCACGGGTTTTAAAGCGGTGGTAAGGTCCGCGATGTTCAGCGCAATCACGTCGTGCAGCGCGGCGATTTTGTTGACGTTGAAATCCAGCGTTACCACTTCGGCGTCCAGCGCCGCGGCCAGTTTGACCACGCGCTCTTCCATAGATTCCGCCTTCGGCGTTTTGGAAGTGATGCGCACGGACACTTCGCTCAGTTCCTGCAAACGCGTCGCCACGTCCAGCCCGCGGCGGCCTTTGGCGCGTTCCAGCGGGTCCTTGGAAGCGACCATTTCGTTCAGCGCGTCCAGCACAAACACCGGCAGTACGATAATGCCGGAGAGGAAATTGATTTCGCACAAGTCCACAATGCGCCCGTCCATCAGCGCGGTAACGTCCGCCACTTTCAAGTGGTGGCCGGTATAAGAAAGCCCTTCCAGGTCGCGCGATTTAACCAGGCTCGCGATGACGCCGAAAATAATCAGGCCGATTTCAATGTTGCGCCCGTACTGGGCCCAAAAATTCATCACGGCGCCGTTGGCGAAGTTCAGCACGCCGTAGTCAAAAAACACATACAGCATGTACCCCAGCAAAAAGCCGGAGCATGCAATCATAATTTTAATCAGACGCAGGCGTTTAAACAGCACTTCCCCGCCTACGACGAGCGCGCCGCACAGCAGGCCGGCCAGCAGGCTCATCCATTCTTTGTCAATAAAATTGTAGGTAAGAAAAGGAAACGCCACCAGCGTGGAAATACGGAAAATCCAAATAGGCATATGCCCTCCAAAAATACGGGGAAAAACTCCCCAAATAAGACCCGGCGGCAAGCAGCTTGCAGCCTAGCTATATTTTAGCACTTTGCGGACGTATTTTGCATAATTTCTTGGGCGGCGGATACGACGGATGAAACGGGAAGGAAAAACGGCCCCGTCCTCAGCGCAGTTTGAGGACGAGGTCGTTCAAATCGGAAAGCTCCGCAAGCGAAAGCGCTTTAAGCTTCTGCTTCTCGGTTTTGGTAACGGCGGCGGCATAGGCTTTTTTAAACCCCAGCCGCTGAGCTTCTTCCAGCCGGCGGTCAATCAGCGGCACTTTGGCCACCTGGCCCAGAATGCCCACTTCGGCCATAAACACGCTGTCGGGCGCGATGGGCACGTCTTTACAGGAGCTGATGACGGCCGCGCAAACGGCCAGGTCCAGGGCCGGGTCTTTTAACTTGACGCCGCCCGCGAGGCTGACGAAAATGTCTTTATTGTCCAGAGACAGGCCGATGTGCTTTTCCAGCGCGGCAAAAAGCATTAAACAGCGGTTTAAATCCACCCCCGTGGCCACGCGGCGCGGGAACGGATAACGCGTGGGCGAAACGAGCGCCTGGACCTCGGTTAAAATCGGGCGCGAGCCTTCCAGCGCAAGCGAATATGCGCGGCCTTTTATCGCGCGGTCGCGCGAGGTTTGGGCAAAGTATTCGCTGGCGTTTTCCACGGATTCCAGCCCCTGGCCGGTCATTTTAAACAGACCGATTTCGCCGGTGGAGCCAAAGCGGTTTTTATGCGGGCGCAACAGGCGCAGGACATTGTCTTTTTCCGTATCAAAATACAGCACGCAGTCCACCATATGTTCCAAAATTTTCGGGCCGGCGAGTTCGCCGTCTTTGGTTACGTGGCCGAGCACAAAAGTGATAATGCCTTTGGGTTTGCACAGCCGCACCAGCTCGCTGGTGCATTCGCGCACCTGCGCCACGGTTCCGGCCGAAGAGGTAAATTCGGGATGGTACACGGTTTGGATGGAGTCCAAAATCAGCACGTCGGGGCTGACCTGCTCCACGGACTGCACGATTTTCTGCACGTCCGTTTCGCAGTGTAAAAAGATATTGTCCCCTTTTACGTTTAACCGCTGGGCGCGGCCCGAAATCTGGCCGATGCTTTCTTCGCCCGAAATATACAGCACTTTGAGGGTTTTGGACAGTTCCGCCGCCACCTGCAGCATCAGCGTGGATTTGCCGATGCCCGGCGCGCCGGCCAGCAGCGTCAGCTGGCCCTTTACAAGGCCTCCGCCGAGCAGCCGGTCAAACTCGCCGATATGGGTTTCAATGCGCGGCTCCTGCACCGCTTTGCTTTCGGAAAGTTTGACGATTTCAGACGAAAAATCCGTAAAGCTGCGCGTACGCGCGGGCGCTTTTTTGCTTTCCTGCTGTTTGATTTCTTCCACCAGCGAGTTCCACTCCCCGCACTCGGGGCATTTGCCCGCCCATTTGGGGGATTCATAACCGCATTTCTGGCAGACGAAAACCGTTTTAAACTTCATACGCGGCCTCAGCTTCCGGCCATGGCGGCCAGCCCGAAGAAGGACGAAATGTCCTGGTCGTTAAACGAAATATTGGCTTTGACGGCGAAATCGTTGGTTTCCAGCGCGTCGCGCGCCCAGGCGCCCACGGAGAAAAAGCGGTTGAAGCGGAAGTCCACGCCGTAGGAAAGATTGGGCTTGTTAAACAGCCGGCCGTTAATCGTGCGGTCGCGGCCCCAGTCGGAGAATTCACCCGTAAAGGTAAAGCGTTCCAAAAATTCCCGGTTGTAGAAAGGCTTTAACTCCAGCGCCACGCCCCCCGCGCCGCGGATAAGACCCGCCGACACGGTGGCCCACTGGTTGTAGAGGCCGAAGCGGACGTCAAACTTGTTCTTTTCCAGGTAGTCTTTGGAATCAAGTTTATCGTCTTCGTTGCCGATGTTGGCGATGCCCGCGCGGTAGAACGTATAGCCGCTGGAGGGATAGATTTCAAGCGCCAGGTCGCTCGTGGCGAGAGCCGGGCCGGGCATATAGAAGAAGTCGTAATCCCAATACACGCGGAAGCGGCTCATCTTGCCCACAAAGGTTTTTACTTCGCCCATCGTTTCTTTCAAATCTTTCACGCTGGATTTTACATCCTCTTTCATCTGCGGGTCTTTAATCAGGCTGCCGATGACGCCCTCGCCCTGTTCCAGGCTGGTCATCAACGAATCCGCCTTGGCCATCAAATCGTTTAAGCGCGCGGAGGCCACGTCCAAATTTTGCACCGAGCGCGACAGGTACGGCTTCATCTGCGCGACCAGCTGGTTTAAATTGGCCGACAGCTGACGGACTTCGTTCATCGTCTGGTTGAGCTTGTCGCCAAACTGGCCCTGGTTGTTGACGCTGTCCACAAACTCTTTAATGCTGGACATCGTCTGCGTAATCATCGCGTCCATCGGCAGTTCGTTGAGTCCCTCTACATATTCGCCGCCTTTTAACAAACCGGCAGCGGGATTGCCCTGCACGATTTTTAAGTATTTGGAACCGATAATACCCGTCATCACCACGCTAAACTGCGCGCCGCGGTAAATAGGCGTATCCTCGCGGATTTCGGCCACGACGATTACGTCGCCGTTTTCAATTTTAATTTGCTTCACCTTGCCCACTTCCACGCCGGAAAGTTTGACCGGGGCCTTAATGGGCAGGCCGGATACGTCGGCAAATTTAATGTTTAAATCGTACGAACGGGTAACTGAAAACCCGCCCAAAAAATACAGCGAAAAGCCGAACACGATGATTCCCAATACGGTAAAAATACCCAATTTGGTTTCTGGTTTCATTTCTTTCATCCTTTGCGTCTAAAATAAACAAATCGTCCTGCTAAAAACGGTAATTTCTGACATCCGCCGTACCCTTTCAGCGGTTATAAATTGCGTCTGCCATGCCGTTCCAGCGGCCATAACCTGTGCCCGCCCGGCATATATTTTCCACATTTTTGAGATAAGTTTTTGTTTTCTTTGCTTATCTCACGCTTCAGTTTCAAGGAGTTTGTGGCGGCTTTTCTATTTTCTTGGCGTTGAAAAGCCACTCTATCCCGAAAAATTTTCACGCCAGCCCGGCATATATTTTCCGCATTTTTGAGATAAGTTTTTGTTTTCTTTGCGTTGAAGCGTATTTTGAAATACGTGAATAAGCAAAAAAACAAAAAATTATCCAAAAATGGCAGAAAATCAGTCCCGCATAATCTTCATTTGTATAGGCCCTTTGCTGCTGCCGTCTACAAACTGTTTGACGTACGGGTTGTCCGTATGGCGGAACTGGTCGGGCGTGCCGTACATTAAAATTTTCCCTTCGTACAGAAAAGCGATGTAATCGGCGATTTTAAAAGCGGAGCGCATATCGTGCGTGATCACCACCGAAGTAACGCCGAGCTTGGCTTTTAAATCCATAATCAGGTCGCTGATGATGTCGGACATAATAGGGTCAAGGCCGGTGGTGGGTTCGTCGTACAGAATCACCTGCGGCTCCACGGCCAGCACGCGCGCCAGGGCCACGCGTTTTTTCATCCCGCCGGACAGCTCGCTCGGGTTGAGTTTCGCCACATCCTCTTTAAGCCCCACAAGCGCCAGTTTCTCTTTGATGATTCTCGGGTACTCTTTTTCGGGCGTATCCGTCAGGTATTTTAAGCCGAAGGCCACATTGTCGCCCACGCTCATGGAGTCAAACAGCGCCCCCTCCTGGAACAAATACCCAAAACGGCGGCGGATGGCCGCGAGCTTTATTTCGCTGTGGATTTTGGTAATGTCTTTTCCTTCCACCAAAATCCGGCCGCCCGTCACCTCTTCCAAGCCGATTAAACACTTAATCAGCGTGCTTTTGCCCGACCCGGAGCCGCCCAAAATACAGGTGGTTTTGCCTTCCTCAATTTTGAGGTTGACGTCTTTTAACACCTGCTTGGGGCCGAAGCTCTTTTTAAGGTCTATGATATCAATCATATTAAATCCCGAACGCCGTTAAAATGGCCGTTAAGAAATAGTCCAGCACTAAAATCAGCACAATCGTGGTTACCACGGCCCCGGTGGTGGATTTACCCACCCCCTCCGCGCCGCCGCGGGTGCTGACGCCTTTATAGCAGCACACGGTGGCCACCATAAACGCGAACACAAAGGACTTGATAAACCCGTGCATAAAATCTTTCACACCCATAAAGGACGTAATATCCGTCATATAAATCTCGCCGGGCACGTTCAGCGCGTACACCGCCACCAGATAACCGCCCAGCACGCCGAATAAATTGGAAAAAAGCGTTAAAATGGGCATCGTGAGGATAAAACCGAACATACGGGGAATGACCAAATAGCGGATGGGGTTGGTGCCAAGCGTATACAGCGCGTCAATCTGCTCGGTAACCGCCATGGTGCCGATCTGCGCCGTAACGGCCGCGCCCGCGCGGCCGGAAACCACCACGCCGGTAAGCACGGGGCCCAGCTCGCGGATTAAGGAAAAAGCCACAATCGTACCCACAAAAATGGGCTCGCCGAAAATATTGCCGATTGTATTGCCCGCCTGCAGCGCAAGCACCATGCCGGTAAACAGGCTGGTTAAAGCGGTTACGCCGAAGGACTCCACGCCGATAACGACGCTCTGGTCCACGGCCTGGCGGAACTCAAAACGGGAGTGCGTCAGCCAAAACACGCCGGAACGGACCATTTTGGCCGCCCCGCCCACCTGGCTGAACATATGCGCCATAAACTTTCCCACTGCGGTAAACATTATTCTTTATATATCCTCGGCACGCGCGGCATTAAAAGCGTGCACAGTTCATAATCAATGGTGCCGGCCCGGTGCGCCAGCTCGGCCAGGGTGATTTCTTCGTCTCCCTGCCGCCCGACGGCGATTACTTCGTCCCCCACGGCCACGGGCCCGGCGTCCGTAATGTCCGCCATCAGCATATCCATCGTTACGTTGCCCAGCACCCGGCAGCGTCTGCCCCGGATGAGCACGTCGGCCTTGTTGGACAGGGCGCGCAAATATCCGTCCCCGTATCCCAGCGGCAATGTCGCCACCTTCATCGCGCGCGGCGCGATGAAACTGCGGTTGTAACTCACACTGCTTCCGGCGGGTACGTCTTTAACGTACACCACGCGGGTTTTTAAAGACAAAATCGGTTCAAACCCTTTTTCCAGCCCAAACGCGCTGTGCCCCGTACGGACCATATCGTAATGCACGTCCGGCCGGGCGGCAATCGCCGCGGAAGCCGCCACATGGCAGTGGTTGATATGGATGCCGTGCAGACGGACGTTGGTCAGCGTGTCGCGGTAGTAGCCGATTTGCTCCTCGGTATAGGCCGGGTCCGTCTCCACGCTGGAAAGATGCGTATACAAGCCGTCCAAAATCACGGACGGCTGATGCGCCAAAAAATCAATTACGTTAAACACGCCGCCGCGGCGGGTGCCGATGCGGCCCATCCCCGTGTCCTGCTTGACGTGGCAGAGGGCTTTTTTGCCCAGCTTGCCGGCAATTTCGCTTACGGCTTTGGCCGCGTCCAGGCTGGCTATCGTAATGGCCAGGCCGTTTTCAATGGCGTATTCAAACGCCTCAAACGGATACACGCTGCCCAGCACCAGCACCGGGGTTTTAATGCCGCTGCGGCGCAGTTCCAGCCCTTCTTCCACCGAGGCGGTGCCGAAAAAATCGCTGAGTTTGTTTTCTTCCAAAAACCGGCCCAGCCGCACCGCGCCGTGCCCGTACGCATTGGCTTTTAAAACCGTCAGCACTTTTACGCCGGAGCCCGCCTGCCCGCGCACTTTACGCATATTGCGGGCGAGTTTTTTCAAATCCACCTCGGCCACCGTAGGACGCAAAATAGGCATTTGCATAGGGGTTACTCCGGCAGCGCCATAACGGTGTTGCCGCTCATATCCTGCGCGGCTTCCATATGCTCCGGCGCGGGGTTGGTGAACAGAGCGTATTCGCCGAAGAAGGCCAAATCAATGTCTCCCACCGGGCCGTTGCGCTGTTTGGCGATAATCAGCGTGGCTTTGTTTTTAAGCGATTCATCGTCGCGCTTGTAATACGCTTCGCGGTGGATTAAGGCCACCACGTCGGCGTCCTGCTCAATGGATCCCGATTCGCGCAAGTCGGACAGCTGGGGCTTGTTGTCCGTGCGGGATTTATCTTCGTTCTTGCGGCTTAACTGCGAAAGCGCCAGCACCGGCACGTTTAACGTACGCGCCAAATCCTTTAACATACGGGAAATTTCGGACACTTCCTGCTGGCGGCTTTCCGTGCGGCGTTCGCCGCCGCGGATGAGCTGTAAATAGTCAATCACAATCAGCCCCAGCTCCTTGCCCTGCTTTTTGAGTTCCGAAGCCAGGCGGCGCGAACGCATACGCAGCTCCGTAATGGAAATGCCGGACGTATCGTCAATATACATGGGGGCGGAGGCCAGGCGGCCCAGCTCGCGCGTCAAGTCGGACCATTTGCTCTGTTCGTAATACCCGGTGCGCAGTTTATAAATTTCCACCATAGCGGCCGCGCCCAGCATACGTTCAAAAATGATGTGCCGTCCCATTTCCAGCGAAAAGAACGCTACGGGCACCTTGCATTCCACGCACGCGTGATGCGCAATGTTCAGCGCCAGCGCGGTTTTACCCTGGCTGGGACGCGCGCCCAAAATAATCAAGTCGGACTTTCTAAGCCCGCCGGTTTTGCGGTCAAACTCGTCCAGCCCCGTCGGCACGCCCTGGATGGCGCTTTTGTTGCGCACGGCTTTTTCCAGGATTTCAATCACTTCCGGCGCGAGGTCTTTAGACGACACGAAACCCGAAAGCTTCTGTTTTTGGCTGAGTTTATAAATTTGGTCGGCGGCGGAGTCAATTAACACCTGCGGGTCGTCGTCTTCCTCTTTATAACAGCGCTGCACCAGGCCGGTGGCGGTGCGGATAAGATCGCGCACGACGAATTTTTTGTACACGATTTCCGCATAGTGCTTGACGTGCGCGGTCGTGGACACTTTGTCCACCAGCTGCGTCAAATACAATTCGCCGCCCAGCTGCGTAAGCAGGTTGTGGGTTTTGAGTTCTTCGGTCAGCGTAACGATGTCAATCGGCTGGCTGCGGTCCGTCAGCGCCTTCATCGCCGCAAAAATCTTTTGATGGGCTTCTTTATAGAAATGTTCGGGCTTTAAAATTTCAAGCGCTTCGGTAACGGCGTCGGCTTCCAGCAGCATGGAGCCCAATACGGCCATTTCCGCGTCAATCGCCTGCGGGGGGATACGTTCTTCCAACAGATTGCTTGCCATAAATCCTCTGAATATATAGAAATCGCAGTCCGCCTTTTTACCGAACGGTAAAAAGGGGCTTTTATTTATTGTAGCAATTTAAACAGAAAAAAGGGGACAGCTGCACCGGATATTTTTATCCGCCGGCGCGTCAAAATTTAGTAAAGTGTATTATTCTTTGTTTTTACTTGAAACTACGCCGCTAAGGAGGCATTCATGGAACAAACCGTTGTAAAAACCAAACAGCCCACCGGGCTCTGGCTGCTGTTTATGACCGAACTCTGGGAACGCTTCAGCTACTACGCGATGCGCAGCATCCTCATCCTGTATATGGTGTACCTGCTGGGAATGGATAAAGGCGGCGCGTCCAACGTCTACGGGACGTTCACCAGCCTGGTATACCTTTCCACGCTTTTGGGCGGTTTTCTGGCCGACCGTTACCTGGGCCAAAAATGGGCCACCATCTGGGGCGGCCTGCTGATTGCCGCCGGTATGTTCGTGATGAGCGTGCCCACCGTCGCTTTCCTTTATATCGCCATGGGGCTGATTATCCTGGGAAACGGATTCTTTAAACCCAACGTGGTCGCTATCGTCGGCCAGCTTTACGATAAAAACGACGCCCGCCGCGACGGCGGTTTCACCATTTTTTATATGAGCGTTAACATCGGCGCGTTCTTCGGGCCCCTGCTTGTAGGGCATTTTGCCGCGTCGGGCAATTACAAAGCCGCGTTCTGGATTGCCGGCATCGGTATGATAATCGGCCTGCTGACCTTTATCCTGGGCTATAAAAAATTTCTGCCCGGCAAAGGCGCCGCACCCAAAGAAAAGCCCGTCTTTTATAAAGACGCCGCCCTGTGGGCCATCGTGCTGGCCATCCCAATGATTGTATTGTATATGAAAGGCCATCACACCGCTTCTTACATTTCGTTTGCGGTTTTGGGCTTAGCCTATTACCTGTACAATAAAAAAGCCAAACGCGTGAAAACCGAAAATACCGCACCTTTGACGAAACAGGAAAAACAGCAAATCGCCGTCATCGGGATTTTGGCGTTTTTCAGCATCTTTTTCTGGGCCGCGTTTGAACAGGCCGGGGCCGCTTTAAACCTGTTTGCGTATGAATATACCGACCGCGTGATTTCCATTTTCGGCCATTCGTGGGAAATCCCGGCCAACTGGTTCCAGAGTTTGAACCCGCTGTACGTGGTTATTTTTGCGCCGCTGTTTTCCAAGCTGTGGATTGACCTCGCCAAAAAAGGCAAAGAACCCTCCACCCCGGCCAAGTTTGTGGTGTCGCTGTGGCTGATGTCTTTGGGCTTTGCGGTGATGCTTGTGGGCGCGTTTATGCTCATCGGCAATGCCAAAATCAGCTTGTTCTATCTGGCGTTTACCTATTTGTTCCATACGTTTGCGGAATTGTGCATTTCCCCGGTGGGTAAATCTATGGTTACCAAGCTGGCGCCGGCGCGCTTTGTATCCCTGCTGATTGGCGTGTGGTATCTCTCCAACGCCGTAGCCAACAAGCTGGCGGGCGTATACTCCGGCTACTTCCAAAAAATCAGCAACGAGCAATTCTTCCTGTGGCTGGTTATCGTGCCGCTGGCGGTATCCGGTATTTTGATGCTGTCGTTAAAAGGTATCAAAAAATGGATGCACGGCGTACATTAAACAGTTTAAACCCCGCCAAAAGGCGGGGTTTTTGTATGCACCAGTTTATGTCGTTCTAAGAAAACTGATAACAAATAGAACTTGTAGAACCGTATGGACAAGTTTGTTGTTCTGCGCCAGTAACAGCACGGCACATTTTGTGTCCCCAGGCAGAGTTGGACATACAAAAAATTGTCCCTACTGACGTTTTGAGTGCAGAAGCCGAAGATGGATTTAATACCATATACAAGAAAAAACCTTTATTCGTACCCGGCTCTAAAATAGTTTCAGATAACACTCCCCCATTTACTGATGTAAATACCAGCCCGGACGGCGTTTTAAATCTAAAATTACAATAAGTGTTATCTCCGGTAAACACGGCAGAACTATAATCAATGCCGGCCAAATCAGCATAAGCACCTAAATCCAGGCAATTTGAACGACCGCCGTTTAATACATACAAGTCCCGCCCGCGCTTTAATTCATAAAACCAAGGCAGGTATTTAGTCACCTTGCTTTTCATAACTGATTTTTCATACTGCGGCAGGGCAACCGCCGCCAAAATACCTATAATTAACACCACCACCAACAGCTCTATAAGCGTAAATCCGAGACTTTTCTGCACGGGATATATCCCCCTATTTATATAAGTTGATATTC
>ENA-OPIO01000286-OPIO01000286.1-human-gut-metagenome-genome-assembly--contig:-NODE-286-length-18780-cov-3.747877_pt1 | contig 18780 bp, 13 predicted proteins | sample MGYA00241395_ERZ501636 | MGnify/ENA primary metagenome ERZ501636 (study PRJEB25962, sample SAMEA2042198) | human gut metagenome | biome: human gut; feature: human-associated habitat; material: faeces... | reverse complement strand
ACAGATACATCAAGCCAAGAAAAACTTTTTGGAGAAATTCAAAACAGCTTCTTATTCTCTTAATGGAAAAGAGGCTTATCTACCGTTCCATGGCAAATAAGCCCCTTTCCATATAATTATTCTTGCCCGAACCGCTTGGCTTGCTCAGCTATCAACGCCTCGTCATCGAAATAATTGATTTTCATGGCACGGCGCACCTCATCGAGTGTCTGTGCAGCGGCTTCACGTGCCACCTCACACCCTTTCTTCAGCATGTCGTAAATAGCCGGAATGTCTTTTTCGTACGCTTTCCGGCGTTCGCGTATCGGAGCCAGTTCCTCTTGCATGATAGCTGCCAGGAACTTCTTCACTTTCACATCGCCCAGACCGCCACGTGTATAATGCGCTTTCAATTCATCGAGGTTGGCATAATCGGGCAGGTAACGGCCGAAATGTTCCGGACGGCAGAAAGCGTCCAAGTAAGTAAATACGGTATTGCCTTCCAGTTTACCCGGATCGCTCACCTTGATATGGGTAGGGTCGGTGTACATGCTTCTCACTTTCTTTTCTACCTCATCCGCCGAATCGGACAGATAGATGCAGTTGCCCAACGACTTGCTCATCTTTGCCTTCCCGTCCGTTCCCGGCAAGCGCAGGCAAGCGGCATTGTCGGGAAGCAGGATTTCGGGTTCTACCAGCGTCTCGCCATAGATGTAATTGAAGCGGCGCACAATCTCACGTGCCTGTTCCAACATCGGCTCCTGGTCTTCGCCCACAGGCACTGTCGTCGCCTTGAAGGCAGTGATATCTGCCGCCTGGCTGATGGGATAGGTAAAGAAGCCCACGGGGATGCTGGTCTCGAAATTGCGCATCTGGATTTCAGTCTTCACCGTGGGGTTGCGTTGCAGGCGCGACACCGTGACCAAGTCCATATAATAAAAGGTAAGCTCGCACAGTTCCGGTATCTGCGACTGGATGAAAATGGTCGACTTCGAAGGATCCAAGCCCACAGCCAGATAATCGAGAGCCACCTCAATCACGTTCTGACGCACCTTTTCGGGATTGTCAATGTTATCGGTCAGTGCCTGTCCGTCGGCTTCAAATACAAAGATTTTCTTGTAAAGCCCTGAGTTCTGAAGTTCTACACGACGACGCAAAGAGCCAACATAATGTCCGATATGTAATTTACCGGTAGGACGGTCACCGGTTAAAATAATCTTTTCTTTTTCCATATTGCAATTTCTTATTAAATTATTGGGACAAAGATAATCAAAACCTTTGTTTTCTTCAAAAATAAATTGTTCCTTTGCAAAAAGAGTCCATCCAATTAATAATGAACAATGAATAATTAACAACGGTAGCAGACTACAACCCTCGTTATTCATTATTCACTATTAATTATTAACTCAACATAAATCTATATAATGCCATGAAAAAGGAATTAAAGAAAGTCCTGGTCCTTGGGTCGGGCGCACTCAAGATCGGACAAGCCGGAGAATTCGACTACTCGGGCTCGCAAGCACTGAAAGCCTTACGCGAAGAAGGAATACGTTCGGTGCTCATCAATCCCAACATCGCCACCATCCAGACCTCGGAAGGCATTGCCGACCAAGTATATTTCTTGCCGGTCACTCCGTATTTCGTAACAGAAATCATCAAGAAAGAACGGCCCGACGGCATCCTGCTGGCTTTCGGAGGACAAACCGCCCTGAATTGCGGTACTGAATTGTATACCAACGGAACATTAAAGGAATATGGCGTAGAAGTGCTGGGCACCTCGGTAGATGCCATCATGTACACCGAAGACCGTGATCTTTTCGTTAAGAAGCTGAATGAAATTTCGCTAAAGACCCCTATCAGCCAAGCTGTAGAAAACACGAAAGATGCCATCGAAGCCGCACGCCGCATCGGTTATCCGGTAATGATTCGTTCGGCATACGCGCTGGGAGGCTTGGGAAGCGGTATCTGCCCCACGGAAGAAGCTTTCATCGAACTGGCTGAAAGTGCTTTCACATTCTCTCCGCAAATCTTGGTAGAGGAATCGCTGAAAGGCTGGAAAGAAATCGAATTTGAGGTTATCCGCGATGCAAATGACCATTGTTTCACCGTAGCAAGCATGGAGAATTTTGACCCACTGGGCATCCACACCGGCGAATCCATCGTAGTTGCCCCCACTTGTTCGCTCAAAGAAGAACAAGTCACCATGCTACAGGAAATATCCAAGCAATGTGTACGCCATCTGGGCATCGTGGGTGAATGTAACATTCAGTTCGCTTTCCATGCCGAAACCAATGATTACCGCATCATCGAGGTGAACGCACGCCTCAGCCGTTCTTCCGCATTGGCATCGAAAGCCACCGGATATCCGCTCGCTTTCGTAGCTGCAAAAATAGCTTTGGGATACAACCTCGATGAAATTGGTGAAATGGGCACGACCAACTCGGCATACGTGGCTCCCTCGCTGGATTATCTCATCTGCAAAATTCCGCGTTGGGACTTGACCAAGTTTGTGGGCGTATCACGCCGTATTGGTTCGAGTATGAAATCGGTAGGCGAAATCATGTCCATCGGACGTTCGTTCGAAGAAATCATCCAAAAGGGATTGCGTATGGTAGGACAGGGCATGCACGGCTTCGTAGGCAACGACCATACCCGCTTTGATAATCTGGACGATGAACTGGCAAACCCCACCGACCTCCGTATCTTCGCTATCGCACAGGCATTGGAAGAAGGCTATACCATCGAACGTATTTACGACCTGACCAAGATAGACCCATGGTTCATCGAACGCCTGAAAAACATCGTTGATTACAAGCACAAGTTACAGACTTACAACACACTGGAAGAACTTCCTGCTGATGTATTGCGTGAGGCAAAACGCCTGGGATTCTCCGATTTCCAAATTGCCCGTTTCGTATTGAAGCCTGCAAACGGAACCATGGAAAAAGAAAATCTTATGGTACGCGACTATCGCAAACAACTGGGTATCCTTCCTGCAGTAAAACGTATCAACACCGTGGCTTCGGAACATCCTGAACTGACTAATTATCTCTATATGACATATGGCACCGAAGGCTATGACATCAATTATTATAAGAACGAAAAATCAGTCATTGTGCTTGGCTCAGGTGCCTATCGCATCGGTTCGTCGGTAGAGTTCGACTGGTGCTCGGTGAATGCCATCCAGACTGCACGCAAACTGGGATACAAATCAATCATGATTAACTATAATCCAGAAACCGTATCGACCGATTATGATATGTGCGACCGCCTGTACTTCGACGAATTATCATTCGAGCGTGTGCTGGATGTCATCGATCTGGAACAGCCCTGCGGTGTCATCGTGTCGGTAGGCGGACAAATCCCGAACAACCTTGCCATGAAGCTTTACCGCCAGTCGGTACCCATCCTCGGTACTTCACCCATCTCCATCGACCGTGCCGAAAACCGCAACAAGTTCTCAGCGATGCTCGACCAGCTAGGTATCGACCAGCCCGCCTGGCAGGAACTGACCAGCCTGGAAGACGTAGAGAAATTCGTGGAAAAAGTAGGCTATCCTGTTCTGGTGCGCCCATCGTACGTATTAAGCGGTGCTGCAATGAACGTATGCTACGATGAAGAAGAATTGAAGCGTTACCTCCAAATGGCAAGTGAGGTTTCAAAGCAATACCCTGTAGTGGTATCCCAATTCATGCAGGAAACCAAGGAAATCGAATTCGATGCCGTGGCACAAAACGGCGAAATTGTAGAATATGCCATCTCTGAGCACATCGAATATGCCGGTGTACACTCGGGTGATGCCACTTTGGTCTTCCCCGCACAGCAGATATACTTCTCGACAGCTCGCCAAATCAAGAAAATCAGCCGGCGCATCGCACAAGAGCTGAATATCTCCGGTCCGTTCAATATCCAGTATCTGGCACGCAAAAACGAAGTAAAGGTTATCGAATGTAACTTGCGTGCTTCACGCAGCTTCCCCTTCGTATCGAAAGTATTGAAACGCAACTTCATCGAAACAGCCACACGCATCATGCTCGATGCTCCCTACACCCGTCCTGACAAGTCGGCATTCGACATCGACTGGATAGGCGTAAAAGCTTCCCAGTTCTCGTTTGCGCGTCTGCAGAATGCCGACCCGGTATTAGGAGTAGACATGTCATCTACCGGAGAAGTAGGCTGCCTGGGTGATGATTTCGACGAAGCCCTGCTGAATGCAATGATAGCTACCGGATATAAGATACCGAAAAAATCCATCCTGCTTTCTTCGGGTGCCACAAAATCAAAAGTCGACCTGTTGGATGCCAGCCACGAACTGAGCAAGAACGGCTACCACATCTATGCCACAGCTGGTACAGCCACGTTCCTCAATTCACACGGCATTCCTACCACTCCGGTATTCTGGCCCGATGAACGTCCACATGCCGAAAACAACGTAATGAAGATGATTGCCGGTCATAAGTTTGACCTGATTGTAAACATTCCGAAAAATCACACCAAACGTGAACTGACCAACGGATACCGTATCCGCCGGGGTGCCATCGACCATAACATCCCGCTTATTACCAATGCCCGCCTGGCAAAAGCCTTTATCGAAGCTTTCTGTCAGATGAAGCAGGAAGACATCAAGATAAAGAGTTGGCAAGAATATAAATAAAGGAATAAAGTAGTTGGGGCGTCAACGCCTCAACTACTTTATTCTTTTAACCTATAAAAAACAAAATTTGTATGCTACTATTCATTTCGTGTGCCAAAACCATGACCGAACGTCACCCCCGGGTCACCTTACCTTTTACCACCTTACCCTACTTCGAAAGCGAAGCCCGGGCAAACGCTATGGAAATGAATCAATTCAGTGCCAATGATTTAGGCAAACTGCTCCATATCAATACCAAGCTGGCTGCCGAGAACTACCTGCGCTATCAGAACTTCTTTTCACCCGACACACCTTCACTCCCCGCCTTGCTGGCATATACAGGTATGGTATTCAAGCACATTAATGGCTCGTCATTTACGCTCGATGATTTCACTTATGCACAAGAGCATCTGCTTATCACTTCCTTTTTGTACGGTTTGTTGCGTCCGCTCGACCTCATTCATTCCTACCGTCTCGAAGGCAACGTATGCCTGCCTAAACACGATTGCACAATGTTTGATTACTGGAAACCCATACTGACCAGCTGGTTTATCGAAGCCATCCGTAAGCAGGGAGGCATACTTGTCAATCTTGCCAGTGCAGAAATGAAAGACCTGTTTCATTGGGAACGCATCACCGAAGCCGTGCACGTCATTACCCCTGATTTTTGGGTACAAAAAGAGGGAAAGCTCAAAAGCATTACCGTCTACGCCAAAATGTGTCGCGGAGAAATGACCCGCTTTCTCTTAAAAAATCGGATAGAAGCCCCCGAACAAATCAAGACATTCAAATGGGAAGGCTTTACCTACCGCCCTGAAGCCAGTACTCCCAACCATCCGGTCTTTGTGCTAGAATAATTGTCGAGGACACGGTCTGTACTGATATCAGAAAGAGAATATAATCTGGTATAAGTCCGCAACCGGCCTATAAAGACCGGTCGATTACGGACAGATTATTCAGTTATATTGAGCGATTGAGTTTCCATTTCGTAGGATACGGTATAGATTGTTCCGGAAACGACTTCGTTCCTCGTTCCCCCTTCCAGTTCCGACTCTTCCCCATCTGCATTGGTCGCTTTCAATGAATAGCTGAATGTTACCTTGTCGCTATTATAAGGGAAATAAGCAGTTTCCCCTTCTTTCAATTCCACCGACCTGTCGCTTGTCACCGTAAATGCATAGTTTTCTCCAAAATAGGCGGCAAACTCTTCAGGCAACCGCAATGTGACACCAAAGTTTATCATCGGCACTTTCAGTTCAAGCGGCGTCACTTCTCCCGCCTTTACTTCGAAAGTTGTTCCTTCCTGATAAAAGACAGCGTTCCCCAAGTCTTCATACGGATTTTCCATTTGAAAAGCAGCATTATACGCACGAAGCTGATAGGTTCCTGCCGGCAATTCTATTTTATCAGGGACTGTTCCAGGTTCGTATAGACGGTATGTTTCCTCGTTTTGCAGTATCTCTACATATAGTTCGCTATCTACCGCACGCGAAGATATAGTTTGGATATCCGCTTGCAACGTAATACCAGTTAACGAAAGAAAACCTGTTGCACTTTCTTCCGCAAAACGTTCTTCCTTTTGGCAGCTTGCCAAGAGAAAGATTCCAAGCATAATGCATAATATATATTGTTTCATATTCGCTTGCTCTTTTATTTGTCGTAAACTAAAGATATATCATCAATTGTCAAGATACTACCAACATACACATTACTGTATTTAAGACTTTCTCCATTTTCCAGCAAATAATAAGTAACATTTCCATAAGGTAAAGAAGAACCCGTATTTATTGTAGAACTAAATACCACGTAAATGTACTTACACTTTGCATACGTTTTACCTTCTTCATAATCAAATTCGACAGACATTGGAATATCTCCATAATCATCCTTAACTTCTGAGGAAGTAACTTCTTTCGAAATTATAGTTTCTCTATTTTCATCCAATAATTCAAAATGGACTTTCCAAGTATCATTTCCATTATATGGATCATATTTATAATAGAATTGCAAAGCAGTTGGACGAGAGTTGAAATCTTTACCTTTTGTTGATATTTCGTAGGATTCTTCATTTACCGTTATATCTCCAATAAATAATTCCCCTGCAACCTTATTGTAATCATGCTCGTTATGTCCAAATATTGAAGAAGTATTATAACGTCCTGAAGCTGTATTTCTCAATTCTGCAGCTTTACCTCCTCCATTTCTCCCAGAAACATAAGAAACAGCAGGAAAACAGTTATAACCCGCAATAGATCCCCATATCCTATAACGAGTTGTATAATCATTATTAGTATTCCAAAAGGATGTTTCATTTGAAGCCCATGGATAATAACTACGTATAGTACCACCTACATCCTCACTATACCAATCCTCCATATCCGAATTAGGCAACTGCGCCGGAATTTCCAAAATAATATCTACTACATTTGACACAATTCCTTCACGATAGAAAGCACGCACTTCATACTCTTTATTTGCAGGGTGTTCAGCAAAAACCTGTTCCAAACCATCACTACACGTTTGCCAAGCATCATCACCTGCATTTTTCTCTTTATATTGATAAACTAACTTTTCATTCAACACATCCGCATTTCCTGCTGTAATAACAGGCTCATCAATAGTGAAAGTCTTTGTCCATACATTTCCCGGCTGCACAGCAATCGAAAACTCCGGCTTATTGCAAGTCAACGTATAAACACGGTTTGCTTCCGTATCTTCGCTGCTCCATCGGTTATTCGCCTGTACATCCACTTCAATAGTATTCGTAGTTGGCTCACCCGCATTGGTCTGCAACTTGGCAACCAATCCGCTTAAATCGATGCTTTCCGGCTTATCGCCTACCGAAGGAAGCGTAATGCCTAATGCTGTTTCCATGGCTTGCTTATCTTCTGCATTGGATAACAGATACTCTTTATTTTTTTGTAAAGAAGATGCGAACTGCTCATCCTGAAAGTCAAACTTAAACTTAATATCCTGCAAAGCCGAAGACAGGTTCAAGTTCAAGGCAGCCTGTTTCTGTTCGGTCTCTACAAAAGCCAGCGTATTGTTGCTATCAAAGCCCGTAGCCGTTACTTTTGGCTTCGGCAACCACCCCATCGGAATGGTTTCGTTGATTGAGACTTGTTGAATTTCCATTTTTGTAATACTCAACGGCACTTCATATTTCTCCGGTTCGGGAGACAAAAACAACGTCAAATGATCAGCCGGATTCAAGGTATTATATTCTACATTCAACTTAATTTCTTTTTCTTCTGTCTCACCCTTCTTTACCGCACAAAAATAAACATCGAATGATGCCCCTGCCGGGAAATAAGCACTCTTTTCTATGTCTTTTATTACAACCGGCTTTCCATTTGCCACAACCTTAATATAATAACCCTCCTCATATACATCCGTAAACTTCAAATTTGACTCATCATAGCTTATTGACAATAAAGCATTGGCTACTTTACAATTAACAGTAACCAATGTAGCCTTACCATCATTAACTCTCTGATTTTCAACAACACCTTTATAATAAGGAGCATCTAATGATACGGCAGAACCATCACCATATTCAGCCACGACATTATATATACCGACACCGACATCTATCAGTTGATTGTCTCCGGTGCATTGAACGTTTTTTACTTCTTCACAGGTTCTTGCATTCAAGATTCGAATCGTAAAATCCGTTTTCATAGGAGCAGGTAAATCTTTCGGAATGGTTCTTGCCTCAACCCCTACAGTTTCTTCTTTTAAAGAAACCAGAAAACCTGTCTTACCCTCCGTAGTTTTCAACTCATCAGCCTCTGTACATGCAAAAAGACACAAGCCAATGCAACACATCCATAGATACTGAATATATTTCATATTTTTTAAATTATTCATAAACCAACTCCATTTCATCTAACCAAAGCGTACTGCCCATTCCACCAATAAAATAATCACCATATTTACTTGCCGAAGCTACGATAACAATGTAACGGGGCGTGCGGTTATTCGCACGATATTCCAGCGGAATGGTAATCTGCTGGTACGATGAAGTTGTTTGCGCCGAGATAAATTCTCCATATGCGATGATGTTCGCATCGTTTTTATCAAACATTTTCCGTTCAGACGGTCGAGTTCGTATCTCGTATGGCTCTGACTTATCCGATAAAGCTATATAAATATGGCATGAATCGGGACGCCCGCGCAAATTCTCTAATGTCCCAACATCATCACCAATACGATTTATTGTTGTTGACGTATATTTATAATACAAACGCAATGCCGTAGGAAATGCTGTAAAGGGTTGCCCGAAATGTAAAATACCATTTGTTCCGTCAAGAGCAAAATCTCCAGTAAAAATATTGCCTGCACCCAATTTAATTACAGCATCTTTTGATTCCAATAAGGCGGCTTGTCCCGATACAGCATCTGAAGTAGGAGTGGTAAGATTACCGATAAACGAAGCCGCTCCCGGATTTCCGCTTCCCCAAAATGTGCTTCCTGTAGCATTTGGCACATAAATTTTATCTTCTAAGTGCCAATTTTCGAAGCTTCCGTTCTCCAACGGTGTAGCCGGGACAGTTGTAAAATTTTGTTCTGCTCCGGCTACACCGTCCACGGTTACACGATACTGATAAGCGGTACTCCCTGTCAAACCAGTAAACGTAGCCGTATAGCGCGAACCACTAACGGAAATATCCGAAGAAGACAAAGTGCTCCAAGAAGAAGCACTTGCTTGTTTATATTCTATTTCAGGACGTTTCCCACTTACAATGCTTCCTGTCAAAACAGCACGGGTAGTCATCGGAAATACAGAAGCCTGCGATGTCGTTTCGCTGGTATGATAAACATATACAGTCCATTCACGATACACATCCGGCTCCCAGCCTCTTGACACCATAAATTTCTGAGGTGAAGTAAAATTATGCACCAAAGCCGGATTTGGCGTTATATTGCCCGATGGTCCTTCCAGATTCAATGTATGAATTTGGATATTGCTTAAAGGTTGTTCTTCCGAAACATAGATAATGACTCTATGATTATTTATATCAATCACAGAATTTACCATACCCTCCACATCTATCTGGCGGTCTATCACTTGCGTCACATTTACTGTCCATACATAATCTTGATAAGTCTGTAAAGTAAACTGCACAGGAGCAGAAAAATCCATACGCGTATCCGCTAAATTATCCGGAATATCAAAACCTGCAGTTGGAAAACGTTCGGCATCTACACACGCATCCTCATCAGCCACAATAACCGCATCTTCAGGAGAAACACTCAAACGCATAATGCGCAATTTTGTCAAGTCTACCGTATCATCCACATACAATGTAACAGTACGTGTATCTGAATTGATTCCAGATTGGGGAGCACCTTCCGGCGCGCTACATTGTCCTTCTACCTCAAAAGCCGAAATGGCAGCCTCCTCAATCGGATAAGGAATATCGTTCTCTATCTTGCAAGCATGAAACGCCAGCAAACAAGTCATTACATATACAATCTTCTTTATCATTTATAGCTCTATTTCTGGACGGTTTATAAATAAAAAGTCATACCGATATTGATGGAAAACAAGTTAATCTTGAAATTTCCCGAACTGGTGCGGCGTTTTCCGGTCTCTACCTGATTGGTCTTTTGGTCTTGCCATTTAAAATCAAAACCCATAATACCCATGGACACCTCGACTGCCGCAAAATCGGTAACAAAAGCCGTTATGCCCGGAGCAAAACCGATTTCTAAATTATGAGAAGTCTGATAAGTTCCATCGTATGTCACCCCCGAACCTGTAGAGTTTTTCCCTTGTGCATAACCATATGTCAGACGCAACTCGTTGAACAGACCGAAGATTTTGCTCTTGCCAATAGGCATATACGAACGGAAAAAACTCGAGACTTCATATTTATGTTCCAAGTAGTAAACATCTTCCAGATTGATGTTAAAATCTTCCCCCAAATTCAAATCGAAGTTTTTCAAATCCAAATACGTACGATTATAAGCAAAACGCACACCTGCCGACATATTGTTGGAAAAAAAATAACCAACATAAGGACTTACCTTAAAATCGTAACCCAAGCCTTCTATATTCTTCAATACAGTAAAATTCAGGTTGTCTTCATCATGCTCGGAATAAGAAACCGTACCGCCAGCCATCCATTGTCCTTTAGGAATGAATATATGCTTCTGTATCTCCCTATCAATACGTTGCACCCGATGAGGATTGATTGCCGATACAGAATATGCGCACGCTAAAAAGATTACGAAAAGAAAAAGTTTTGTTTTCATTATTTACAAGGATAACCGAAAGAGGAAATGCTTGCGCATCCCTCCCCCGGTTAAAGTTATAAAGTTTATTTTAATTTATTCTTGAACGGACGGTTCACCATCGTAAACCAGTTCGAAGTCATCCACGTACATCACACTGCTTTTACTTCCGGTAAAGAAGTCACCATATTTACTTGCAGAAGCTACTACAATGATATATTTCGGAACACGGGTCAGACTACGGTATTTCAAATCAATGGTAAACTCTTGCCAACTTCCCGTACCTTTTGCTTCTGTTTCCGAAATGCAACCATAAGCAATAATGTTCGGATTACTTTCCGAAAAATCAATCGTGTTCTTGTATCTGAAGTTCTCCGGATCATCAGCACTCAACGTATTGTCAATCTCAAAAGCATATTTCTGACCGCCACCGTCCACTCCTTCATTGTCTGCAAGGGCAATATAGATAGAGCACAAGTCGCCGCCTGTAGCCTGCAATTCTGATTTATACGGATTATCACCATAGTCTACACTAGTTCCCCGATTATATTTGAAACATCCTTTCAACTTTGTAGGGCGAGATGTAAATGCCTGTCCAAAGAAAAGTTTGGCTCCCATTGGACTCATTACCGTTTCATAATAATGTCCGGTATAAAGATTTCCAGCAGCAAATTTACCTATACCAAAAATTCCTACAAATTGAGAGGACAATTTTGCCGCACTGCCACCAGCCGTATGAACATCTGAAGTCTCCTCCTCTGTAGGATTCTTACCCATTGTTGCCGCTCCTAAATTACCCGAATCCCAAAATGAATTCAAATAACCCTTATAGTTATCAAAAGAGGTCGCATCCGTTTCTGCTATTGGATACCAAGCTTTTTGATTTTGATACCAATTATCAAAACCGCCATTATACAAAGCTGTTGCCGTTTCCGTGGTAAACTCCGTAACATCACTTACAAACTCTTCTTCTCCATACACCATACGGCTTTCATAAGTTGTATTGGGTTGCAATGAAGTGATAGTCGCCTGATAATTTTCTCCGTTTGGCGTAGCGGCTACCGTAGTCCAGGTTGCTGCGTCTTTTAAACGATATTGGAAAGACATTTCCGATGAAGCCAATTCGTCTTCTGAAGAAATGACAGTACCGGTCAAATAAGCCAACTTAGCCCAAGCATTGACTACAGGTGCACCTAACTGAGTGGTAGGTTTTGTCGGGATATAAAAAGTATAAGTATAAGTTCTGGTTGTCGGGTCAACAGTAATGTTAATGTTTCCACTCCCCTCACCCACCTTATAGTTCAAAATATAATGGTCGCGCGCCTTTACATTTTCAATCAGGTCTGTTTTGGTGTTTGTCACACCAAACTTATTCGTAGCGGTCACTACAGCCTGCAAATCGGTGACAGGGAAGTACCCCGATTGGGTTGTTTCCTTCATAACAAAAGTCAACGGATCAATACCCTCATTGTTTGCATTATCGTCCACCACTACTTTAGCAGAAGTAAAATTATCAATAAACGAATCATCAAAGTGAACTGTCACTTTTACATTAGCAAGCGTACAAGTAACCTTTTGGTTGACTTCTTTATCTTTTTCAATGGTAAATTCAGCATTCCCCGCATAATAAGGTTTATCGAAGCCCGATGTTTTTCCATCGAATCCTGCCGAAGAAGCCTTCAACGTGTACTTGCCTACAGCAAGAGGAATCGCTTCACCTTCCCATTCCGTTTCCCAATTGGAAGTTTCCTTTACCACTTTGCCTTCTTCCGAAATAATCTGTACGGCAATCTGCTTCGGATTGTAAATTTCTTCGCCGGCACGTGTACTGACCGATGCATTTACCCCCATTTGCAAACGCAAATAGCCGACATTGCTGTTTAAGAGTTCCTCCTCGTTTTGGCAAGCGGAAAGCGCAGCCACCAAACAGCATATTATTAATGTATACCAATTCTTTTTCATAACTGCTTATTAAATATTAATGGTCAATGTAGCCGATTCTTGGTTTCCTTCCGCATCAACTATAGTCAATGTAAAATCATGCTTACCTGCAAACATCCCTAACATTCCAAATAAAGTTTCTGACATGGTAAATGTATATTCCGTATTACCGGCTTGAGGCAATGCAAACAAAGAAGATAATTCAGAAGCTTCCGCACTTGTCAAATCCATGCCGTTACCATCTACAAGCCCCATATCTGCTACCATTCCCTTAAATGTATCATCGGTAGATTCTATTTTTACATAAAGATTCTTAATGCCATACTTTACATCCATCACAACAGCAACATCCGTAGGATAAGAACCACCTTGCGGAACGGTTACACCACTTGTTAAGTAGCCCGTATCATTATCAGAAATAGCGATAGGATCATCATCGGGTACTGGAGGAGCAGGAGGGGTCGGAGTAACCGGAATCTCCGCCGTAGCGTCGGTATTGGCAAATGTCAAGTCAACAGTTATATCAAACACAATGTCACCTTCAGGTTGACTTTCTTCAATGTTTAAGTTAATATTAAGTTCATCACCACCAACAAACACATCCGTATCGTCATATTCATCACCTTTTATTGCATCGGCTTTTGTGAACGGCCGCTGCCAATTAATAACAGTCCCTGCAGCTGTCGTTCCTGTAAAGTTCATTAACAAAGAAGTCACTCCGTCTTCTTCCAAGTACCAATAAATAGCTGCATCTTGATTTGCTTTGGTGAATTTTAAAGAACTCTCTTTACCATTATCAATGGTAATCTCCCAAGAAGTAAAGGCTTTCAAAAATTCTTCCGCATAGTTTATTGTCACTTTTGTATTCATGATTTTACAACTCACATTTGCTTGCGAAGTGACATCTTTTGTTATAGTCAATTTGGGCTCTTCACCATAATAATAAGGAGTATCCATCTGCTTTTGGATGTCCCCTTCTGTATGCGCACTAACCTTGTAATCTCCAACAAAAACAGTCAAAGGTTTCTCCATATTTTTATATAATCCTTCATATGCAGGTGCGGCATTGGCATCTGTAGCACTTACCACTTCTACATACATATCACCAGCCTCCGGCACATTCGCATCCGCACGGCTTCCTTCTTTACCTTGCATCGCAACAGACAGTTCCAAAGCACCGGTTTCGGTAGATACAGCATCTCCTCCAACCAATTCATCCTTCATCTCGCATGAAGAGGCACAGACCGCCAACACTACGCCCAAAGCAAATATATTTATCTTTTTCATATCTATCCCTTTAAATTAATTATTAGCTTCTTCTCCTTTATCAGTAACCCAGTCTCCCGGCACGTCAATGTCTTGATTAATATCATTGGTTCCTTCATCAATTTCAATAGTTACATTGAATTCGCCTTCTCCTGAAGTCTGAGGTTTCACGGTTATGGTCAATCCTTTATTCGGGCTTAATGAATAAGTTTTCGAAAGGTCTACAGCTTGGCCGTCTGATTTCCGGATACAATGGAAATTGACAGGGACTTGCTCATTTTCATTTACCTTTAAATATACAGGATCCGTATCATTCATTTCCCATATAAAAAGAGTCTGCCGCATGGCCGCTGTTTTAAAATCGGCTTGATAAGAAGTGAAATAATCAGCCATTGTCTCATCGAACTTTACAATGACTTTAGCACAAACTGGCTTGCAAGTCACCGAAAACGTTGTAGGAGTTTGTTCATTTCCTGTAATCACTTTTTTCTCGCTCACGCCTTCTACATACATTTCCTCTGTAGAAGCGACTACGGTTTCATTACCATAAAAGGCTTTCACCTGATAAGTGTTAGCAGGCACGGAAAATTCTTCCGGAAGTTCAGCATACTTCCATTTTTCAACCAACGTACCCTCACCATCCAAAAGCTGAACCGTATAGTTGTCTAATTTTTTATAGGCAGCTTCATTCAAAGCCGCACGCGACTGAAAGCCGGTCTCCGCTTTCACATCGAACGCAATCAATCCTTCGCCTGTTGCGCCCTGCAGCGCTTCGTCCTCCGAAGAGCAGGATGCAACAGATGCACCCATCACTAACAGCGCACAAAACATTACTACATACTTTTTCATCTTTCTCATGTTAAAATTGTTGTTGTTCTAGTTTTAAGTATTTAAGTTTGAGTTTTCCCAATTGTTCTTTTTTTTAGTCTTTTGGCCTTTTCTTCAATAATTACGATGCTCTACTACTTTACTTAATTTTAAGCTTGTTAGCCTTTCATCCGTTTTTGTTTTTTAAATTTCCGGTAACTCCACCAACGTACATATATTGTATTTTCTTCACCATAACCGGAATATAAACCATAGAGCATCATTCATGTTGTCCTTTTCTTAGGATCCGGTAAACACATTCATTCCCGACTCCAAATATACGGAATCCCCGTTTACTCTTTATATTGTTATTTTTTTCGTTTGCAAAATTGCAATCTTTCACAAAAACTCACAATATCTATTTTTATTATTTTTGTTCTATTTTTATTATCTGGTATTTTTTTGTCTATTGATCAACTGAACGCAAAGACACAAAACGCTTCACCACCTTGCCTGTACGGAATCGCCGCAATTGACCGAGACTCTGTGTCCTTCGTGACAAACAATCGTCCGGTACAGACATTACGTGTGTCTCATTTGTTAATTTGAAAAAATCTTTTATGCCTGATAATTATGGATTTCAAGATTAAAAAGTAACTTTGCCACCAAACACCAATCAATAGCATGGAAACAAACGAAAAAGAATTGCCTAAGATAGACCTGCCCGAAGACTGGGTGATAGGTACTGACATCAACAAAGACCTGCTGAGCCTGTATGCACATTATCCCGTAAGGCTGAAATGTGAAATGTTTGTAATGTGCCTTGCTGGAGAAGTGGAAGCCATGGTCAACCTGAACGAAATACAGGTGCGGCCCAACGATGTCATTACACTGATGCCAGGCACCATCTTCCAGATAAACGAAGTACGAGGTGACCTGAAAATCTATTTTCTAGGATTTTCTTCGGGATTTATCGAACGGAGCGGACAGTCGCGTTCCATGCTGGACGCAATCTTCCTTACGTTAGGGCGGCCAGTTATCCCACTAAAATCCGAAGGAGCACTCATGATGGAAAAATACCTGCAGATGTTGATAGGTATGTACGAACAATTCAACGAAAAAATACGCCAGGAAATAGCCCCCAACCTATATGCTGACGTTCATACGGGTATCTCCATCATCTACAAAAGCCGGCATTATGACAAGATTTCCTTGTCGAAAAGCGAACTGATATGCCGCAGCTTCATGCAACTGGTCACCCAACACTACAACCAGACGCGCAACGTAAGCTGGTATGCACAAAAACTGGGTATTACGCATGCACATCTGTGCGCCGTAGTAAAACAGATAACGGGCAAGACATGCATTGATGTCATTTCATCGATGGTTATTATGGATGCCAAGTCACAACTGAAATCGACCAACCTCACCATACAGGCAATCTCCGACTCGCTGAACTTTGCCAACATCTCGTTCTTCGGCAAATATTTTAAACGCTATGTGGGCATCAGTCCGCTGGAATACAGGAAGCTTTAAGAAATTATCCTCAATGGCAAAGCCTCTACCACACTTGGGAACATCACGTAAAAATGATTTCAGGTATGCCTATGGACAATAATTGCCCAATACGCATGTCCGCAACCAGCCAGTCCAGCTAGGGTTGAAAACGCAGTAGCACTGCATTCGCTGATGAAGATATACTTCAACTGCTGATGAAGATATCTTCAACCGCCGATGAAGTATATATTCAACCGCGCATGCAGTATATATTCATTTTTAAGGAGTATGTATTGGCTGTTGGCAAACATGCATTTTGACAAAAAACAAATCATCCTGAAACCAACAATTTACTTTCCGATTTCAGGATGATTCACTATTTTGATAATATCAGATGCATACAGATTTATTCTGTTACAGCTTCATTTTCTATCGTTACATCATCAATATACAATGTACTTCCTACAGCCGCATTATAAGCCGCACCGTCTGCACTTGCCGAGAAGATAACGGCAAACTTGTATGTCTTGCTGGCATCATAGTCCTTTACATATTCCAAATTCAGCTCGAACGGAGTATATTCAGCTACAGTTTCTCCAGAACTGAAAGAAGCCATTGCCACAATCTTGTCTGATGTATAGATGGTACTTCCATCCAACGTTTCATCTTCACTTTCCACTTCATACAAAACAGCACTGATGGCGCAAGCATCTTTCTGGTCTGCCTGCAATTCACCTGCGGCATTATAAAACTCTGCACCCGGAGTGTACTTATAATAACCTGATACCTTCACAGGCTTTTTATCATAAAGAATACCAAATTCAGTCGTTGCCATCGGGTCAGTCATAGCAGCAAAAGCATTAAACGTACCCAAGAACATCGATCCGGCAGTCACCTTCGGTATGGTTTGTCCCAAAATACTTCCACCTTGCGTATCAACCGATTCCAGCATAGCAGCCGTACTTCCTGAATGAGCATCTGTGGTCTGACGTACCGGATATTCACCCGTATAAGTAATTCCACCAAATATAGGTCCCATATTCTTAATCAAAGCTACAGCATCGTTACAAGTAGCCCAACCTTCGGGATTTACCACTTCGGGATACATAGCACCTTCGGGAGTAGCCCATGTTTCGAAATCGTACTGGATAAGGCTACCCATATTGCAAGAAACAGTATAAGTCTTAGAAGTACCATCTTCGGCTACTACAGTAAATGTAGCCGAGCCACTTGCAAAGCTTACAGCCGAACCGCTTGCCGGAGTTACCGTAGCACCGGCTGAAACTTCAATAGTCGGAACCAAAGCACTTACATCACCACCTTCTTCTGCCTTGAAAGTAATAGTAGCATTTGCCTCATCTATTACCGGTTGAGAAAGTACTGCAGCATTAGCAGCTACCGTTGTGTCAAAAGTAAACGATGTTATATTCGCTTCACTGCTTCTTATTACATCATCCTCATCACATGATGTAAACAACGATGCAATACATACTGCAACAAACAAGTAAAAAAACAAATATTTTCTCATTTCCATCAAAATTGAATCACCAATAAAAAAGCACGGAAAGCGAGAAACCTCTCCTCACACCCGTACTCCAAAAATTTTCATTTTCAATTGGCAGCTTTTGTACCCTCGTAAGTCACCTCCACTGTATAAGAAACAGGATTTCCCAACAACGATACATTGTCTATGTTTAAATCAAGATTCAATTTCCCATTCTCAAAAGTACCCGTAGCATCAATATCAGCTTCAAGCATCCCCGCTACAGCCAAATTGGAAGTAGCTGTGAAATTATAGGTATTATCACCTGCGCTCGTCAATTGACAATTTTCCAAGGCAATATTGCCTATAGGCATTTCCATAAATGTAAAGTCTGTAATCTGCAAATCTACTGCATTGTCTCCTGCTTTCGCAACCGATATGGTCTGTGAAATAGCATCCCCCGTAGGAACAGAAACCCCATCTGTAACCAAAGCAATACTCAAATTACCTTGATAATCACCAATGACAGAATCCGCCGCAGAAACAGTTTCTACCGGATCGTCATCATCACTACACGAAGTGAAGAAAGGCATCGTGCAAAGCACGGCAAACACATAAAAAAACAAATTCTTTTTCATTTCTTTCTAATTAAAGTTTAGTTAATCAACAAATATCTTATACGAGTTGTTGTAAATCAAGCGCAAAAATGGGACAAATTCCCAATATATACAAGGTCTATTTATATAATCTTTGTCCCATTTTTAAAAGGATATCATAAATAAGCCAAAAATCAGCCTATCAATCGGCACAAATTTCAGATTCGGATAAAAACCTGTTTAGAAACCGTTTTGAATTTCTCTCATAACATAATGTTATAAGTAAGAAGCTGTTTTGAATTTATCGTGCGATGATTTGGGATGAGTTTTTGAGGCAT
>ENA-OPIO01000285-OPIO01000285.1-human-gut-metagenome-genome-assembly--contig:-NODE-285-length-18815-cov-4.277878_pt1 | contig 18815 bp, 18 predicted proteins | sample MGYA00241395_ERZ501636 | MGnify/ENA primary metagenome ERZ501636 (study PRJEB25962, sample SAMEA2042198) | human gut metagenome | biome: human gut; feature: human-associated habitat; material: faeces... | reverse complement strand
CCTTTTGCAGGAATACCAAGACAAAGACACAGGTAAAGCCAAAGTCCAAGACCGGATGTTTTTTATACCCATAAACATCCGCCGTTTGTTAGTTAGACATTCTATGTTCTAATTCCTAAATAAAAGCGACAACCTCCTTCCCCATCAAAGCCGTGATTGGCATCCATTGAGATGCTGGTTCGCGACACCTTGTTTTTTATTCTTCAAGCCGACTCAGGCGGTCATAAGTTTCTTGCAAGGTTCCGGTACATTGATTTTCAACTTAGAGATGCGTTCCTGCTCTTTCAGTTGCCATTCTTTGTATTGGGTGAAAAGCGTCATGTGGCATTGTTTTTCACTTTCCAGTTCCTGCTTGAACCGATGCGTATTTTCTAAAGTCTGTTTCTCGGCTTGTTTTTTGATAGCAAACTTCATTTTGTTCAGTTCCCGTTCATTCTGACGATGCCATTTTTGGAGTTCGAAAAACACATCTTCTACTTTTTGCGGGTCAACGGAAGGAACATGAGCGTAAATCAGCGTGTCTTTTCCATTGCCATCGGTGCTGTATGGCTTCATGATTCCGTTTTGGAGTTCTTCACGAGCAGAAGAAAATTGGCCTCCGGGATGGATGTATTTTCCAATAGTAGCAGCTACGGCTTCCAATTGTAGATAACGGTTACGCTCCTTGATATTCATTTGAGCAATGATATCCGTTTCCGTCGTTTCCTTCGGATAGGATGGACTGGAGGGTATTTCGACTCCTTGAAGCGTACACCATTCTTCAAATGTGAAGTTTGCCACCTGTTTTAATTCTTTGTCTTTAGCCTTGACTGCTTCCCTCATCCAAGCGCAAAAAGCGTTCATCAAAGCCATTTCTTCCAAAAGCGGCCGCACCTGATCCAGCATATTCCCGTCATAACCGACACAGATGGTTTTCCCCGATTCGGAAGCCGAACCTACAATATCGACTTTTGTGGTCACAAAAGTCATGTTTTTCAACTTCGTTTCATTCCCGGCTATAACCTCCTGTGCCAAATCAGCCAAGTGCGAAGCCGAGGTGGAAGTTAGTCCATGTTCACTGAAGAATACTTCATTTATTTTTTCCATAATAACCATTAATTGCATTTGGTAAAAATGTCTATCCGAAAAATGCCTGTCGGCATGGTTGGAACGTCAAACATCGTCCATTTTATCTGAGTGCTTTCCTGTTTCATCTCTATACAATCATGGAAAACATTTAAAAGTTCACGGACAGGGTCATTATCATCATCGTCAACCTTCCTGTTATAATAAAGAGCAAAGATTAAATTAGAAACATCCTCTAATGAAACATATTTTGCCGGAAGGAATTTTCGTATATTTTTTAATTCAGCCTTCAAATAATCAACGCTTCCTGATAATGTAAAGTAGTCAATAAACTTTGTACAAGAATGATAACCCAAGAAACTTCTCACATCATTAAGATCAAAACAAATCAGACTGTGCTTTATTATCAGACTGAAAAACGAGTTCGCGATATTAGCGACTCTTTTGTTTGCTTCTTCAAACAGTTCAGAAAGCGTATGGCAAGGCAACGCATCATAATCCACAACGAAAATTCCGTCAGCAATTTTTTCCAATTCACCAAGCAACTTTACAGCATTCCTTCTCTTTTCCATACCCTCAGACGAATGCGGCAAAGTGGCAACTACCAGTTTTACCTTAACTTTCAAATCAACGGCTTTCTGAAGAAAATGTTTGATACATCCTTCTCCTGTTCCTCCGCCCAAGCATACAATAAAAATAGACACAAGTTTGTCTGCAAGTATTTGCTTTAAACACGGCAATGATTTCTTACATTCTGCCTCTGCCAAACGTCTGTCCTTTCCACTTCCTAATCCGTCAGTGCCAATGAGATACTTATGAGCGAGAGATAATTCTCTCATTTCCTTTTTATTCATACCAAACACGTATAAATTCGTATCCGGCAGTTCATATTTCTGCATTTTTTCCACAATTCTTCCGGCTCCGCCCCCAATTCCGATTATTGAGAAGGAACAAGTTTTGGGTTGAAAGTCAAAAAAGTCAAACACAGGCTTAGTTGAATCATTCTCTTCCATATAAGCAACAATTTATTATAATAAGTTAGTTAGTCAAAGTCTTTTCGATGTATCCATTACTGCCCCTTGATATTGGAATATTCTTTTCCGATTTTCTTCCGCCATCTCTTCCGTCCCGCCAAAGTAAGTGATTTCCCACAGCAAGCCCGCGACAAGCTCTTGTGGCGTGATCACGATATCTTTTTCTACCACCACTTCCATACCAGCTATTTCCGACCACGAAGGATAGCAGGCCATAGGGCAGTCGAGGTGATTGTCCGCTTTGTCGTATACAGAACAGTTCATATCTATCATCGGACTACAGGTTTCCCAACGCCATCCCAAGCGGATGTAATAGGGGGATGATTTTGCCTCCAACGCTTGCACTTTCTGATAAATTCTTTTCCACTTGTCCAAATCAAGCTGCCCGGCCAACTTCGGTTCGTTGGTTTGCCATAGATTCAAGAATGCCGGACTTATTTCAGCAAAACTAAATTGCGAAAACAGTTCCTTGAATGTCATAACACTATTTTTTATCATGATACTAATCCCCTCAACCCACCCTCGTCCTCTTTCCAAAAACAATCGGCACAAGGTAATGCGTAATAATCTTCCCCCAGGGGTCGTATGCGTGAATGCGTTTGTACGCTGTGTTGGAGATGCGCAGTAATAACCATGCCTCTACCAGCTGCCACCTTGGTTTGTTGCCCCTGTCATACGACAAAGAAGTGCCGCCATTGCCTGATAAAAGAAGGACTACACCTTATTTTATTAAATTAAATCAACTGACCAATTCAGGCTTTGTAGCTTCATATCCAGACTTCGGAGTTGTTTGGAATAGTTGTCCGTCACCCTTCTCAATTCACCCACATCCACCGTGCGGACATATTTTATCTCCTGTCGTCCGTAACGGTCATTTTCAACAACGTGCTTCAAGAGGTCGCGCATTACTGTCAGACGCAACTTCAATGCGTCTTTGCGGGCAATCATTTGAGTGAGAGTTTCTCCTTCGTGCACGGTTTGCATGTTGGTGTGGTTAATCCGATAAACAATCCCCTCGAATTGCGAAAGGCATTCATCCAATTCTTTATACAATTCGTTCACGTTCTCAGAAGGTTGGTCACCTTCCTGCACCTTGGCGCTGTACTTCAGTCGGCTCTTTAATTGGTCGATTCTGTTTTGCAGGTCAGCGCGGATGCTTAATGCTTCTGCCAGTTTCATTCTATTCCTCCTATTTGGTTTGATGGTGCAAATATCCGTCATGAAAGTGCCAAATCGCAGCACAAGGCGGAGATATTTTTATTTCTATTATAATTTTTCGAACCACATGTAGAGTAATGCAAACGAAAGCAGACGAAAAAAATAATCAGCCTATGCTCCGATTCGGCGCATCGAAAGGTTTCCTTTGCCGCAAAATAAATATCGTCTTATGAAAAATAGCGAAGATTGGAAAGAGACTGTCAAGAAGGGGCAAAATAAAATAGAGGCATGGAGGGTTTCTTGCCTTTCAGTAGAAGAACTATTATGCCTGCAATTGTTGGGGTATTCTTCCAAACAACTATATGAAGACATGGAAGGCGAAAGATATTCATTGAAAGAAACGGCTTCCATGTCCATCCGCGAACTCGACAAGGCAAAACGGATATTGGATAGACAGGCAAAAGCCGGAGTGGTCACTATTCCTTATTATAGCGAAGCGTATCCTCATCACTTCCGCCATTTACGAGAAGACGCACCGCCACTCATCCATGTGCTTGGCAATAAGGATTTGCCCAACCGTGAGGACAATGTGGCTATCATTGGTGCCCGTGCTGCGGACAAAGATGGATTGGACATGGCCTACGGGCTTGCCAAACAGATGGGCGAACAAGGGCATATCGTCATCAGCGGTTTGGCTTTGGGATGCGATACGGCTGCCCATCGGGGTTGTCTTGATGCGGGCGGACAGACAATCGCAGTGGTGGCCTCAGGCTTAGATATCACACATCCTAGAGTGAACAAATCATTGCAGGATGAAATAGTAGCCAAGGGCGGAGCCATCCTTTCCGAACATCCTTTCGGCGTGAAAGCCAATCCCACAAGACTGGTGGCGCGTTGCCGTATGCAAGTTGTCTTGACCCAATCGGTCATCGTGGCTCAATGTCCCATCATCAGCGGCACGATGTATGCCGTGCGCTTCGCCCAAGAATATAACAGCGTCCCCTTGGGATGGGAAAACAAGGTTTATTCTGTCCGGTATGATACGCAGAATGAACTAAACTCCGGCAATAAGTTCCTGCTCGATTATAACTTGGCTCTGCCCATTAGACCTGGGCAGGAGATAACATTAGACTTAGATAATAAAATTGTTATAGCATAACATTCTACTATAAATAATTATGACACTAAAAGAATTACTAACGCAAGTCGGCTTCGACGAACTTCTTCCATATTTGAAAAAGCATGAGCCAAAGCATCTTGACAATCTCTACGCCTTCCGCGAGGCATACGACATTCTTCAAGGCATGGAACCTGCCACAGAATTTAACGGAGAAATACACGTGGAATGGTCTGGCGGAGAATTTGAAGGCGAGGAGAAATGGATTAGCGTCGGGCCGATGCATGACAGTAGCTGGGAAGAAGACCTGGCCAAGGATATTGTCATAGCCGATGACGTACAACTCTCCCCTACAGAACTGGCCATGCATTGCCTGTGGGAAATCACCTATTGGGGATTCTCACCTTCGGAAAGGCAGGAAACTTGGCGGCAGAAATTCGGCCCTAAGACCTTGACCAACCCCTACGAAGTGGCCTTGGACAGGTTGGAGGAAAGCATCTGGCGGCATCAGACTCCGCGCCGCCTGCGCAGCAAGGAGAAAGACGGGCGGCGGTATGTCAGGTGGACGAATGCACGCGATTTCTTCAATGACCGTAAGAACCGTTCTAAGCGGAAACGGGAATACCGTCAGGACAGGCGGCAAGAATATCTGAAAAAGATGGCTGCGCGAGAGAACTTGGTAAGGATGCTCTCTGCCGACGGTAGCAGCTTCCGGCGGGGCGATGTGGATTTTTTGCTTTACATCGAACACGGTATGCGGTATGATTACCACTCGGTGACGCAAGACATGAGTGCACGCCTCGCTTACATTCTGGAGTCGATGACCCGGTATCAACGACTTGACCTGACGAGGTATGACAGTGCTATTGTCTTCATCCGTTATCCCTCTCGCAGTCCGCTTGATGGAACTGAGCTTGAAATGTTCCGTAGATCCGTGATGCAGTATCTTGGCTACTCCGACATGCTATTTGGTGCGATGACAGAAGATAACGACAATGAAGAAAGGAAAGTAAAGGTTACACTGCTATTGAACAAGAGATGAGTTGCAGAATAAAAAAGGAAAGAGGCTGTCTCAAAATAGAATTGCAAAAGTAAAAATCTTATAGATTAAAACCTAGAAGTAAAAAATCTCCTGCTTTAGCCCTTGTTTATTGCAATTATAGGACTAAAAGCAGGAGATTTTTATGTTGTAGCTTATAGATTGTAAGTAACCCTCTCTCTATTTTCTATTTTGAGACAGCCTCTTTTGTGTGGATGTATGATAACATTCACTCCCACCAATCTCTCAGTTTATAAAGACGTATCCAATAATAAAGCCGCTCCATTTTGCGGACATATATCTTCTTGCCATAATAGAATTTGTCAAGAAGACTGTCTTCCTCCTCACCTGGTATCGGTGCTTCTTTGTAAGCGTCAACAAGGGAGGAAGGAACTACATCCCATACATTTCTGATATTCATCTGTTCAATCTGTTCCTGGGAGATGTGTAAATCATCATCCTTGATATATTGCAACAGACTGATACAAGTATCAATCCAACGGTTGAAGCCAAAGTTCCCATTTTCGTCTGCTATTAGGGAATGTGAAAAGTAGGCTCTCATGCAGCGCAGTTTGGCATGCTCCAGAGCATACAGATATTGCCAATCGTATTGTGGGTCGTGGGCAGCGTGTTCCACCAACTCGTCAATAAGCGGTTGCAAATGTTCTTTCTTCCATTCGTTGAAACGTTTACGGTGATACCACAAGCCACGTTCATAGCTTGCGGTAATCATCTTTTCACGCATTCGTTCTTCTTTCGTAGGCTCATGTCCATCGCTGTAGCTGTACGTGTTCCATTCAGCAAATACCGTCACCCATTGTTCGAACTCTTCGTCGGAATACAGTTCCTTCGGCCTGCGCATCCCTCGTCTTAGCAAATCCTTTTTCTCTTCTTCCGACAAATACGACACGTCAGCCAACGGATAGCTGTAATCACTTTGGCTTAAACCTGACAACATCTTAGGTTCGTCCATATTATTCTGCTGTTTTGAAATTATAGATTGGCTTTATCACATTCATAATGTCCACCGTATCACGAATGTTTCCGATGATTTCATCCTTGTGATGCGTCCGGTACCATGTGGGACGGAACAGCTTTCTATCGTTTTCATTTTACTTTATGAAAGAATACGTATCTTTAATTGTTTCTTTTCGTCTTCAACCAATTTATCCCACAGGCGTGAACGCTGCAGGGCGGATGCCGGAATATAATCCTGGTATTTCTCCAGAAACTCCATGCTGTACAAATCATCCCGGTTATAACAGTCGATGATTTCACTCCAATCCCAATATTCGGCAAACTGTTCCAAGAGCGCGGGAGTCAGTTCCACGCTTGAATTACCCGACAATTTAGACCAGTTCCAACAATTCTTGTATTTTCCCAGATTTTCAGCCGTAAACAGATGTTCGTTGTCGGAACCGGAAAGCTCATCCCAATCTACTTTGTTCTTGAACTTCTCTATCATGGATACAGTCCAAAGAATGTTCCGATTGTCGGAAATCTCTTTCCACGACACCTTGTCCTTGTACTTTTCCAGCAGTTGCTCATTCCACGCAAATTCACTCGACAGTTCTTTCCATGCGGCTTCTTCCAATACTTTAGCCATAAAATCGTTGTTCCAATTCTTTGTTGCCATACTACTTGTTATTAAAAGGTTTAACTTCAATTCTGCTACAAAGTAAATGTCGGCAAGTGCCAAAACGAGGCAGAACCACAAAAAAATAAATTTGCATCAATAATGCTGCAATTTGGCACATCTATGTTGTATTTTTGCGATATTACTTTACAATGTTTAGGTAAAAAGTGTGGAGTACATTGCATTATTCTCTATTTTTATTGTATATTTGCGTTTGCAGATGAACCGAAAAACTCACCGCACATAATGACTTGATTAGAGAAGAAGCGTTGCTGATCTTGTAGTTTGGAAACCTAGGAAATTTTCAGATTAACACAAGAAGACGGCATAGTGGTTCTCACGCGATATGGCGTGGGCTGCTATACTCCACACTTGTGTTAAGGTTATCCTAGGACCTCCAAACTAAATGTGGACTTGCAGTTCCACGTCTTACGTTTATAAAGGCATAGCTTGTAGGACTGTAAGTACAAATAAAAAAGCAACTATAGCAGTTAACTAAATATACCAATGTTTAACTTTTAAATTTGTATAATTATGAGCAAAGTATTTCAAGTTGTCCCCAAGCGAGTGAAACGCTGCAACGGAACAGTCCTTACACCGGAAATGTCGGTCATCGTAACAACGGAACACCACACCTCAGACCCTTTCTACAATGGGGCGAAAGAGTTGCAAGCAGCTTATATGGATAAGTATGGCTTCGACTACCGTAAGGCCTGCTGTAGTAAATACGACTTCGAGTTCAAGAACTTAGACTAAAAAACTCTATTACAGAGATAAAGTACAACCATGTGTTAGATTTTATCTCTGTTTTATTATCCTTAACTTACACGTATGAATAAAATGAAACAAGTGTTGACTGATCACAAGAATTCGGTCATTATAGCTTCAACGATAGCTTTGATAGTAATAGCATGCGCTTTTGCCGTCTATTTGAGGCTTTATACTGGTAAAGAACTTTGGTATGAGATGTTTGCTGCAATAATCGGAGTCATCATCACGGCAATTATCACCATGATGCTCCTTATAGGTCAAACCGACAGTGACGAAAAGCGCGAGAAGAAAGGCAAGGTGTTTGAAGAAAAACTGCGCATATACCAAGAATACCTTTCGACCTTATACGATGTTATTAAAGACGGAAAGAATACCAACGAGGAGAAGCTAAAGCTGGCATTCAAGACTTCGTCGGTGGCCATGCACTGTGCACCTGAACGGGTTGAGAAAATAAGCGAAAGCGTTAAAGAAATATTTAAAAGGACAATTAAGGAGGACGGCAACGCGCTGGAAAAACTTAGTGAAGAAGATTTGAAAGTAGTTTTAAAAAATTTGTTCGATATAATGGAAGCATTTAAAGCCGACCTATATGAGAACTATAAAAGGCATGAAACACTTAAATGGAACAAGACGCTCTTAAACTTTCTTGACGCATTTAAACTTGAACAAAACGATGGCGATGCGCCTCAACAAATGCCTGTCGACACGAAAGATAATATAAAAACTAATGATGCAAAGACCGCAGACGAAGACTGGGAAGAAAAGAAAAAAGACTGGACTCTCAGAGGTTGGACGGTCAATGATTATCTTGCCAGCAAAAACGGTTTTATGCTTACGTTGACAGGCTCTGACGCAGGCAATAATCAGCCTGCCTTTGTGAATGTAGGATGGTACGACGGGCATTATTACATTCAAGCTTCATATGAGCGTGACCCGAATTTCGCTAAAGCCTTGAAGTGGGAATATGGAGGCCGCAGGAGCCATGGCACATGGTGGAAATACTTCGACGATGAGTTTTACAACATACCCGAAGGGCAATTATACACATATTTCTGCGACAATAAAAAACTGCGTGAATATCTTTATGAGAAGATAGTGAACCTTATGGACATTGTTGAACGTGAAAATCACATTATAAAATTAAAGGACAACGTAGGAACACGTGAGGGCTGGGATATATTTACATGGTATTGGGACACTCTCGCATGCACCTACGAAAATAATGCAGACCGTCCGTTCATTGATGTCACGCGAGAAAAAACAGGTAATGTAAAAATAAAGTTGGCAAACAGGACAGAACAACCAGAACTCCTCAAAGAACTAATACAAAAAATTGGTTGTGGCAATCTTAAACCAGAAAAGGATGGGTATTATGTACTTAATGAATTGGATGAAAACGACAAAATACCTTCAAAGGTAAAAGAATGGATGAATAAAATAGAGGAAGGGACTAAAAAATGAGTGTCGACCATTCATGTGATCTCATTACATTCCATTTATACATTTGGTCAATATAATAATAAACAAAAATGTGATATGGCAGCAAATCTTTTCGGACGGTACGTCTGGTTGATAGATACCCTGCGCAGATACAAACGTCTGACATTTCAAGAAATCAATGAGCTTTGGCGGGAAAGCGGACTGGGTTATGGTGAGGAATTGCCTTTGCGCACGTTCCATAATCACCAGAAGGCTATCAAGGACATCTTTGACGTGTACATCGAATGTGATAGGAAAGACGGCTATCGGTATTACATAGACGAGCCGGAACGGCTGGAAGGAAATAACCTGCAAAGTTGGCTAATCAGTTCCTATGCCACCTTGAACCAAATTCAGGCAGACAACAAGTTGGAAGACCGGATTATTTTTGAGGATATTCCATCAGGGCAAACATGGCTCACGCCTATCGCCGAAGCCATGCGGCGCAATCGTGTGCTGAGTATCACGCACCAAGGGTTCGGCAAACCGGAAGCCAGCACGTTTGAGATTGAGCCATACTGCCTAAAGGTCGTGAAGCGCCGTTGGTACGTGGTGGCACGCAGTCCCTATTATTCAGACCGGAACAAAGAAAAAGGCATCAAGCCCACCGATGTCTATCGGGTATATGCCCTCGACCGTATTTCAGATATTCAGGATACGGGCAAGACATTCAAAATGAAGAAGAACTTCAATATCAATCAATATTTTGAAGGATGCTGTGGAGTAATCACATCGAATGAACCCATACAGCGCATTGTTCTTTTGGCTTATGGCGGTTTTGCCGATTATCTGCGTACCTTACCCTTGCACGAATCACAACGGGAGATAGAGGGCGATGACGAGTCCACGCTTTTTGAGTACCATCTGAAACCGACTTTCGATTTCTATCAGTTGGTTCTTGCCCAAGGCGACCAAGTGGAAGTATTGGAACCGGAATCAGTGCGCAACGAAATGCGCAATTTTGCAAAAAACATGTTGGACTATTACACTTGGAAAGAGGAGGATAAACCATGCAAGGAATAAATTTCATAGCCATCGACTTTGAGACAGCTACGGGCAAACGTGCTTCCATCTGTGAGGCGGGCATCTGCGTGGTACGTGATGGAGAGATTGTGGAAACCCGTTCGTGGCTTGTCCGTCCGCAAGGAAATAGCTACAGTTATTGGAACATGCAGATTCACGGTATCCGACCGAATGATACCGCCAATTCACCGGAATTTCCGGAAGTATGGGCAGAAATCAGCAAATACCTAAAAGACATTCCCGTGCTTGTGGCTCACAATGCCGCTTTTGACATCGGCTGCATCCGTCATTCATTGGAACTATACGGCATGGAGAAGCCTAACATCACTTATTATTGTTCCCTCCGTGCGGCACGCAGGTTATACAACTTCGGTTGCAACAGTCTGGATTACCTTTGCGACCAATTCAAGATATCTTACGGGCAACACCACCGGGCAGGCAATGATGCCGAGATGTGCGCACGGTTGTTTCTAAGGGAGATACAGGATGCAGGCGAATTGAAAAAGGTGGAGAATTGTGGAGGGAAACTATAAATGCAGCTACTTTTCATCAGACAGAGTCTTTTCATCAGACAATATAGGTGTCATAATCCTGATAAAAGAGAGGGGAGCTATGTATGTCAATTGTTTCTATGCAAAATAAATGATTTAATTAATAAAACATGTTTATATGAAAACAGAATGGACGTTGAAAGAAATGTCGAATTGGACAAGGATCGATTCAGAAGTAAAAATCCCGGCTATACAACGAGGGTTAGTATGGAAACCCCATCAGGTGGAGTTGTTGTGGGACTCTATCCTACGCCAATTCCCTATCGGTGCTTTCACTCTTTCGCATTTGCACACAGAGGGTACAGATATATATAACCTAATTGATGGGCAACAACGTTGGAATGCTGTGGCCTTGGGATATGGTACTTTCTCGCACGAAGATTGTATCTTATGGTTTGACCTAAAACCCGATGATAAAGTGTGGGGTAGTAGTAAGACAACCAGAAAATACATCATTCGTGCCACCACAAAGGCACACCCTTGGGGTTATAAGGCTAACGATGACTGCACTACGCTTAATACGGCGCAAAAGAGAGCTGCGCTTCAGGAATTTGGAGTAAACACAGGCAACGAATACGAAGGCACAATCAGCCTGACTGAAACTTATCCTATAGAATCGGGATTACCCATTCCTCTGTGCTGGATGATAGTCGCAGGTGAGGAGCATGGTGAGGACAAAGATGGCTTTGCGAAATGTATCATGGACAAAATAGAAGAAAACAAAACATCCAGAAAGTTCAAGCTGAAACAAGTGGACGAAATAAATGATGGCTTGATAGTCAAGTACTATGAAGCATTCAAGAGACTGTCGCATTATAAGGTTCCGACCATTAACATACTCCAAGAGACCATCGAAAATGAAAGCGAAGATAAAGGTGAGGCCGGAGCACTCTCGGACATAGAGATACTTTTCAACCGTATCGGCACCGGTGGTACACCGATCACCCAAAGCGAGTTGATGTACTCAGCAGTAAAGGCTTATTGGCCGGAACTGACGGAAGAGAACGATAGATTGGCAACACTCTACATGCCTCCGCATACACTGATATCATTGGCTTTCCAACTCGTACTCTCTACTACGGGCAAGGGACTTGAACGAGCACCATCTGTGGCGAAAATCAGAAAGTTGGCTGGTGACGATGGTGTACGTAAAGCAATAAACGAACTGTATTGTACTGATGGGAAAGGCTCTATAATGAGCCACATATTAGTTACAGTAGACCATTGGCTGACCAATTATGATAAGATACCTAAAGTATTAAGAACCACAATTGCCCGTAAGTCGCCCGAAGTGTACCTGTTGCTGATGATATTTGCCAAGTGGAAAGAAGAGGGACAGATAGATCCGATATTAAAGGAAGAGGCACTATTTCGAGCAACGGCTTACTATCTTCACTGGATGGTCGGCGATAAGTTTGGTGTGGCAAATAGTATATACAAGGCTGTGGCAAACAATCCACTAAACGAATGGAGAACCATTATAAAGCGAGTGTTGTTGGTGTCGTGTGTGAAAGGGACGATTATCCCCTTGTTGTCGCCAGAAGCATTTAGGAGCTTGTTTATAATAGAGGGTGATAAGAACTGGCGACCTGATGGGAATGGGCGCGGCAGTATGCCGTGGTGGCCGCTGTGGGAAACCGTCTCTTACAACGAAGAAATGCTACTCTACGCGCAACGGGAATATATGTGTAAGAGATTTCCTAATTACGACCCAGCACGGCAAGATTTATGGGAAGACAAAAACAGACCTTGGGATTTCGACCATATCATACCTCAAGACTGGATACACAGACAAAGAAGTTGGAGACAGGCATACACTGATTATTGCAAGGCTTGGAAGGATAACAATGGGAACATGGCTGCCATACCATTTTGGGTGAACAGGGCAAAAAGTAATGAGGCAAACTGGGAGGAATATAAAGAGAATCCTACAGGCTTGTTGGCTGATGATGATATATCCGATTTCGACGAACTATTTAATGCAATGTTAAATAGTGATGCAAAGCAGGCAAAGTGCTTCGCAGAAAAGACTTTCACTCGTATGTGCAAGATATACAAGGAAGTATATGCTCTACTTGAGCCAGTAGATTTTAGGGTAGGAGGAATTACTTTCATCGAAAAAGGAGGAACAAAAAACCGTAATGAAAGAATGACGGCTATTCGCGATATATTGGTAAAGGAAGGTTTTACTGCAGGTATATACTACCTTTACGATAATATTGAGTATCCTCAAAACGATATTGATGACTGGACTAGGGAGTGGATGTCGTGCGGTTGCATTACTGAAAACAATTATTATGCAGCTTTTACGATGGTACTATATCAAGATGGAAGCATTGGCGACCAAATAGAGATAGGACTGAGACGGTTGCCCCAAACTGCTGAACGTTCCGGGAAAGTAACAGAAGGGCAGTTGCAGAAGTTGAGAAGATACGAAACATACGAGTTGTATGAGGATAATAATTCATGGTGGCACATTTGTAAAGAGATTAGCATAAACACGGATAATGATATAATAATCAATGAACTAAAAGAATTAGCAAAATTCGCATCTAAGGAGTTGCAATAAGTATTCAATTTGAATAATGATGACCATCCTCCACATCTCTGACACCCACAGTCAGCATCGGCGGCTCACCCAGCTGCCCGATGCTGACATCCTTGTACATTCAGGGGATTTCACCATGAATGGAAGTGAGCAAGAAGCCATTGATTTTATGAACTGGTTTTGCGACCTCCCTTATTCCTACAAAATTTTTATCTGTGGCAATCACGATGCCTGCCTATATGGAGCCAAGATAGACGGGTTGGATAAGAATGTGTATTACCTATGCAATTCCGGTGTGACAATTGATGGCGTTAATTTTTATGGCGTTCCCATGTTTATGGAAGATTGTATCTCTGAACGTCAGAGCCGTAACTATGCCGCCATACCTGCCGACACAGATGTATTAATTACCCATTGTCCGCCCTATGGCATTCTTGATTTTGACGATGGGATAAACTATGGTTCAACAGAACTTTTAGCGAGAGTAGAAGAAATAAAGCCTCGCTTGCATCTGTTTGGCCATATCCATAAACAGCATGGCGTAAAGAAAGATGGTTTAACTATTTTCTCAAATGGCGCGATCATGAATGGAGATTACACGAACTTCAACCTTCCGAACCTGATTGAAATCTAATGAAAGTATTGATTATTCAGAAAGGGGTATTTAAGGAAATGGCGGCGAAGTTCAGCTGCTTTTCCGAACTTTGCTTTTTAATTTGCTAACAAGTTGTTGGTAAAGACTGGAGCATGTTAGAGGCAGAAAACCGTCCATATTGGATGGCATCGTACATGATACCTCATGTGGAACAATATACAACCAGTCCCAATACCACCGTATAAATGAACAAAAATATCACCAATACTTTCATCCAGAAATCAGAGAACCAAACACCTTCATTACGTCTGAGAATTTTTCGCATATTAGATTCATGCTCCGTTAGCATCTTTGCTTGTTCGGAACGATGATTTTCCAGCATGGTTTTCCATGTCTCAATGGCTTGGTTTAAGAGTTGTTGAAGCTGGGCAAGATGTTCAGATTTTATAGTTGCCTTGAACCGCGTGTTCTGTTCCGCTTTTACAATAGTATTGCAAATGCCGTTGATAATATTATTGGAACTACTAATAGCTTTCTGCAAAACCATCGCAGCCTCACCCTCAGCTTTAATAGCATCCAGAAGATCTTGATGGATTTTCAATAGAGCCTCTTTTGCTTCACGGATTTCTGTGAGCCGCTTGTCTGCATCCTGCTTTTCAGCCTCTATTTCATGGCTGCTTTCAACCTTTTTCAACATATCATCAATGTTTATTGATGGAGTGATTTTTGATTTTCCAATTCCCATGATTCTTGTCTTTTAATAGTTCATATATCAATAAAGGATTGTGACTTGGTCATGTTTTCTTTGGATAGCATCACACCCTCACCCATGATACATTGGCGTACCATTTCAAATGTCAGGATGCCACCCCTGTTCAGACTCATCAGCATTTCTTTGTATTTGGGAACAAAGGTGTCTTTCCACTCTTTTTGAAGTCTGTAGTTCTCACTTTTGCATTTGGTTGCATTACAAATATCTGAGAACTTCTTTTCTGTGAAAGAACTTCCAACGGTAAGATAAAAGCACTTGCGGTCTATCGTGAAACGGAGAGATAGTGGAAACTCACAGGCATTTTTCCTGCGAGTGCGTGAGTCCAGCACGATAGAAACAGAGCAATTCCGTTCTTTGAAAAGCGACAGAGACTTTGTCAGTTTTTCCATTGCATTCATTGTTTATGTTCAACATAACCTCTGAATACAGACGCTTTGCAATGTGAGGCATACATATACAAAACACTGCATATAACCACAGAGTCCCTATCCCTAGACGGATAAAAACATTGCCGTTATATGCAGCGGTGCAATCTCGTTGTCTTCTGTCGCTGACTGGTAACCGGGCTTATGCTAATCGATCTCAACCCCTGAAGCAACTCTCGCGTTTCGTTTGTCATAGAGAACCCTCCGACTGGCACTCCCTCTACGCATTGATTCATCGGAATGGGATAACCCTCCCACGGCAGTTAGGCAAACTCACTTTTCTTTTTCAAGAAAGAGCACCACCAAGGTCATGGCTTGCCACAAATGCATTACGCAATACAAAAGTACGATATTATTCTATAAATCAAAGTGTAAATGGAATATATTTGAGCTTATTTAACCGCCAAGTATAGCCACATTAACAGAATATTTTAATGAGCTATGTTATAGAATGGCATGGGATTTTATAGAAATTCTATGTGTAAACAGAGCCAACTCAAACCGTTTGTTTACGCATTGTTTACGCAGACAAAGAAAAAAGCACTTGCGATTTCTCGTAAGTGCTTGATTCTTAATGTGGACCAGCCAGGGCTTGAACCTGGGACCTCCAGATTATGAGTCTGTTGCTCTAACCAACTGAGCTACAAGTCCTATTAGAAGTATTCCTTAAAAACTGGTGCAAAAGTAATAGATTCAACGGACTTTTGCAACATTTGGACTGTTTTTTTGCAAAAAAAAACTAATCTTTATCCGTGCTTGCAAGATATATTGTATTTTTGCGGCACTTAAATTAACTAATAAACAGGCATTATGTCACAAAAAGCAAATGAACCCCACTTGACCGGACTTACCGATCAGGAAGTTCTTTCCAGCCGCGAGAAATACGGAGTCAACCTGCTTACTCCTCCCAAGCGGCCTTCCATGTGGAAACTCTATTTGGAAAAATTCCAAGACCCTGTGATACGGGTTTTGCTGGTTGCAGCAGTCTTTTCGTTAATCATCTCTGTTATCGAGAACGAGTATGCCGAAACTATCGGTATCTTCTTTGCTATCTTCTTGGCTACAGGAATCGGTTTCTATTTCGAATACGATGCGAACAAGAAGTTTGACCTGCTGAATGCAGTGGGTGAGGAAACGCCCGTCACCGTCATCCGTAACGGGAAAGTGCACGAGATTCCCCGTAAGGACGTAGTGGTGGGAGATATAGTCATCCTTAATACGGGTGAGGAGATTCCTGCCGATGGCGTCTTGCTGGAAGCCGTATCGCTTCAAGTGAATGAATCGAGCCTGACGGGAGAATTGATGGTGAACAAAACAACCGTTGAAGCCGATTTTGATGATGAGGCTACTTATCCTTCGAATAGTGTGATGCGCGGTACAACCATTACTGACGGGCATGGCATGATGCGGGTAGAACGTGTGGGCGATGCTACTGAAATCGGTAAAGTAGCGCGCCAGGCTACGGAGCAAAGCCAGGAACAGACTCCGCTGAATATTCAGTTAACCAAACTTGCCGACTTGATTGGGAAAATCGGATTTACGATTGCGGCACTTACCTTTATTATATTTACCTCGAAAGATCTGTATGCTTACTTGCAAGTGAATACAATAAGCGACTGGCATCAATGGCTTGACATCGCCCGCATAGTATTGAAATATTTCATGATGGCGGTTACCTTGATTGTCGTGGCTGTTCCCGAAGGCTTGCCGATGAGTGTTACGCTTAGTCTTGCCTTGAATATGCGCCGGATGTTGAAAACCAATAACCTGGTGCGGAAGATGCATGCTTGCGAAACAATGGGTGCCATTACCGTAATTTGTACCGATAAGACGGGTACGCTGACACAGAATCTGATGCAGGTGTATGATGCCCAGCTGGACGAAAGCCAGCCCGACCTGATAGCAGAAGGCATTGCGGCGAACTCGACCGCATTCTTGGAGGAGAAAGTCGAAGGTGAGAAACCGTCGGGAGTAGGAAACCCGACCGAAGTGGCATTGCTGCTTTGGCTGGACGGCAAGGGAAAAAATTATACCGCTTTGCGCGAAAATGCCAAGGTCGTAAACCAGCTTACATTCTCCACCGAACGGAAATACATGGCTACGCTGGTCGATTCGCCGATTCAGAAGAAACGGATACTTTACGTGAAGGGTGCGCCTGAAATCGTGATGAGCAAATGTAACCTGGCTCCGGAACAAATCGCACATAACAACGAGCAACTCTTGGCCTACCAGAACAAGGCGATGCGTACGCTGGGACTTGCTTATAAGGTTATTCCCGAAGGCGCTTCCACCGATTGCGCCGAACTGGTGAACGAAGGCGGGCTGACCTTTTCAGGCATCTTTGCCATCAGCGACCCGATACGTCCCGATGTGCCCGATGCCGTGAAGAAATGCCAGTCGGCAGGCATCAGCGTGAAGATTGTGACGGGTGACACACCGGGAACAGCTACCGAGATTGCCCGTCAGATAGGTTTGTGGAAACCCGAAGATACCGAACGCAACCGTATTACGGGCGTGGAGTTTGCCGCTTTGAGCGATGAAGAAGCTCTCGACCGTGTGCTCGACTTGAAAGTGATGAGCCGTGCCCGCCCGATGGACAAGCAACGATTGGTGCAACTCCTGCAGCAGAAAGGTGCTGTAGTGGCTGTAACAGGCGACGGAACCAATGATGCCCCGGCATTGAACCACGCACAGGTAGGACTTTCGATGGGTACAGGTACATCGGTGGCTAAAGAGGCGAGCGACATCACCTTGCTTGATGATTCCTTCCATAGCATTGCCACCGCCGTGATGTGGGGACGCTCCTTGTATAAGAATATCCAGCGTTTCATCGTATTCCAGCTGACCATTAATGTAGTTGCTTTGCTGAGCGTATTGTTAGGCGCATTCTTCGGCACTTCCCTTCCGCTTACGGTGACGCAGATGCTTTGGGTGAACTTGATTATGGACACCTTCGCCGCCATGGCACTGGCATCTATTTCGCCCAGCATGGACGTGATGAACGAGAAACCTCGTAAACGTACCGACTTCATCATCACTCCCGCGATGCGCAACAACATCTTCGGAGTGGGATTGGGATTCCTCGTCATTCTGATGGGTATGTTGGCTTATTTCAAGGGATTACCCGAAGGCTTGCTTCCCAACGGCGAAATGAACGTGCACTACCTTACCGTATTCTTCACGGTATTCGTCATGCTCCAGTTCTGGAATCTGTTTAATGCCAGCGTATTCGGAACCAACCATTCTATCTTCCGTGACGCCAGCCATGCGCTCGGTATGCTGAGCGTGGCGTTGATTATCCTGGTCGGACAGTTCATCATCGTCACCTTCGGTGGCAAAGTGTTCCGCACCGAACCGCTTCCGCTCATGGAATGGCTTTATATCATCGGCGGCACCTCGTTCGTATTATGGATTGGCGAGATTTGGCGAGGCATCAAGCGTTTGTCTAAGAACTGATAAGTAAGTGTGTAAAATTAAATGATATTACCAGAAACACAGATTTTCACGGATTAGCGCAGATTCTTTTAATTTACGATTTGACAATTTGCTATCTACTATTTGAACTTTAAATCGTACTTCGTAAATCGAAAAATAGTAAATTA